>C688J35102_120990110_pt1 | contig 36986 bp, 35 predicted proteins | sample HopSoiMetagenom2_FD_35102 | JGI IMG/M metagenome (IMG submission 35102)
CTCCGTTCACACTGAGGGTTTTGAAATCCCGAATTCATGGGCTGAGGGTGCAACGGAGATGACTGCCACTACCTCCTATCAGGTGAATCCGACAAAGGTGGGCGGCGGCACCGTATTGTCGGCGTTCTCCGTGCGCGCCGTTTCCGTTGCATGGGCGCCAGCACTTGCACCGGTGAAGCACATCCGCGTCGTCGATGTGGGAGAAGGGTCAGACGCCGAGTTCGCCAAAGCCGGCGACATCGCAGGAAAAATCGCCCTTGTTCACACCACTATACTGAAAACATGGGGTGATCTGTTCGCCGAGTACACCAATGCTCCGCCAATCGTGGACCGGGCGATGAAGGCCAAGGTGAGGGCGATTGCTTTCATGGCTACTCGCGAGCACGACATTCTTTACCGGCACACGAATTCGGAAGCCGGCGAAATCGACAAGCTGCCAATGGTGATCGTGGCGAGGGAGGACGGAGAGCGTATGGCTCGTCTGCTCGCGTCCGGAAACCTGGTTTGGGCTGATCTTTCGCTTCCAAGTCAGGTCGGCGGTCCCATCAAAACCTCGAATGTGGTCGCGGAACTTCGGGGCAACGAGTTGCCCGATGAATTCGTCATCGTTGGCGCCCATCTTGATTCGTGGGAACTGGGTACGGGAGCTCTCGACAACGGATGCAATGCGGCCCTCGTCGTTGATGCTCTGCGCGCGATCAAAGCGTCCGGTATCGTTCCTCGACGGACGATTCGCTTCGTGTTGTTTTCCGGGGAAGAGGAGGGATTACTTGGCTCGCGTGCGTATGCCTTGAATCACCGCCCGGAACTCGATAGAGCTGCGGGTGTGATCATCTACGACTCCGGAACAGGCAAGACCACCGGGTTTTCACTGGGAGGGCGCTCGGACATTGTTCTCACGGCAAAGATGTTGATGGCTCCTCTGGCGCAATTCGATGTGAAGGACTTGAAAACAGACATGGAGTGGGGGACAGATCACTTCGACTTTATGTTAGAGGGGGTCCCTACGTTTGTTGCCGACCAGGAAGAAGCAAACTACCTGGAGAACTATCACGCGGTTTCGGATACATACGACAAGGTAGATTTTCCGCAACTGAAGAAGCATGTAGCCGAGGCTTCAGTGTTAGGCATCGAATTGGCAAACTTGTCTGGCAAAATCGGTCCCCGCCTGACGCGTGAGCAGATTGAGCAGACGATGCGGGACACGCATTCCGTCGAAATGTTCAAGGCGTTTGGCATTTGGGACGAATGGGTCAGCGGCAAACGGGGACGGCAGAAGTAAACTTCAATTGAAACTTTAGATGAAGATTTCGGGTTGCAGATTGATTTGACACAACGGCGCACTGGCATCACAACCTGAAATCTGAATCTGCAATCTAAAAACTCCATATCGCTCGGGAATCCATTTGCTCTACTTCTGGATCATTTTCAACATCTTCGTTGTCGGAATGCTCGTGCTGGACATGCGTGTCTTTCACGGGCGGAAGCGCACGGTGGGCCTGCGTGGTGCTCTGGCCTGGAGCGCATTCTATGTCGCGTTGGCGGCGGCATTCGCCGGGATCCTGTATTTCTGGCAAGGCCAACAGATCGCTCTCGAGTTCGTCACGGGATACGTTCTGGAACTGTCGCTCAGCGTTGACAATCTTTTCGTGTTCCTCGTGATCTTCAACTATTTCTCGGTGCCCGAGGAACATCAGCATGGCGTACTCTTCTGGGGGATTATCGGGGCGCTTGTCTTTCGCGGCGTGTTCATCGGCGCCGGAGTAGGGCTGATCCATCACTTTCACTGGGTGCTTTACATTTTTGGCGCTTTTTTGGTGATCAGCGGGATAAGGCTTGCCTTCCAAGGCAATCGCAAGGTCGATCCGGCGGCAAATCCTTTGGTGAAGGCTGTACGTCGTCTTCTTCCGATCACGACTGAGTACCACGGCGGCAAGTTTTTTCTGCGCAATCCAGAGAACAAGAACCTTTTGTACGGGACGCCTCTTCTTGTCGTGCTGCTGATGATCGAAACGACTGACATTTTGTTCGCGGTGGATTCGATCCCCGCGATACTGGCAGTGACCTTGAATGCCTTTGTCGTGTACACGTCGAACGTTTTCGCAATCCTGGGCCTGCGATCGTTGTACTTCGCCGTCGCGGGATTGATGAAGATCTTTCGTTTTCTCCACTACGGGCTAGCGTTGGTTCTGGTGCTGGTTGGGTTGAAGATGCTCGCAGCCAGCCGATATCACGTGCGCACGGAGGTGACGCTAGGATCGATTGCACTGGTGCTGCTGATATCGGTGCTGGCGTCGGTTGCGTTTCCCGGTGCAGCCAAGGAGTAGGCCGGATCAGAACAGGAAGACTACTTTGTCGCTCCTGACCACAGAGTGCTTCAAGAACTTCTTATCATCGTGGTCGGGATATTCCATGCGATAGTGCGTGCCTCGGCTCTCTTCGCGGGCCAGTGCCGAACGGGCGACCTGCAAGGCGACAAGATGCAGATTCGCGGCTTCGTGCCCACGCCGCGTCTTTGGGTGCGCCAGTTTTGGCGCCGTTGCTTCAAGCGTTTTAATGGCATTCTGCATCCCGATTCGAGTTCGCACGATGCCGATGCCGCTCCACATAAGCTCGCGGATTTGAGCGGCGAGCTCTTCCAAGCCAGGCTCTAGCGGATCGTTTGAATAGGCGGCTCCGGCCATGGCTTCGGCGCTCGAAGACGCTTTCAACTCTTCACGCATCATTTTTCCCGCCCGGGCGCCATATACCAGGGCTTCCAGCAGCGAGTTGCTCGGGAGTCGGTTGGCGCCGTGCAAACCCGTGCAGGCGACTTCACCCGCGGCGTAAAGCCCGGGAACATTCGTTTTCCCGTCCAGATTGACTCGGACTCCTCCAACTCCGAAGTAGGCGGCCGGACGGACGGGTAGCACGTCTTCCGTTATGTCCACATTGTGGGCCAGACAGGTTGCGTAAATACGCGGGCAATGCTGCTTGATCTTGGCTGCACTCAGGTGGGTGAGGTCGAGATACACGACCGGGTCCTTGGCGCGGGTGACTTCCATTTCGTGAATGATGGCGCGAGCAACCAAGTCCCGCGGAGCCCGCTCTGCAAGAGGATGATATTTCGCCATGAAGCGGTCCAGTTCGACATTGCGCAGGTAGCCGCCCTCTTCCAGCAGCGTTTCTGGAAGCAGAAAGCTGGGCACCTTCTTCATATACAGCGCAGTCGGACAGAATTGCACGAACTCCAAATCGCTGAGCTCTGCGCCCGCACGGAAAGCCAGAGCGATCCCATCTCCGGTCGCGGATTCAGGGTTCGTAGTGTTGCGGTAGATCTGTCCCATTCCGCCGGTGGCGAGCAGCACAGCGGAGCATGCCACTTCATGTGGGAGTCCTTTGTCGTCGAGAAATGCCACGCCCGTGACTCGGCCTGCCAACGTGAGGAGTTGCGTGGCGAAGGAATATGGTGCGATCGAGATGTGCTTGAGCGACTGTGCCTTTTCGCATAGCAGGCGCACAATTTCCCGACCGGTCGACTGTCCCTGTGCATGTAGTGCTCGGCTTTTGCTGCTAGCGCTGTCTTGGGCTAACACCAGCTTGGTGCCGTGTGTCTTGCCCCACGCAAGCAACTCCTGGATGCGGTCGGGACCTTCATCGAGCAGCAGCTTGACGGCAGATACGTTGCAGAGTCCCTCTCCGGCTGTCAGCGTGTCCTGCAGGTGAAGGGTAATTTCGTCTTCGTCGCTGAGCCATGAGGCATCGGTCTTTGGGTCGGCTGTATTGAGATTAATGAGTTCTGTTTTTGTAAGTACAAGCACGCGGCCAGCCTCGGAGAGTTCGATGGCCGCGCGGAGTCCGGCCAGACCGGCGCCAATCACCACGAAATCGGTTTGGGCTGGGGGGCCCTTCATAAACGGGACATAGTACCACCGCAAACCGACCAGGTCATGAAGATATGACTACATACGCTATGATGGAACGCAATGCCGCAAGCGACCATTCATGTACCTCCCGAGCCCTACCAGGCTTGGATTGAAAACGGCCTGCTCACCCGCGCCGGCTCGGTTTTGAGCGATTTAATCCCGCGATCGAGCCGTGTTTTTGTTGTGACGGTTCCCCCTGTCCGAAAACGTTGGGGTGCGAAGTTTTTGGGCTCGCTGAAGTCTGCAGGTTTCAGTCCCCAGGTTCTGATTATGCCGGATGGCGAACCCTCGAAGCGCCTCGCAATCGTGGAGGGGCTTGCCGAGAAGCTGGCCAAGATGGGTGCCGACCGAAAATCGGTAATCATTGCACTCGGCGGCGGTGTAGTTGGGGATGTCTCCGGGTTGCTGGCGTCCCTGTATATGCGAGGTGTCGAATTCGTTCAGGTTCCAACGACGGTTCTGGCGCAGGTGGATGCTTCCATTGGCGGCAAAACCGGAGTGAATCTGCTGGCGGGAAAGAACCTGATTGGCACATTCTGTCATCCGAGGGTGGTGCTCATCGATCCGACCGTCCTGAAGACGCTGCCTGACCGGGAGTTCCGGGCGGGACTGTATGAGTCGTTGAAATGCGGGATCATCGGCAGTGTTGAGTTGTTCTTGCGGTTCGAGCAGAATCGCGCCCGCATTCTGAAGCGCGATCCCGGCGAAGTGGAGTGGGTGATTGCGCAATCGGTGAAACTGAAGGCGGAGGTGGTCTCAGCCGATGAGCACGAAGGCGGATTGCGGCGGGTTTTAAACCTGGGGCACACGATTGGCCATGCTCTGGAATCGGAGACAGGTTACAAGCATCTGCTTCATGGAGAAGCTGTCGCGTGGGGAATGATCGCCGCGACGAACATCGCGTTGAGCGTGGGACGCACGGACAGCGTCACAGCGGGGCGAATCGCCGATGCCATCCTAAGCCTGGGAGCTCTGCCCGAAATCAGTGTGAGCGCAAAGAAAATTCTGGCGCGGCTTCAGGCGGATAAGAAGACGCAAAACGGGGTTGTTCATTTCGTGCTGCCACGCGAAATTGGCAAGGTAGAAATTGCCAGCGACGTGCCGGAAAACTCCGTCCTGAATGCTGTGGAAGAATTGCGCCGGTTATCTCGCGGCGGCTGGGTCTGGAAGAAATAGAAGGGATCATCTATGCAGGAAACAGCAGAGCAGTATATCGGCCGGATCCTGGGTTACGTGAAGGGACAGGACGCCATTAAAGTGCAGCGCACGACTGCGCCTCGCCTCAAGAAAGCGATCCAGGGTTTGACGCCCTTGCAATTGAAATGGCGTCCGGAGCCCGTGAAGTGGTCCATCGCAGAGGTGATTGCGCATCTTGCCGATGTGGAGATTGTCGCCAGTTGGCGGCTGCGTTCGGTCATTGCGGAGAACGGAATTACCATTCAGCCGTTCGATCAGGACGCATGGGCGTCAGTTTTCGAATATCGGGAGCGGGATTCAAAGCGATCACTCGAGACTTTCCGCATACTGCGCGAGAACAATCTCGCGATGCTGAAGGAACTCCCAAAGGAGACTTGGGAAAACTACGGCATGCACCTCGAGCGCGGGAAAGAGAGCATTGCTCACCTCACCCGCATGTTTGCCGGGCACGATGCCAATCATATCCTGCAGGTCGAGCGGATCGCGAAGCAACTGAAGGCGGCGAAGCGGGCGAAAAAGACCCCATAGACATCTACAAAATTTCTCTTGCCAGAAATCTCAAAATCCAAAGTGATTGGAGCCGCGCCTGAGGGAGCACACGACCAGGCGTCTGCAGCGCGAGCCGTGCGCGAAATGTTTACGTCTATCGCGCCGCGCTACGATTTGTTGAACCACGTGCTGTCATTCAATGTCGACCGCATGTGGTGGCGGCGAGCCGCACGGACTTTCGATCACATTGTGCGACGGCCGGATACACGCGTCCTTGACCTATGCTGCGGGACCGGGGACATGACCTTTGCATTGCGAGCGCGCGCAGGGAAGTGTGCGCCCACCGTCCTCGGCGCGGACTTCTCGCACGCCATGTTGCAGCGAGCTGTGGAGAAATCGAGCTCGAAGGCCGACATACGGCCGGTGCCCGGGTGGGTTGAGGCGGATGCACTAAGGCTTCCGTTCCCCAGCGCGCACTTCGATCTGGTGATATCCGCGTTCGGATTCAGAAATCTCGCCGACTATAACGCCGGCCTGCGGGAGATCGTCCGAGTCCTCCGTCCGGGAGGGGAATGCGGGATTCTCGATTTTGGCGAGCCGAAGGGCGTCATGGGCGGGATCTACCGGCTGTATTTCAAGCAGGTCTTGCCACGCGTAGGCACGCTGATCTCGGGAGTACGGGGGCCCTACGCGTATTTGCCGGCTTCGGTCCAGCGCTTCCCAGCGCCGGAGGAGATGCTCGGACGCATGGGCAGCGCGGGATTTTCACAGGCAACTTGGACACCTTACAGCTTCGGCATTGCGGGGCTGTATCGCGGGAAAAAGCAGTAGCCGCTGCGGCGAGCTATCTCGCGTTGCGCAAGAGATTGCTCAAGGCCTCGATGTCGGCTGTGCCTACATCCCCAATGACGTAGTAGCGGAGCCCATCGTTCGTCCAGTTCTCAACGTTGAACGAAAACTCTTGTACGGGTGCAGACGAAACGACCCGCGACTCGCTGCGATCCTGGAAGATGAAGACAGAAATCTCGTGCTTCCGGAGCTGATAAATGAGTTGCGCACCGGGAGTCTGACCGAGGTAGGTGACGCGTCCGCCGATCAGTGTGAATTCCGTGCCCTGGAGTTCGGGAAGATTGAAGCTGAAGGGCAGCTTTCCCTCGAACCATGGCTTCACAGTATGGCGATCGGTCGAGACTACATCTACGCGGTTGGCACTGGCGAGAGTGGAAACATGCATGTCGGCCAGTTCGCCGTACACGCCGTCGCGGGTCGTCTTTTCACGGGCTACATACAGGCCAACCGCTACTGAAAGGATCACGAGCGCGGCAACTGGTGCGAGCAGGATTCTCCATGCCCATCGCCCTTCGCGTCGTGAACTCGGCGTGGCGCTTCGAAGGACCCTGGCTCGAAATTCAGCGCTCGGAACATAGCGTTTACCTGCCATTGCGACAGACCGCTTCGTCTGCACGTTTTGCAGCGCCATTGCACTGCAGTCGGAACAATGTCGCAGATGTGTGCCCAACTCCGTAGCCTCAGCTGACGACAGTTCTCCGTCGGCATAAGCATCCAGCTTGTTCCGCCACGTATTACACGACATCGCGTACTCCTTCGAACTGCGTTACAAGTCTCATACGGAGGGCTTTGCGTGCGCGTGACAGCCGAGACATTACGGTCCCAATCGGAATACCGAGTGCCTGTGAAATCTCCTCGTAGGACATCTCCTCAACTTCACAGAGCAGCAGGATCTCCCGAAAGGGAAGCGATAACTCTTCGAGGGCTCGCTGAACAGTCTCCCGATCCGCTTGTGCGATGAGCGCACGTTCTGGCGTCGGTTCCGAGGAACTGATACCCTCCTCGTCTTCCTCCTCCAAAGGCACCGTTGTTTTCAGTCCGGCGCGCGAATTCAGAAAAGAGTTGCGCAGAATCCGGAACATCCAGGCGCGAAAGTTTGTGCCCGGTTTGAAAGTGGAAAAGCCACGCAGTGCCTTGGCGTACGTTTCCTGCACTAAATCCTCAGCCTCGGTGGGATCCTGGGTCATCCAGCGCGCGAAGTTGTAGAGCTGGTCAAAAAGAGGTACGGCCAGATCTTCGAACGTCGCCACAGACAAGGGTTGGTCCGGCACCTCCATAGCATAAACCGTCGAACGGTCTGGTTTATTCCACGGCTGTCAAAAAATTGTCAGTGTGCGAGGAAGGGAATAATCGTGGCGTTTTCTGGTTCTGTATCACGCAGGCAACAAGATGCTTGCAGGAGAACACATGAAACCAGCAGACCGAAGAACCTTTCTAAAGATCGCAGGCTCCTCTCTGGGGATAGGAGTTCTGTACTCCGCGTTTCCCGCCGCCCGAAGCCACGGCGAGGCGGAAGAGCTGTTTTCAGCGCTCGGCCGCACGAGCGGTGAGAAAGTCTCCCCTTTTTCCTTCGTCCAGCTTAGCGACGCGCACGTGGGATTTAATGGGCCGCCCGATCCGCTGGGCACAAAAGCCTTTGAGCGTGCTGTCGACATGATTAACGCTTTGCCGCAAAACCCAGATCTCGTCTTGTTTACGGGAGACCTTACGCATGACACCGAGGACAGGACTGTTCACGTTGCACGCATGAAGCAGTTTCAGGAGATCTCAAAGAAAATCAATGTGCCGCTGATCAAGTGCGTTCCCGGAGAGCACGATGCTGGACTGGATGGCGGCGCCCTGTACCGGGAGTTCTTCGGCGAGAGTCACTACTCGTTCGATCATCGGGGTGTTCACTTCGTTGCTCTCGACAACGTCTCTCGCGCAAAACCTGAGATTGGCACTGAGCAACTGGATTGGCTGAAGAAAGATCTGGCGGGATTTTCGAAAAGCGCACCGATCGTGGTCTTTACGCATCGTCCATTGTTTGATCTGCGTCCAGATTGGGAGTGGTTTACCAGCGATGGGGATGACGTGATGAATGTGCTGTCGGCTTACGACAACGTTACGGTGCTCTATGGACACATCCATCGCGATGATGAGCACACCACTGGGTCGGTGCATCACTACGCGTCACGCTCGCTGATCTTTGCATTTCCAGATCCGGCCGGAGTGCTAGGTCCGCGCAAAGCCACTCCTTTCGATAAGGATCATCCGTTCAAGAACCTGGGTATTCGAACAGTTGCATTCAATGGTAAGCAGGAGCCAGCTTCGAGGTCGCTGTCGATCGAAGATATTGAACTGACCGCCCGCGAATTTCGCGGCATCAACGGAGCACAGCAGATTCTACGGACGCCCAAAGTCTAGTGCACAAATAAATCCGAAAAGAAGTTGAAAAGGAGATATGTCTCGAATGAAGGAGTTCAGGCTTCGCATCGTATTGTTGTCGTTCAGTGCTCTCATGCTCTTATCCACCGGCGCACGTCAGGTGCAAGCTGACAGCGTCCCGGTCATAGATATAACCGCTAAACGTTTTGCGTTCAGTCCGGACAAAATCACGCTGAAGAAAGACCAGACAGTGAAGCTTCGCATTCACAGTGAGGACGTCACCCATGGATTCTTCTTGCGGCCTCTGAAACTTGACGCAGAGATCCCGGCCGGACAAACCATCGAAGTGACGGTAACACCTCACAATCCTGGAACGTTCACCACGATTTGTGATCACTTTTGCGGTGCCAATCACGGAAACATGAACATGACGATTGTCGTGGAGTAAGTGTGCGAAACCGCGTCTCAGTATCAGAACACGCGCGGCTCAGGTTGGCAGTCGTCTGGGTCTCGCTGCTTGCAATGCCGGGGTGTCAGGTGGGAAAACCAGGCGCTATCCAGACCGCCGTTATCCAGGGCGCAAAGCGGCATCTGACGGTCGGGGGTCGTGACCTGGTTAACCCGCTTGCGCCCACACCGGACAACATTCACTCGGGCCAGAACAATTTCCTTTCGTACTGCATGGTATGTCACGGATTGGATGGGCAGAACACCGGTGTACCGTTCGCGGACAAGTTGGATCCGCCAATCCCGATGCTTACCGACAAGTCCGTGCAGGCGTATACGGATGGGCAGTTGCATTGGATTATCCAGAACGGGGTTTCGCCTTCAGGTATGCCGGCGTCAAAGGACCTTTTCCATGATGACGAGATGTGGCAACTGGTGCTCTACATTCGTCATTTGCCGCCCAAGGGAAGCCTGGGAGAACCGCGGGTGTATGGAGGTACTGGACCGCCGGGCCGGCAGTAGCACGCTAGTGGGCGGAAACCGATTGCACGCCCTCAGCGAAAGCATCTGCAATGCTGTAACGGATGACGTGCTCATACTCGGGGCCGAGAAAGCGCCGAAGCCGGTCGGTGTTCATAATGTACTGTCCGGACATGTAAGGGACAGCCTCAGGCGGGATCGCCGAGATCTTTTGCTTCCACAGGAAGTTCAGTACCTGCCGCATCGCCCATCTGCCGGGAACACGAATCAGTTTAGCTTTTGCCAGTTCGATGCAACGCGCGAAAGTAAGCGGCTCGCCTCGTCCGGCGACGTTCAGGATCGTGAGCCGCTGCGCTTCAGGTTCACGCTGCAGAATATGCCGGATTAGGCGCGCCATATCATCGACGTGAATGAACTGTATCTTGTTATCGAGATACTGCCGGCCTCGCGGCAGCATACAGGGCAGACGCGTGCCTTTTTGGCGCATCTTCTCGGCTCGCTCACTCTTTCCGTTCGGAGTTCCGCGAAACGCTCCCATGAGGTAATTCTCAACGCTGGCGCCAGTGAAGATGTGCGGTCGAAGAATATAGACACTGCATCCGCGTAATGCAGTGCAGCGCTGCTGCACGACTTCGTCGGATTCCTTCTTGTGAATCGCGTAGGGAAGTGTGTGGGCAGCAAGAGGGGAGTCTTCGGAGAACGGTTCTGGAGAATCAGGGCCATACGCCGACACGCTGCTGGGGAAGATAAACTGTTTTACTCCGTCTTCGGTTGTCCGGTTGGCTTCGGTGACAGCCTCCATCACGCGTGCGGTTCCGGAAACATTGATCTGCCACATCCGGTCGACGTCAAGCACTCCGGTGCGGACCGGATCGATCACAAACGCAAGGTGAACAACCGCGTACGCATGCGTATCGCGCAGCAGTTCGTAAAATGTGCGGGTGGACGACTCCTGTCCAATATCCAGACTCTCGAACTGCATTTCGGCATTGGTATGCGGCGGGGCTACATCCACGCCAATGACCGAGTAACTTCCCAACAGGGGCAGTAGCCTGGAGCCGAGATTTCCCGAAACGCCAGTGACGACAACAACGGGTTTGGCCATCAGTCCTGTTTTGCTGCCGGCGGTGGTCCCGACGGAGGAGTTTGCTGCGGAGCCATACCAGGCCGCGGCGGGCGCGGCATGTGGGCGGGTGGCACCGAGCCGGTGGCAGGCCCGAAGTAGGCTTCGTTAGTCTCTGATTTGAAGGAGTTGTTCAACTTGTCCATTAGCTCGCGCATGCGATCATTCTGCAGCTTGTTGTGGATCTCGTTCTTCACCTGGTCCAGCGGAAGTTCTGTCTTGCTGATCATCTTGTAGATGTAGTGCCCACCGGAATCACTGATGACCTGCGAGACGTCACCGGGTTTCAGGTCGAGGACCGCAGCGTGTGCGGGCGGCAGACCGGTGCGCCGCACATTCGGCAGAGTCACGTTTGGAGTTTCGATCTTCATGCCCGCGGCGTCATAAGCTTCTTTCTGGAGCTTCAGGAATTCTTCCTTAGAAGCGGCCTTAGCGTGCAGATCTTCTGCGAGCTTCGTCATCGACTGCTCGGCCTCGTCGTCTTTCGCCTTGTCGGCGGTCTCTTTCGCCTTCTTCTGCTCGTCGGTCAGCTTCTCTTCGTCTTCCTTTTCGGCCTTAACGTCGTTGTCGACCTGCTTCGTGCGAGGTACGAAGATACGCTCGAGACTGTACTGCTCATATGCTTGCGGATTCTCTTTGTAGTACTTCTGGATATCGGTATCTGGAATGTCTCCCGCTTCCTTTTGGACCTTGCGCTGCAGTTCATTGGTCAAGACCTGCATCTTGACGAACTTCATCGTGTCGGCAAACTCAGGTTTCTTGTCGAGGCCCTGCTTCTTGGCCTCATCAGAGAACGCAATGAACCTTGGAAGAACCCCCGCCAGTTGCCGCTTCATCTGTGGACTCATCGGTGCCGTTGGGTTGGGAGCTACGGCCTTTGCCAATTTCTCGAACTCAGCCTTCGTGATCGTGGTCTTGCAATCAGCCGCTAATGATCTTGCGGGTGCGGATTTCGCAGCGGTTGAGGATTTCGCTGCGGTGGACTTGGTAGCGGCTCCATTGGTTTCAGCTGGACACACGCCCACAACTGTGATCACGACAGCATCATCGGGAACCGAAGCGGACGTATCAGGAGGTGATGCCTGTTTAGGCGCGCCTTGCGTCGGAGCAGTAGCCGGCTGCGCCGGGGCGGGCGCATTCGGAGCGGCTTGTCCCCAAGCCAGGGTCCCCAGCAGAACACACAGCAGCGAACTCATGCGCATACAGACCATTCCTCGAGATGGATTCGTAGAAAGGTGAAAATTCTTAGCATGAGATCCTAGCACAACCTGCAGGCTTGCTCGGCACATTGGGTGAGGCTGTCGGAGGTGATTTCACTGACGGTGATCGGGATGCCGCTATGGAAACTCGCTGTTGCGCGCATCGAAGTGTTGTCCCTTATAGCTTCGAGCAGCGATAATGCCTCATGCCCTCGACCCAAGCGGTTCCCTCTTCGGACCTGATGCGTGCCGAGAAGCGTTCCGCCGCCGGCAATTCGGTATTCGCCGCGCTGTTGATTACAGGGATGAAGATTGCTGTCGGGGTCACGACGGGCAGCTTGGGGATTCTTTCTGAGGCGGCACATTCGGGCCTGGATCTTGTCGCCGCAATTTTGACTTTCTTCTCCGTGCGCGTCTCCGACAAACCTGCCGATGCCGAGCATCAATATGGTCACGGCAAGGTTGAGAATTTTTCTGCTTTCGTAGAAACAGGGCTGTTGCTGCTAACCTGCGTCTGGATCATCTACGCGGCCGTCACTCGACTGTTCTTTCGCAAAGTCGAAATCGAGCCGTCGATTGCGGCATTTGCTGTCATGCTGTTTTCGATGGCGGTGGACTGGTGGCGATCGCGCGCTCTCGGAAGGATCGCTACGAAATACGACAGCCAGGCTCTTGAGGCGGATGCCCTGCACTTTTCTACGGATATTTGGTCCGCAGGGGTCGTCGTTCTCGGGCTTCTGCTGGTATGGTTGGGGCGATCGCTTCAACTCGATTGGCTGCGCGACTCCGACCCGATTGCGGCGCTGATCGTGGCTGGAGTGGTCGTGTCGGTGAGCTGGCGGCTCGCCCGGCGCACGATTGATGCACTTTTAGATGCCGCCCCTGCGGGTGTGCGTTCCCAGATTTACGACGCGGTGTCGCGCCTGGATGGCGTGCTGGAGGTGGACCGCGTACGGATCCGTCGAGCGGGAAATCGATATTTCGCCGATCTAGTGGTTGGGCTTGCCCGTACAGTGACATTTCAGAGGTCACAACAGCTAGCGGGTGCAGTGACCGAATCCGTCCGCCGGATTCTCCCGGACGCGGATGTGACCGTGCAGCCTCTGGCGCGCGCACAACGTACCGAAAATGTTTTTGACCAGATTCGGGGGGTTGCGACTCACCGCAATCTCAATGTTCACGACATAAGCGTGCAGGATTTCGAGGGCCGCTATCACGTCGAGCAGCACGTGGAACTCGATGAACGTATGAGCCTGAAAGATGCCCACGATCAGGTCACCGAGCTCGAGGCCGACATGCGGCGGGACGTGCCGGAGATTACCGACATTCTCACGCACATTGAAAGTGAACCGGCGACAGTTGAAAGGCCGGAAGAACTCGTCGGCAATCCGGAACTCGAACATCGGTTGAGATCTGTCGCTACGCAGTTCCCTGAAATACTCGACGTTCACGATTTCATCTTTAAACGTGTGCGGGGACGGCTCTACCTCTCGTGTCATTGCACGTTGTCAGATGATCTGCCGCTTGGCCGCGTGCACGATATACAAACGGAGCTTGAAATTCGCTTCAAGCAGGACGCTCCCGAGTTGTTCCGGGTTTTGATTCACCCCGAACCGAGCACTGATAACCGGAGATAAACGTGATATCCGCGAAGGCAATCTGGACGGAGAATGAGAGATACATCGGCGAAGCGACTTCAGGCCATGCAATCGTGATGGATACTGCGAAAGAAAAGACTGCGAATACCCCGATGGAACTTGTGCTTATCGCACTGTGCGGCTGCACGGCATCGGATGTAGTCGGAATTCTGCACAAAAAGCGTGAGCCGTTCAGCAGCCTGGAAGTGAGCGCCGAGGCTCAGCGCGCCGAGGGGTACCCGGCTGTTTACACCGACATCAAATTGAAGTACCGTGTCCAGGGCAAGGTTTCTCCAAAAGCAATGGAAGACGCCGTGCGGCTGTCGAAAGAGAAGTATTGCTCGGTATCTGCAATGCTGGAGAAAACCGCCAACATCAACTTCGAGATCGAATACGTTTGAGCTGTGTTGTAGTGCGATTCCCGCGTTAATTGAGGGTTATGTCCCGCGTCCTGTTCTTCACTCAACCCGGCTGCTTGTCTTGCGAACTGATGCGCGTGTATTTGGAGGCGCGCGAAATAGTATTTGAAGAGCACGACATCAGCGTCGATTTTGAGGCACGCCGAAAGATGCTCGAGACGTACGATTCCGACGAAACTCCCACTCTCGTCATCGATACTGAAGTCGTTACCGGATTTGATCCTGCCCGTCTTGACCAACTCCTGGATCCCGCAGCATCATCGGACTCGGTGGCCTGAGTCTGAACTCCAAAGATCCGAATTCTAATCCTCACCCGGTGCGTGGATACGTCCTAATCGCTTCGGCAGCGTTTCTGTGGGGCGTCTCGGCTGCGCTCGGACGTGCGGTCTTCACCGGAAAGATACCGCTTGCAGGAGAAGCTCGGCATCCTCTCGAGCCGCTAATCCTATCCCAGACCAGGACTAGCTTTTCGCTGCTCGTACTCTTGCCCGTGCTCGTGGGCCCACGCGGATGGCGGCGCATCCACTTGCCCATGGCCGATCTCATGCAATGCCTGGTCCTGGGAATGCTGGGAGTGGCTGCGTCTAACTACTTCTACTACGTTGCCATTCAGAAGACGAGTGTTGCGGTTGCGATCATCCTGCAATACACCGCGCCGGTATGGGTGCTGCTCTATGTCGTAGCCCGTCGCCAGCAGCGCCCTTCGATGCAAAAAATGGCGGCTGTCGCGGTGGCGATTGCAGGAATTGCGTTGACGATAGGGATCACAGGCGGTCAGTCTTCATCGCGATTGCGTTTGGATTCATGGGGATTAATTGCGGCCATGCTGGCGTCGTTCTCGTTTGCCTTCTACAACCTTGCCGGGCACAACATACTTGCGCGTTATGACCGCTGGCGGGTGTTGACCTGGACGCTTGTTTCGGCGTCCGTGTTCTGGTTTGTGCTCAATCCACCATGGAAGATCCTCGCCGCGCACTATACGTCAGCACAGTGGGCGTTCCTGTTTGTGTTCTCTATGATCTCCGTACTAGGGGCGTTCTCGCTGTATTTTCTGGGGCTGCAACATTTGGACCCAACGCGAGCCATAGTCGCGAGCTGTTTGGAGCCGGTCTTCTCGATTCTGCTGGCGGCCGTACTGTTGGGAGAAGGCGTGCGTCCCATTCAGACGGTCGGTATAGTGCTGGTGCTCGCTGCAATTGTGATCGTGCAGTTGCCGGGACTGGGAGCACAGCGTCGGGGACAAGTCATAGTCGATCCAATCGAATAAATCCGGACAAGATTTGGGGCGAGTGGTGGTCGGGCTCAGCCTTCGACCGTAGATCCTCTTAATAGATGAAAATAGCGCCGCGCTTTCTTGACGTCCCGTGCAATCTGTTCGCGCAATGCATCGACCGAAGGGAACTTGATCTCATCCCGCAGCCGTTCAAGGAAGCAAATTTCCACCTCGGTATCAGGCGTCAGTTCAATGGGATGGAAGTTCAGCAGATGGGTTTCAATTGCGAACAACTCATTCCCAAAAGTTGGGCGATTACCGACATTTGTCACTGAATCGAAGCGCTCAGTTGCAACGCGCGTGCATGTAATGTAAACGCCGTCTGCCGGGACGATCTCTTCATACCGGGCGAGGTTGATAGTGGGAACCGTATATTTCGATCCGTATCCGCGGCCCCGGCCTGGCACGCCGAGGATGCAGAACGGGCGTCCGAGAAGATGCCGTGCGCGACTTACACGTCCGGAGCTGAGCAGCCTTCTGATCTGGCTGCTTGAGACCGTCTCGCCACGCAATTTCATCTCAGGGTAGACATTCACATCGAACCCCATCTCGCGCCCAAACTCAGCGAGCGTATTCACGTCACCGGCGGCTTTGTGCCCGAAGCGAAAGTTGAAGCCCTCGTGAACCTCGCGCGCATGCAACTTCTCCTTGAGAATGTCAACAAACTGGCGGGGAGCCATCAGCGATAAATCGCGGCCGAAAGGGAGTACCAGCACGGCATCAATGCCGGTTTGCTCGAGCCAGCGAAGTTTTTCAGGAGTGGGAGTGAGCAGCTTCAAACCGGCATCCGGTTTCAGGATGCGCGTTGGATGAGGCTCAAACGTGACTGCGACGGCCTTTCCGCCGTTTGCATGCGCACGCGAGACGATCTGACCCAGCACGTGCGCGTGTGCCCGATGCACACCGTCGAAATTTCCCACGCTGACGTATGCCGGCCCATAAGCGGCAGGAATATCTTCGAGTTTGTAAAAGACGTCCATGGATGAAGTTACGAGCGCTCGGTTCTTTTCATGATTACGATTCGATCCCTGATTTTCGAGCTCTAGTGGCGCTTGCAAATTCGCGTCATCTGCGTAGTCAGCGGACCAGAAGTTCAGATGTCAAAATCCAACTTCAATCCGTCATAGGACAGCCGCACATGACGCGGTAGCATCGCATTCGTCGCTTCGTGGGCCAGATCATGGCAGATGTGGGTGAAGAAGGCGCGCTTCGGCTTCAACTGCTCGACAATGCCCAGCGAATTCTTGACTGTCGAATGCGTCGGATGCGGCTTGTGCCTGAGCGCATCGAGAAACAAAACGTCGAGTCCCTCCAGTTGGTGCATTGAAAAATCGGGTATCTCGCTGTGATCTGTCAGGTATGCGGCCGATCCGAAGCGATATCCATAAATCTGCGTTTCACCGTGGATGACAATCACCGGTTCAAAACGTGCGCCAAATACCTCAAGCGGTCCGTCGATCGGCCGTAATTCAAGCAGTGGCAATCCACCAAACTTGTAGTTCGCGTCGAAGATGTACGCAAACATTTTGCGCAGAAATGCCGCCGCGTCGGGACGTGCATAGAGCGGAAGCCTCTCGGGTTTGTGCCTGTAGCTGAGTGGGCGGAGGTCGTCAATACCAAGAATGTGATCGGCATGGGTATGCGTATAGAACACCGCGTCCACCTGCGTGATGTGTTCACGGATCGCCTGCGTGTAGAAGTCCGGTGTCGTGTCGATCAGGACGACCTTGCCGCCGAACTCGAGCATGATCGACGGCCGGGTCCGTCTGTCGTGTGGATCGCTCGAATGGCAGACCTCGCAGTTGCATCCCAGCGTGGGCACGCCCATGGACGTCCCACTTCCCAGCACGGTCAGTGTTGCTTTCATCTTCCGGTTGTTCCAGTGGCAGGCCCTGGTTGTGGCGGCCGAGCCAGAGCGTTCGTTACCTCCACGTACGCCATACGCAGCTCATAAAGGCTGTTCTGGAGAAAATTGGCTTCCGCCGCTGTCAGATTTCCCTTAGTTTTTTCGGAGATCAGGCTCAAGGTGTCGATGGTCTGTCGCGCGCCGATGATGTCGACCTGAGGCTGCCCACCTTGCTGGCGCATCAGGCCGAGTTGCAGCATGGCCGTCATGTACAGCGAGGCCAGAAAGCGCTCGAAGGTAATCTCGAAATCTTTCGCCGAATGCCCGCCCATCTCGACCTGCGTATCCAGGTCTTTCGCGGATTGTTTGTAGGCGGCAGCCTGTGCTTCCTGCTCCGCAGCTGTTGGCGGGCTCGGCATCTCGCGATCCGCCGCATCCGGAGTATTCACACTTTCCGCGGCGTCCGGCTGCTGTACCGGCGGATTCTCTTTCGGGGCTGCCGCCGTGGGTTTGGGAGACTCGGTCTCTTCGCGCACATCCGACCGAAGTTCGCCATCCGGCGTAAAAAGTCTGCGATCCGTTACAGTAAAACTGGATTGTTCATGTTTCTTCTCAGGCATAAACTCTTCCTTCGCAAATACTTTGATGTTTGTAATTGAACGCGTCAAACTCGACTACGCAGGCCGCTGTTCCAGAGAACGCTCGTGCTGTAGCACAGCGGCATCACTCAGAGGCATGGATACGACGGCCGCCCTGATGCCTCCGATCAGGACCTCTCGGCCCGGCGCTCCTGCCTCACGCCGAATGTATCCCAATGCTAAATGATGCTCACCGCCTGCAATTCTCACGGAAGTGGCGCTCGTAATTTCTCCGACTTCCTTTTCAGCGACAATGACTTTACTTGCGGGAGCCACCGGTCCGTCTGCGAGAAAGCCCGTGAACTTGCGATGAACCGCGCCGCGCGAGCGGATGCGTTCAACAATCTCTTGCCCGACGTAGCAACCTTTGTTGAAGTTCAACGCGCGGACCTGTTCGGTCTCCTGTGGCAAGTCGCGTTCGCGGATATCCGTGCCGAACCGGGGTATGCCGGACATGATGCGCTGCATTTCCAAACCTTCGAACCCGACAGGAGTCGCGCCCGCCTGCACCAGAGCATCCCATAACTTCTTTACGTGTGCGGAAGGTAACCACATCTCATAGGCAGGGAACTGCTTCTCATCGCTTCGGACGAGCGTGCAATCGGTCTCTTGCCACGCGATCAGTTGCATCTGCAGTTCTGCCAATTGCGGCAGCGTAATGCCGGCAGCTTGCAGCACCTCTTCCGACTTTGGCCCTGTGATCCCTAGTGCGGTAATCTCGCCGCTGATGTCTTTGACCTCCACGTCGTCCATGATGATGTAGTGATCAAACGTGGCCAGTATGTTTTCTACCTGGCTGCAATCGGTCTCGACAATGATGGACTCGCCGCGCTTGTAGGCGTAGAGATCACTGAGGATGCGTCCCTGCGGATTCAGCAGAAACGCGTACGCACCGTGATCCTGAGCCAGATCCCGGATGTTGTTCGTGACCATCCCGTTGAGCCAGCGCACTCGATCTCCACCTGTCAGCGAGAGCTTGGCCCTGAAGCCAAGGTCGTAGACCCCGCAAGCACTGCGCAATGCGGCAAATTCGGATTGTGGATCGCCAAAGCGTGCGGCCGACGTCGCACCTCGGTACTCCGCAATGCTAGCGCCCAATGGCTGGCTGTGTGCCTGTAGTGTTGTTAACCCCATACCTGTATTCGATTATAGCGAGTGTGTTAACGTTCCTGCCGTGGACTCGAGAACTGGAACCCATAAACGCATAGCCGTCATTCCCGGGGACGGTATCGGCAAGGAAGTGATTCCACAAGCGGTAAAGGTCATTGAGGCGGTGGGTGCGGCTGTGGAAATTGCCGAGTTTGATTGGGGTGCGGAGCGCTATTTGCGGGACCAGACGACGGTTCCCGCGGACGGATTCGCGATGTTGGCCCGCGACTTTGATGCCATCCTGATGGGAGCTTTCGGAGATCCCCGCGTCAAGAGCAACATTCACGCAAAAGAAATTTTGCTCGGGATGCGCTTCCAGATGGACCTGTACGCGAACGTCCGGCCAGTGCGGCTGCTCGATGCCGCGCTTTGTCCTTTGAAGGCCGTCGAGCCCAAGGACGTAGATTTCGTAGTTCTGCGCGAGAACACTGAGGGCGTTTACACCGATGCCGGGGGCGTATTTAAGAAGGGAACTCCTGACGAGATCGCTACGCAAGAAGATATCAATACGCGCAAAGGGGTGGAGCGCATTCTGCGCTTTGCCTTCGAGTACTGTCAGAAACATACAAAGCTTGAAGGGTCGCCGCGGCATAAAGTGCTGATGTGTGACAAATCGAACGCGATGACTCACGCGGGAGGTCTATGGCAGCGTGTATTCAAAGAAGTCAGCGCTGAGTATCAGGAGATCACGGCACAGCACATGTACGTGGACGCACTTTGCATGCAGATGGTTCGCGATCCGCGGCAGTTCGACGTGATCGTCACCAACAACATGTTCGGCGACATCATTACTGACCTCGCCGCCGGGCTGCAGGGAGGCCTTGGTATGGCCGCGAGCGGCAACATTCATCCGGGTCGTACCAGCATGTTCGAGCCGGTGCACGGGTCCGCGCCTCCAATCGCGGGAAAGAATCAAGCCAACCCGTTCGGAGCGATTCTGACTGCGGCCATGATGCTGCGGCATTTGGGCATGGCCACGGAATCAGACAAGATCGAAGCGGCGGTGCTCGAAGCGGTTCGTGAAAAGAAAACCACAGAGGACATCGGCGGCCGTTTAGGAACGCGTGAAGCCGGCGAGGCGGTCGCGAATCGCATATGCCAATGAGCAAGGGACCAACTACTGCCTCCTCCCCGCCAGCAGCGCCAACTCGCGCCACTTCCAGTGGCAGTCCACGTCAGTAAAACCGATTTGCCGCAGCCATTTAATCTGCGTCTCAAAATCCAGAAGCTTGTTCGAGGGATCTTCCGTCCCCACAGTGAACCCGATCCGGGTCAAGAACTCCTGGTGCAAATGTGCGCTCGGCGATGCGACGTGCTCCAAATTGCAGAAGACGCCACCCGGGTTCAGGATTGCGCAAATCTCGCCATACAATGCACGCTTCCGTTCGTGGATCAGATGATGAATAGCGAAGCTGGAGATCACGGCGTCGAACTTGTTTATTTGGGGCAAGGGATCATCGAGATTGTGTTCCATCACTCGGACTCGAGCATCCTCGGCGAACCTCTGACGGGCAGCCTGCAGCATCGCGGGAGAAAAGTCGACGGCCACAGCCTCGGTACTCGGATGCTCCCGGCGCACGAGAGCCAATAGGCGTCCATCGCCGGTACCCAGATCGAGTATGCGCCGCGTGTTCGGAGTAATGAACTCCAGCAGGGCAGCCTCTCCTTCAGTCCGATGCGAGATCTGGTCCGCGCGCCCCAGATAGTCGCGGGTATGGTCTTCAGATGTCCACAGGTTGACAGGTTCACTCGTACTCATGACAGCGAGTATAGGGAAACGTATAAACTCATCTTTAATGAAAAAAGTTGAATTGCGCTCTCTGGGGGGTCTCCGGTTGCTTTCTCTGGTTGTGCTGGCGGCCGGTCTATGCCTCCGCGGAGCTGGCGCGCAAGATACTCAACAGCAGGCGCCAGCACAGCCCCCCGGCGCGAATCAGCCTACAAAGCCTGTTGCGCCATCCGAGCATGCTCCGCCGGGAGAGTCCAGGATCACTCCGCGGCAAGCTGAAGAATTATTCCACTCAGTGGATGAAATTCTTCAGTTTGACAGCAAGGAGACCGGGCTTGCCATCAAGCACGATGTGAAGCGCAAACTGACCAGCCGAGACGAGGTCGTTTCATATCTGTCCAAGCATCTGAACGACGAAGACACACAGCGCCTGCGACGGTCCGAGTTGGTCCTGAAGAAGTTTGGACTGCTGCCGCGCGACTTCAACCTTGAAACATTCCTACTTGCGCTCCTGAAGGAAGAAATCGCCGGCTACTACGATCCTAAGACAAAGACGGTGAACCTGCTCGATTGGGTCCCTATCGAAGAGCAGGAGCCCGTGATGGCACACGAGCTGACGCACGCCCTGCAGGACCAAGGCATCAACCTGCAGAAGTGGATGAAGAAGGGCGACAAGGATCTGGGTGAAACCCGAAAGGATCCCACCCCGGAAGACATTCAGAATGACGAGATCGACAATGCCCGCGAGGCCGTGGTGGAGGGGCAGGCGCAAGCGATGATGTTCCAGTACGTGCTTGCCCCGACCGGGCACTCTATCACGCAAAACCCCGCGCTGGTCGGCGCGATGCAGGAAGAAACCCTTACGGGCACTCCAAGCACAAAAGTGTTCAACGAGGCGCCAATTTTCCTGAAGGAATCGCTGACCTTCCCTTATAGCTACGGGATGGATTTCGTGATCAAGTTGATGCAAGCCGGCGGTAAGGAAAAGGCATTTGCTGCCGTGTTAAAGAATCCCCCGCACACGACGCGGCAGATCATGCAGCCGGACGTGTACTTGGCGGGAGAACAAATCCAGCCCATGCATGTGCTCGATTTCAAGCGTGATTTCAAGGATTACCAGAAGTTCGACCTCGGGGCGATGGGGGAGTTCGATGTCGCCGTGCTGATGGAAGAGTACGTGGGGAGGCCCATCTCGAAGTACATGTACCCGGAATGGCGCGGCGGGTATTATTATGCAGCCAAGCCGAAATCCGCGAAGGACAGCGCCAATGCGCCGTTAGGATTGCTCTACCTTTCGCGTTGGTCCAGCCCCGAAACCGCCTCGCAGTTTGCCGGAATTTACGCGCATTCTCTTAAGCAGCGATATAAGAAAGCGCAGGAAGTTGGTGCTGCGTTAACAGCGGTGGAAAGCGACAGTGCCGGTCAGTTGAAACGGGGCGCGGCTCCGGTTTCACTCAGCGGACGTCACGCCTGGGATACAGACGAGGGAAGTGTCGTCATCGAGCAAAAGGGAGACACGGTGTTCATCACGGAAAGCCTGGACGCCGCGACCACCGCAACGCTGGAGAATGAGGTGTTCGCCGAGGCCGCACCAGTAAAGTAAATGCCGCTTCGGGAGATTCTGAGGATCCGTTCAGCGCCTGTAAATCGTCGTTTGCGGGTGATAGTTGCGCCAATCGAACCAGTAGTCTTTGAGGGCGGGGATGCGTTCCAGGCATTTTCCCTCTGCTGGTCCTGAGATCGCGCAGCCCTGAAAATCCCATTCGCTTCCAGTTGCAGTATCTAGCAGAGTCCATGTGACGGATGGTGCCGCCGTCGTTGCAGGCTTCGCATCGCTTGTTGGGCCTGAGGCTTCGTCAACTTTGCTCTTTGGTTTCTCAGTGTTCTCCCTTTTGTCAGCCGCGTTGTACGCGGGCGGATTCGCCGCCGCTTCGTTCTTCAGAAAGAATTCCGCGTCCTTGCCGTCCACGCGAGCGATAAATACGCGAAAAGATTTTTTGTCGGGACCGACGGTCACCAGGACGGGCATCGCATTCACGCGATCCATGATCGGGGACTGTTTCAACATCGTGTCCCACGGGTAGGCGCGCCCTGGCCCGTCGATTTGAAGACCTACAACAACGTCGCGAGACTTGAGTTCGGTTCCGGGGAAGGTAATGACCACGGGAAGTTTGGCGACCTCTGGCTCCCAGTTGCTGTCGTACTCCTTGATGTATTTGGGAACCTCGGCAAGTACTTTGCCGCCGGTGACCTCCGACTTCCACTCTCCGAATGTCAGTTCGTCGCTAGGGACAAGATCGAGGGCAGCGCCTCGCAGCGGCCCGTAGATGGCTTTTCCGGTGATCTGTTGCCACCAGGTGCCCGTCTCCTTGTCGCGCATGAGGAAGTTCTGGTTGTTGATGCCTGCCAAGTAGAAATGCAGAGCCCTGCCATTTGCTGTTCGTGTCCACACCAGACCGGTGTGACAGAGCGTTCAATAGGTGACCGCGATGGGGACGCCCTCCACCACGTCGTTGAGGATGTGGTGGTAGGCCATCTCGCGGATGGGGTACGCGCGCGTGTCTGCGCCATAGCGGACGGCGAGAATCATTTCGCCGCGATCGAGTTTGCTGGCGGATTCGGCTTCGAATCGGGGAGTGTCGACCGGATGAAACATCCATTCAAAATAGTTAAGACGCGACATGACCGCGGCCCCGGCCACGACAAGCATGATCGCGGATAAGCCCACCTTCGGCCACTTCTTCAGGCGGCGCCATAGCAAGGCAGCGACTATCAGGCAACCGATAGCTGCAATCAGAGACACGATGGGCGCGCGCTCGCGAACAGCCATCGCGATAAGCAATCCGCGGGGGCTCTGATAGGCGAATGGGCGGATGATGAAAGCAGGGATGAAGAATGCCGCGATCGCAGTGAGGGCAGTGAGTGCGAAAAGCGTCCAAAGAAATCGCGATCGGGTTGTCGCCGAGGATGTCTGCTGCCTCTGGTCAGTTATCAAGCGAAGTCCCCATGGATCTCCTGAGTGGAGGGATTGTAGATGACCACGCTTGATTCCGTGGATAGTCTGAAAACATTAGGCAGAGTAGCGCGGTTTATGAGTAGTGCGCGTCCGCGTCCGCGCCCGCGCTCATGCGCGGCGGTTCGCTACCGCAAATGCCTGCAAGAAGAAGCCCCGGCCGAAACGGATCGGCCGGGGCGGTTGTAGCTCCGATTTTACTTTACTGTGGAGTATAGCTTTCGTGATAACTCAGACTGACCACGTCCTGGAACATAGGAGTTCCAGGAGGCAAGTTGTTGGGGTTCTGGAACTGAGTATCAAAGAAATAGTTACGTTGTGGGGCGCCGTAAACCACGTTGCAGCACTTGAAGTTTCCGGTCGCGTACTGAGAGTAATACATACTAATCAGCGATCCGGCATAGTTGACGGTCGCACTGCTGTAGCCACGATTTTCAAGATACCGCAAGAAGTTGTGCATGCCGCCGTCGGTGCCAAAGTCCTGACCAGCCCATGCTGGCTGCGGAAATGGGATGCTCTTGCCAGCAGCAATGGCAACGCGGTAGTAGCTTGTGTTCGCATTACGTCCGTCCGTGCAGGTACTGCAACTCGGAGCTACGTTGCCCGGGTTGATGAAACTGACGGCATCCATCCAGCCGGTGTACGTATTTGGTGTATTCAACCCCGAAGGCGGATTCGATAAGAGAGTGACCGAGTCGGCGATGATGGCAGCTGCAGAGTGCAATGCGCCGCTCGGATTGCCGCCGCTCGGCCAGAACGGATCTGATACTCCGCTGTTGTAATCTCCAAGGACATAAACCGGTTCTTCTGAAACGACTGTGAACCCGTTGCCGTAAGCGGTTGTTGAAGCAGCGTGGGGAAGATAGGTGGTTGTTCCACCCATACCGCCATCGACCAATCGCAAGGCGTGACGAGGACCGGTGACCATATTGCTTTCGGGCGACCCCGATCCGGTATAAACGATTGTCGTGCTCAGCGATGCACTATAGGTGCTGCTGGTGCAGTTAAGTTGATTCGCGTTGGAGGTCACGGCATTGGCCGGGATGGGGAAGTACGGTTTATTCATGTAGGTCGCGGACAGCCCAAAACCAGCTCCCAATAGATTGGCTCCCTGAGTATCGAGAGCGCCGTCATCATTCACGTCTTCCGGAGAAAAAGTATAGTAGCTGGTTGCTTCCAGCGCGTTGTTGGGAACGCCCGTGGAGGAACCGGAGTTGACCGTGTCCTCAAGACCAGAGGAACCAGCCATGTTGTTGTAGAAGGTGTTGTAGGGACTATGCGTGTCGCCCCGCATTCCGCGATGGTCGGAGAAATACAAGATGTAGCCGCTCTCATCGGTATTGTTTACAAGGTTGCCATGGCCCGCTGCATACGGTCCCGTGCCGCTATGTTGCAGCCACAACCACAGATTGCCCACGTCGAGTTCTACTGCATTCATCACACCGCTGGGGCTGCATGGCGTGTAGGTTGTGGGAGTGCTGGACGAGGCAATGTTGATGGGGCGCGTCCCGTTGTCACGCGGCTCGCCTTCTCGCGCGTCGTAGAAGTTGATGGGAATCCAGTTTCCAGCGGTAGTGCCAGTCGAGTCGTAAGCCAGGGATGAGCCTTTATTCACTTGCAATTGTTGCAGGATGAGAATGGCGGGGCTAATCGGGTTATAGCATTGCCCCGCAGGGAATGTACTTGTATTGGTCAGCGTGTCCACCCCGGTGGTGGTGTTGGTCCGCAGCTGGGTAGCGCTAGTCAGGAAAGGACACGCAGTACCAGTGCTCCAGGGGGATGTAGGGGGCATATCGTAGTAACGCCCAAACCCGTATCCGAGCCATTCCCGGGTAACGCCATGCCAAACATCTGAGCTGTCCTTGTACTCAACGCGCAACCATACGCCCTGACAGGGGCTGGCGGCGGTAACCTGACCGTGCAGCGGGAATGGGCTGGTACAACCGGCTACAGTTGGTGTGGCCCACCCGTTTGTACCATTGGTAGCTTTCGCGTAATACATTCTGCTGCCGGCACCCGGACCTTGAGTTAGAGTCGTGAATCCGTTGAGTACGAGCTGCACGTCGTCGGCATCGAGCGCGGAAGAGCTCCGTTCGGGATGAAGATCGCCGATCGCGTCGGCCAGAAGAATCCGAATTTCAGCCTTTGTGTACATTCTCGACGTGGTCAACAACGCCGAGTCACTGGCCTGCGGGCGACGAATAATGTCAATTGCGGCAGCCGCGGGTGGAAGCAGTGAAGACTGGACGAAGGGCAGTTGCAATTTCTTTGCGCCGGTTTGGCCGTTGACAATGAAACTGTTGAAGTTCTGGGTCGAGATATTCTGCCATCCGCCGTTCGCGGTTCCGGAGCCGGTCGGGAATCCTCCCGTCCAACTTCCCTCGCTCAGCTGGTTGCAGTTCGTCGCAGGGCCCGCGGAGGGAGCGGGCGGGCACGCGCCAGCCGCACTTGGGACATAGACCGCGCCGGTATAGTTCACTGAGGTGGGGTGACCATTTTCGAGCTGGTCAAGCACCACGTCTCCAGCTGCAGCAAGCTTGTCAGTGAACGTGAGTTTAGTGCCAGAAGCGAGGAACAGATTGCCGTTGGCATGGACGCGTCCACCGAAGTTGAAGTTCGGGCCCGCGAAGTAGTCGCAGTCGCCATCGCAAAAGACACCAAACTCAAAGGCAGGCAGTAGAGCGACCTGCACAGTGCGGTTCATCGTGACTGCTGCGCCAGTCGCAGCCAAGGCTGAATTCGATCCGACCTGGCCACTCGTTCCATTTCTGGTGGCAGTAACAGTCAGGTTGAACGGGATGAGGCTGGCCACCATACCCTGATTTGGGCCGGCGCCGACAATGTCCCAGTTCCCTTTGGGATTGCCACTGGCGTCGGAATAGGGCCAAGTGATCGCCGGCTCGTTATAAGTGACGTTCGTGATGTTAGAGCCAGAGATATAAGTCGGGTAGTTTGAGGGACTCGTCAATGCCTGTATAGCAGCAGCGTTCGGGGCCTGGGAAGATTGGTATGTCTGCGATAGCAAGGCGGTCAGATTCTCGATGCCTGCCTCGGCCGCGTAGTATGACATGTTGCCCTCGAGGTCGTTGCCTCCCATCCGCGCCTCGTTGCTGACCATATACAGCAATCCTACTGCTATCCCAGATAGCAGCACAGTTAGCAGAAGCGCGGCGATCAGGGTAAATCCTTTTGAACCAGTTTGACGAGTGGCCATAGTTCTTCCCTCAATTTCTGCGTTAGTCATTCGCGCACGCCGTGGAACTGGCGCTGTAGGAGTTGCAGAAACTCATATTGCGCGCTGCGACCGATGTAATTAAGTACATGCTTTGTGACTTTTTGCCGCCCGAGGTCAAACTCTCCCCAAGAATCCAGATATTGATTTTTTGAATCAAGCTGGGGGCCTGACCACTCGCGATTGGATTTGCGAGATTGGAGCTGAGATAGCCCGTATAGGCGTTAATAACGTCATAACTAAACTGCAGATTGATGATGTTGTCGGCGACCGGCACTCCGGGCAGACCGTTGACTTGACGCATGAGTCGTGGGGTCTGGATGGTGCCACCCGCGGCAGGAACTTCGAGGAAGTAGGTGACAACATTCAAACGCGAAACCGACATTTGGCCCGCGGCGGTGAAGGCGTTGGTCAACGTGTTTGCGCCAGTGGTTTGGTTCATGTTCAGCGGATCACCTACATTGAAGGTGAGGATCCATGGACCAGTGCCGCTGATTCCCGTGATCTCGGCAACCACGGCCGCGGTTTGCGTAAAACTAGTTCCGGAGCTGGTCGTGCCATTTCCCTGTGAAGCGACATAGAAAAGGAGAACGTCGCCGATATTGAGACCACCAGGCGCCAGAACATTGGTGGGCAGACCAGCGGTGGGTGTGGCCACGGCAGTTGCGGTTACTTGCGTGCCACTATTTTGCGTGAACGTGAAGTTGGTAAGCGGAAACGCATAGTCCTGATAGATGGCCGTGATGCTGTCATTGCGAGCTGCCGAGGCGTTGGGAATCGTGACGCCATTCTCGACCCCGTTGCCGAAACCTGGCAGGATGCCGTACATGTAATTGGGAACACCGGTTCCGACGTTGTTCGGATAGCTGTGAGACGTCACATAGCAGGCACCTGCTTGATTGCACGCGTATTGAGAAACGCCAGCTGTCGCAAGCTGCAGACCGCCTGTAGGCAATCCTGCTCCGGCGTGGCTCAAGTCCTGGGACATGAGCTCGATTGCCGCTCGCATGTTTTGCTGAACTTCGGCGCGCTGCGTGACCGTGAATGTGGCGTCCATGCCCATCTTGAACAGGCTTGTCATCGTCAAAATGACGATAAGCCCGAGCGAGGAGGCCACTAGCAGCTCGATAAGGGTGAAACCGCGCAGCGAATTGTTGTTTGCCCTGTTCATGTGAAGTCCAAATCAGTTGTAGCGTGAGATCAACCCATTCACGGTGTAGGTGCGAGCGGGAAGTCCATCTCGCGTGTAGGTGACCGACACAGACACGGCCCTCATGTTGTCGTTGGTGGATCCATTGGAGAGGAGCACCGGGCTGATCGCAATCGTTCGCCGGAAGTTCGCGAGGCTCATGGTCAGATCGTCGCCACTACCGAGCACGCCGTCAGGTCCAGGCAATACCCAGCATTCCACGCCGCTGTTGGGGCAGGTTGAACCTCCCGAAGTTACGCATGACACATCATCGGCAGTGCCCACGAGTCCGTCGGGGCCAGGGCACATCATCGCTTGAGCGCCGCTGAGAAAAACGCCGCCGCTACCAGTATTGTTGATGGCACTGAAGCCCACCTGCTGGCTATTCCTGGCCGTGTATATGCTTTCCAAAGCCTCAAGAGCTTTATGGCGCGCGACCAAGTCCTGCTGCGCCGTCTGAGTCGTTGCGATGGCAGAGGCGATCGATGCGACGACCGCGAGCAGCCCAACGCTCATGACCGCAATCGCTATCATCACCTCGACAAGGGTGAAGCCGTCCTGGCTCTGTGACCGCTTCCGCTTACTGCTTAAACTGAAACTCATAGTTGCACCCACGTGTTCACCCCCGAGACCACATTCAGGCGCCATCCGCGGATGCGCCCTGTGGCGCCCCATACCGTAATCGCGCGCGAATCGGATATGACTCCGGAAGCCCTGGTCACATAGAGGACGCCACTGCTGTAATTGCCACCGTTTGTCGGAGTGCTTCCATCGCGGGCTGAGCCATCAGGCATGAATACGATCGTGCTCGAGCCACCGGCACCACCCGCCGGGGTGTAGCCGAAATCGATGCTGGCGACGCCCGTTCCAAATCCGTCGGGAGTACTCGCAGGGTAGCCAACCTTCACAGCAAAACTCGTGTCGTTGGGGATTGCATACGTGTTTACCAGTTGAACTGGAGGATAGATGGTGCTGCCAGCGGGCGGTGGTGGCTGATACTGAACCGTCATGACTCCGGTTGCCGCATTGATCGTAACGATGTATTCGTGGCCTTGCGTGATCGCGAGGTGGCGCGTGTTGCGCAGTACTGAAAGCGCCGTCTCGTATGCCGTATCGATATGCGATTTGTTCAGCAATGGCATCATCGAAACGAAGCTGATTCCGGCGATAACGAATCCGATCGCCACGACCGTGATCATTTCGAGCAGCGAAAACCCACGTTGCTGGTGCGAATTAGTGATCTTCATCATCGCGAGTTGCCCAATCTTTTGAGAACCTCGAACCACGTTGAGGGGTGTGCTGACAGAAACAGCAACTTCTGCCCAGGCACAAGTGTTCGCGTCAATGTTCATCGTAGGAAGGCGTTTGAGTTGCGTCAAAGCACGACGGGTCAATGACTGAGCACTGACCTTTCGGGCTCAGCCTGGTTACTGAGGTCATTTATTGAGAACAGGTTAGTTGCGGGTCGCGGGACCACTCGAGGATGTCTGTGGTCGTGACTCAGGTAACTTGTCCGGGGAACCAGGGGCACCTACGATTTGAATAAGTATGACTCTATCTGCCCTGCTTGTTTTCAAAGATGAGGTCTCGGGTGAGGTCTTGCGCCGGGTCCTTGAGGAACTGAGCATCCGAGTGGAGTTGTGTCCAGACTTCGCGCGCGCTGCGATTCGGCTGGCGCAGCAGCGATTCGACGTGCTGGTCGTCGATGGAGACTGCGGATCCGATGTCCTCAGCCTCCTGCGTGATAGCAGGTTGTCGCGGCTGAATGAAGGCACACTCGCGGTAGCGGTAGTGCCTTCCCAAGAGGTCATTCGGGAACTGTTTTCTCTGGGCGTCAACTTCGTTCTGTATAAGCCGGTTGCGTATGAAAGAGCCCTGAGCAGCTTGCGCGCAGCACGAGCGGTGATGCGAAAAGAAAAACGCAAGAGTGTCCGGACTTCTGTTCATGCACATGCGACGGTCGACTACGCGACGGTTGAACAGGACAAAGCCACACTGGTGAACCTGGCTGAAGATGGAATGTCGGTTATGTTTGGGAAAAAGCTTCCCCCGACGAGCAAGGTCTATTTTCAATTCCAATTGCCGGGACAATCGAGCAGTATTCGCCTTTCCGGCATTTTGGTCTGGCAGGAGTGGAACGGCCGCGGAGGAGTACAGTTCGTGGACGTGCCGAAGGCTTCCCGACGCATCATTGGCGACTATCTAGCGGCGCATCAGTCCCAAGATCAGAATGAGCTTCCGGCTGTGACGGTAGAAATGGAAGAGCCCCTGCAATTAACCGGTGTGGCCGTCGCTGAGCTTACGCATGGAAACGCGAAGTCCCAGGGTGGCGAACATCAATCAGCGGCCTCGTCGAGTGCTATTGAATCGGCCGATGGGCCAGCAAGCCACGATGACCGCCGCACGAAAGCTCGGTATGCCTGCCGCCTAGGAGCGGAAGTTTACCGTATCGGCACCCCGGTGCCGAATCACTGCTGCCTGACGGATCTCAGTTCAGGCGGATGCTATTTGGAAGTGCCTCTGCCATTCCCGCAGGGGTCCGAGGTCGAAATCGTGGTACGCACATACGAACTGAAATTGAGGCTCAGGGGAAAAGTACAAGCCGCTCATCCTGGGTACGGAATGGGCATCGCCTTTGAGTTAAAAACCAAAGAAGAGCAGATGAACGTCCGAAAGCTCACGGATTTCGTCGCGGCGACCACGTCTGCAGGTTAGATCACGCTCATCCGATAGCCGAATCATCCGTTCGAATGGGAATGCGACGGTTTCCTAGTTATCCGTTGGCGCGCAGAAACGTACCGCTCGCGGCGCTCGCTGGAGGGACCAAGGGCTCCGTTCCTACACGGGCTTGTGATTCCGCTCAGCAGCCCTGAATCAAGTCAGCCTTGCTCGCGAGCCTCATCTGTCACAGCCTTCCTGAAATAATCCAGCGACAAGCGTAGGCCAGACTCCAAGTCGATTTTCGGTTCCCACCCGAGCAGTTGGCGTGCCTTGGTGATATCGGGACGACGTTGTTTGGGATCGTCCTGCGGGAGGGGTTCGTAGCGGATTCTGCTCTTTGATCCGACTACGTTGAGCACAACCTTCGCGCACTCGAGAATCGTGAACTCGTTGGGGTTCCCGATGTTGACGGGAAGGTGCTCGTCGGAGTGGGCCAGACGGAGAAATCCATCGATCTCGTCACTCACGTAACAAAAGCTTCGCGTCTGAGCTCCATTCCCGTAGACCGTAAGGTCCTCGTCACGAAGAGCCTGCTTCATGAAGTTCGGCACAACGCGGCCATCATTCAGCTGCATGCGCGCACCGTACGTATTGAAGATGCGGACGATTCTCGTGTCCACATTGTGGTAGCGGCGGTAGGCCATCGTTACGGCCTCGGTGAAGCGCTTTGCTTCGTCGTATACCGATCGTGGCCCGATTGGGTTGACGTGTCCCCAATAGGTCTCCTTCTGTGGATGCTCGAGGGGGTCTCCGTAGCACTCAGATGTGGAGGAAACAAAGTATTTGGCTGCATATTTTCGAGCGACGTCGAGTGCGTTGAACGTTCCAAGCGAGCCCACCTTCAACGTCTCGATGCCATGTGTGCTGTAATCAACCGGACTGGCAGGGCTGGCGAGGTGAAATACATAATCCACTCGCCCGACATCGAACGGCTCGCAGATGTCTTTCTGCACTAATTCGAAACGAGAGTCTGACTTCAGATGCGCGAGATTAGAGAGCCTGCCAGTAAGCAGGTTATCGACCGCAACCACACTCCAGCCTTCGCCGAGCAGGGCGTCGCATAAATGGGATCCCAGAAATCCGGCACCGCCGGTCACTACCGCGCGTTTTTGGATCATGCCTTCTTGCCGTTTTTGAGGACAGGTGTGGGCACGCCTTCGGGGTGTGCTGCGGGGCGTCCCACACTGTAGTAGGTGAAGCCGCGATTCGCCATTACTTCTGGATTGTAAAGATTGCGACCGTCAATGACGATCGGGTACCTGAGTTCCGCGCGCAGCCGATCAAGATCAAGTTCGCCGAACTCTTCCCATTCCGTCAGGATAAGCAATGCGTCAGCACCCTGTGCTGCTTCATAGGGGGAGCCGGTAAAGGTGACTCCATCACCAAGGACGGCTCGCGCCCGCTCAGTAGCGGCCGGATCGTAAGCGCGAACTCTGCTGCCTTCCTGTAGCAACGAGCGCACTAAAAAGATGGCTGGCGATTCACGGATGTCGTCGGTCCCGCCCTTGAAAGCTAGCCCGAGAACCGCGAGATTCTTGCCGCGCAGCGTCCACAATGCGTCGTGGACCTTGCGAAGAAATCGCTGGCGCTGTTCTTCATTGATGCGCATCACTTCGTCCAGCAAGCGGAACTCGTAACCACATTCGCGGGCGACGGAACGGAACGCCATTACATCCTTCGGGAAGCACGAGCCGCCGTATCCGAGACCCGGGTTCATGAAGCCGGGTCCGATGCGAGAGTCCGTGCCAAGGCCGTGCACGACCTGGTTAACGTCAGCCCCCACCGATTCACAGACACAGGCCACAGCATTGATGAACGAGATCTTCATTGCCAGGAACGCGTTGGAGGCATGCTTGATCAGTTCGGCGCTCTTGGTGCTGGTGGCAATCAGCGCAGGAGCAGGCAGTGCGCGATCCGGCTTCGGAATTGCATCGACCCGTTTGCAATAGCTCCCGTCAGTGAGAGGAGCATAGATCTCACGAAGCACATGCGTGGATTGCTCGTTGTCGCAGCCGATGACGATGCGATCTGGAAAAAGAAAATCAGTGACTGCCGTGCCCTCGCGAAGGAATTCTGGGTTGGATGCGATGTCGAACATTGCTGGGTCGACGCCGTTGCGCAAAATGATCTTCCGGATCCACTCGCTCGTGTAAACCGGAACGGTGCTCTTCTCGACAATAACTTTGTAGGTGTCGACGCCTCCGGAGATCTCTCTCGCGACCGATTCCACGTGGGACAGGTCAGCCTCGCCGCTCTCGGTAGGTGGAGTCCCAACAGCGACAAAAATGGCGGTGCTGGACCGAGCAGCCTCCGTCAGATTGCCCGAAAACCTGAGGCGCTGTCCGCGGTGCCGGCTGAGGAGTTCAGGAAGAAATTTCTCGTGGATGGGAACCTGACCGCTATTCAAAGCCGCAAGTTTCTGCTCATCATTGTCTACCAGGATCACTTCGTGCCCAAGGTCGGCGAAGCAGGCACCCGCGACCAATCCAACATATCCGGAACCTACAACTGCGATACGCATGAGTTTCGTCCTCAAGAAACTTGACCGCATGACAGGCTCTATCAGGAGCGACCTGAAAGAGAACCGCGGCTCCGATTCTACAGAATTCTACGGTGGTCGCCGGGGCGACCGAAGGAAAAATCGATGGCCTGAAATCAAATTGGGAATCTAAGGCTACTAGGCGCGAAGCTTCGCTCCAAACTTCGGCGGGTTTTGATGTTGACAGCAACACCGATTCGCGCAACACTCCGCAGAGCCTTTCGCCAAGTGCTGCCATTGAAAACCTTCATCACTAGCTTCATAATGACGGTGTCCAGAACCAGCATTCTTCCAGTCACTGTATGACTCCAGACCCCCGGTTGCGGCCGAACGCTTCTGCTGTGACCTCCCCAGAGTCCGACGTGTTTCAAAGCCCCGATTTTTCCGCAGATGAACAGGCGAAAGATGTCGCTACTGTCGCGAGAACTCTCGCGGCTTACGGGGGCGAAGCCGTTGCGTTCGATTTGGCGCTCGACCTTGTGCTCAATCAAGTGGTAGAGCAGGTGCGAAGCACAACAGGCGCAACCGGAGCAGCCATCGCTCTGGCGAGAGATGGCGTCATGGAATGCCGGGCGACAACGGGACAGCACGCACCCGATCTTGGGGCTCGAGTTGAATCAGAGTCGGGCCTGTCAGGGGCCTGCCTGCGGTCCGGAGAAATCCAGAACTGTTTGGATACGGAGAACGACCCGCGGGTAGATGCCGGAGCTTGTCGCCAACTCGGTGTACGGTCAATGGTGGTCCTGCCTCTGAAAGAGGCAGATGTACCGTTCGGAATTCTGGAGGTGCTGTCGTCTCGTCCGAGCGCATTTAGCGGAGGCGACATTGAGACGCTGCAAAGCCTTACCCATCGGATTGTTGCCACGAAGAGAGAAGCGGAGCAAGGCGCTATGCACCCTCTCGTTTCGGTGGAAGAAGATTCCCTCCTGCAAGCCGCGATTCATGCGATGCCTAACAGTGACGAGTACGATCGAGAGGCGGTCACATCGATCGAGCGAGAAGCCGAACCGTTCCAAGAGACCGATCTCTGGAGTACCGTGCTCGTTATTCTCATAGTCGCGGCGGCCGTGGCGCTGGGTGTGATAGTCGGATGGCGTGGCGCCGCGAAGAAGCGCGTTCCCGGATCTGAGCTTCGAACCAACCCCGAGCTTGTGCAGACCGGCGTACCTACATCAGCGAGTTCGCCACCGGTGCGGTCTGCTGCAGCAGCCTCCCCGGCGGCAACGATGAGCACCCCTCAGCCGCTAAAGACCGGTAAAGCTGCACCTGAAGTTCCCGGGCTTCTAGTCACACAGAACGGTAAGGTGATCTACCGCGAATCCGCGAAGCCTCAGAGTGACAACGATCCCGGGCAGTCCGCTCGGCTGGTTCGGCGCGTTGAGCCCGAGTATCCGGCCGAAGCGCGAAGTCGGAATCTGGAGGGTGCTGTGATTCTCGACGTCCAAGTCCTCCCTGATGGCACCGTCGGCACGATTGGAATTGTCTCGGGAGATTCTCTACTCGCGAGGGCGGCCGTTCACGCAGTCAGGCAGTGGAGATACCAGCCCAACTTTGTGAACGGCCGCCCTGTTGAAGGTCAAACCCGAATTACGATCAACTTCACTTTACCGCACGCGAACTAACCAGCCTTTTAGAGAGAACCAAGGAAGGCAAGGAGATTGGCGGAGTCCGTTGCATTCAACCCCTTGTACGTCGTTACAACCGTTGCGGCCTCTCCGCCGTGTTTCTTGATCGCCGCGTCGATGCTTGTCGAACTGTTGTCGTGCATCAATCCACCTGACTTCACCAGAACGTTCGATAGTCCCCACAGAGGTGCCGTGCGCCACATAGTGAGACTCGCCTGTCCTATGCCATGCGGCTGGAACGGAATTCCGCCGGAATCCCCCGAGCCCATATCGTGAAGCAGGAAGTCCGAGTAAGGACTGAACGTGACGTTGCTCAGAGACGGAATTACGGCGGTGGTGCCACCAGCCGTTGTTCGGAGCTTTACGTTCTGCTGCGTCGTGAAGCTCTCCATGTGGCAGATGTTGCACCCAATGCTCTCGAATACAGCCTTACCCGCGGTGGTCTGCGATGTGGGCGGTTGCGGCGGTATTGGGGCCAACAGAGCCTGGAACTGCGTCATCTTGATGATGTTAACTTGCTTAACATCCTGAGGAGCGTTCTTATCCGGCTGACACGCGGTAGGATACGCCAATCCCTGCGGACTATGTTCGTTGGGATTGAACATGCTCGAGACGCCAAATAGCGAAGCATCGGTTGTGATACCGAGCTCGTTGAACTCCGCGTCTGCTGTGAACTGGAACAAAGAGACTTCCGCCAATTTCTGACCGAAGCGTCCAGGGCGAACGACTCCGGATTCGTCCGGAACCATGTTGGCGATGCCAGTAATGCCGAACTGTTTCGAGGCGCCTGCGTTAGCCAGAATTGAGGAATCGGGAATGTTGTCGATTAACCCGAAGCCGAACAACTGCGGAGAGCGGACTTCGTTGTTCACGGTAGCGTCCGCGGGTACGACTTCGTGCGGCAAGTTCTGCGCCGTGCCGCCGCCGGATGGCGCCAATCCCGAATTGGTTGCGGTATAGGTGAAAGTCGTGCTCGTCGGTACCGTAGCGATCGTGAATGTACCGTTGTAGCCCGACACACCCACCTTCTGTACTGCCACCTGCTGTCCTGCCTTGAAGAGGTGATTTACCGTCGTGGTGATCGTAACCGTCGTGCCTGATTCGCTTGCACCAGTGGCCGCAATCTTAATCTGGTTGCAGCCAGGGAGCGTCCCGAACGCGGCGTTGGACAATCCGTGCAGAACTGGACCGCCTTCGTTCTCCGGAAACGTGCCGCTGCCGTCTAGATAGTTGAAGGTGTTGTCCGGATTCCATTTTCCAAAGCGGGTTCCAGTGACTGCGCTGGTGTCTCCCGCAGTGCCCGTCAGCACATTAACTCCGGCGCCATGGCACGTGAAGCATCCAGGTTGGGTCGAGACAGGACCGAGACCGCGGATCGGGTCCCACTTGACAACGAAGGTCCCGTAACCTCCATTAAATAGGTTTGTGATGCTGGTGCTGAGTCCCGCTAATGGTCCCCCAAATTGTCCGACTGTGGGCGGCGGCGGAGGAGGCGGTGGACAGGTCGCGCAAACGGCCTCTGCTTTCTTTGCGTAGTGCGAAGGTACAGCAAGCATACAAAGCCCGGCCAATAGGCAAAGTGCAATAGGTGCGAAACAACGCTTCATAGTCACTCCTGGTGCCATTTTTTCGAATCGTTGGTTTTGAACTCTTCGCGGAAGGGGACACGAAGAGGAATCCATCGCCCAAATTCCAATAACAGACGGCTGCAGGGACAGCAGTCGCTACAGAACCCGACCCATGTGCAGATTGGCGGCAAACGGATGTTGATGTCAAGATGAAAAATCCTGCACAGTTGTTCGGAAAACCGCTCCTGATAAGGCTTCCAACGCAGCTCGCGTCTGCAAGCTCAACCCCGGGCGCGCCGAATTGTTTCTCTGCAAAAGCGCCCCATTTTGCGACTAGAGACTTTCTTCTCTC
>C688J35102_120990109_pt1 | contig 35520 bp, 48 predicted proteins | sample HopSoiMetagenom2_FD_35102 | JGI IMG/M metagenome (IMG submission 35102)
GCGGGCTCAATCCGATTTGAGGACCTTCTCGCAATCACGCGCAAAATGAAGGAGCTGGACATCAACATCCGGATGTTGAGTGCAGTGCCGTATGGGCTGCTGCCTGACTATTACAAGCAACTCGGGAAGGATGCCGAATTCGTGTACAGCGGCTCCTTCTGGGATGCCGCGCTTCCTTATCCTGGAAATCAGGAGTTCGTCGCGGCTTATGCGCAAGAGTACAGCCACCCTCCGGCGGTTCAATCCGCAGGGGCATACGCGGGGTGCCAGCTCTTGGTAGACGCCATGCGGCAGACCGGCGGACTGGACTCCGAAAAGATGCGGGCAGCGCTGCTGACGCTCAAGACCAAGACGGTCTTTGGCGATTTCGCAGTCGATGAGCGCGGCTACCAGACCGCTCATAAGGCGGTGACGATCCAATGGCAGGATGGCAAACAAGTCATCGTTTGGCCCGACGAGGTAGCGACCGGCAAGGCGCGACTCCCGGCCCCGATGTGGACCACGCGGTAGAGCGGGCTTCCTGCGACGAGCGACGCACGCACTCTCGTTTGGACCTGCTATGATCTCGTGTTGTAAACCTGCTCCTCGCAGAGCTGCAGCTGGCCAGAGCTGTTAGCAATCTCTCGTTCGTTGACGGCAAATATGTAGAAGTACCCCGCCGCTGGCGCATTAGTAAGGCCCAACGAAGGAGCAATCAGCCCGCCGGTTCACCCCGGCGGGTTCTTCATGCGGAATGTTGCGGTTCGCGACTAAAGTCCCCCTCCAAGCGCTTTGAAACCACAGCTGCGAAATCATACCGTTCCGCGTCGGACGAAAATGCAGACGCTGGAATGATGATTCCTATACCGTTATCTATCGGCAGAATTACAGCGTTTTTCTGTATTTCAACCCCCTGAAAGGCTGCCCATAGGTACTTCGATTTGAGAAACCTTCGATCGATGACCAAGCCATCCGGTTCAATAGTCAATTCAGTTGATCCCAGCAGCGGGCCGTTCTCGGATACTTGCATTCGAAGTGAACTCAAGCGGAGTTTGATCGCGGGGATCAGACATACAATTGCTGCCACCAAGCACACGATGACCAATAAATAGAAAGACAGCGGATAGCGAACGCTAGTGCTGAACAACGCGACGGCTCGATAAGGATTCACACTCAACAACATCGCCAGCACCAGAAAAAAGGCACACAAAACCACGCCTAGCAGCGCTGGCCAATATTTCTGTCGGTTTTTCGCGAATATCCTTCGCGCCATATATCCTTGCAGAAATTGAAAATCTCGAAACGTAACGTTGTAGGCTATCGTGTTAGCGGGCATCGATTCACCTGCAAATTTTTCCCCCGTGAATACAGACACTATAACATGAACATTGTGGGCCGGCCCTTTCTCGTGGGGTTTTTCTTGGGCAGACTGCCGCTACGGAGTAATTAAATGGGGCATGAACCGGAGCCAGATCTTCGCGGCGCTCGCGTGCATGATCCCGATCGGGCTCGTTTACCTGTTTCCCCATGCCGACTATGCGGTAGTGGCGCCGTCCGGCGCCACGGGGACGCAGTGGGGTTTCTTGCCGCGGTGGCAGTTCGAAGCCGTGGATGGCGCACCGACCGGTCTCTTCCTTATCATGATGGTGAATGTCCTCGTGGCCTCGGCGGCTGTGGTCTACTACTTCGGTGGTCCGCGACTAGCCGATGACGAGGGTCGCGGCGCGAAGCTGACGCGAAATCTCGGCATTCTTTATCTGCTCCTCGGGCTGCCATGGGTGGCTCTCGGCGCCGGAATTTACGGCTCTCCGCTTTCGGAGCTTAGCGTCGCTTGTATAGGTTTTGCGACTGGACCGCTTTTAGTTCTCCCGGCGCGTTACCTGTTCCGTCAGCGCCGATTGAGGGGCCTCGTGCTGGTCGTGGGTGGATGCCTCTCCGCCCCGCTGCTCGCATACGGCATCAATCAGATATCAGACTTTCTGTTTCCCTTTCTTTTGGTGATCACTCTGCCGATGGTGGCGCTGGGCGGGTATCAGTTGCTCCGGAGCGGCGGACAGTGAAACGAGATCATCCAGCGCCCGCAGAGGAAGCGAGGCGGTGGATAAGATCAATCGTCGGCCGCCATTGCGCGTTGCGGACGGTTCACCGATCGCATTCCTTACCTCTCATCGACGAGCAATTCAACGCAGCCACATGTTTTGGCGGTCTGATACCGGATGACAAACTCTTGCAGGAAGTCCGGGAGGCTGCGGTCCTGATCGGCACATCGTTGGCGGAGCTCCCGGACCACGTCTTCCGAGAGAATCCAGCCTTGCGAAACGTTAAAACCGACGACTCCCACGGGATTGATGTACTCGCCTTCCAGCAGATCGGTGATCACAGTTTCGAGGTCGGTATCGTCGACGTCGGTCTCGCGACACGCGGTACCCCATTCGCCGTAGAGGCCGCGCTGAAATGCCGATCATGTCGGACGCCGCGCTACTCTCCGCCTGTTCGCATGATCAAGCTCAACGAACAGCGCGAGCACGCGACCTGAGGTGTATTAATCCAAAGCAGGTATCGATAGCGCCTCGCGTCCCGCTGGCGACTGCTATAAGAGATTGATTGCGCAATGCTAGACGGGATCAAATGCGACGGCGCGAGTTCATTAGGGCTCTAAGTGGTGTGGCAGCCTTGCCCCTATCGGCGCATGCACAGCCGCGAAGCAGACTACCTGTCATCGGTGTAATCGGCGCGGGTACTCAAGAAGGATGGAACCAGTGGATCGCTGCTTTCCTGCAGCGATTGCGCGAACTTGGTTGGATTGAAGGACAGACAGTGACAATTGAGTATCGCTGGGCAGACGGCCGTGGCGAGCGCGAAGCCGAAATTGCAAGGGAATTTACCCGCCTCAAGGTCGACGTCATGTTGACGGTAGGCGGCACTTCAGCCAAGCAGGCCACTTCGGATATTCCAATCGTTTTCGCAATCTCTGCCGATCCGGTTGGCACCGGTGTGGTCGCAAGTCTAGCGCGGCCTAGCGGCAATATTACTGGGTTTTCGATACAGGCAACCGATTTAGCCGGTAAACGCCTCGAACTCTTGCGTGAAGCTTTGCCGGGTGTCCAAAGAGTGGCAATCATGGCGGATTTCGGCCTTCCCGCCTCTATGCTGGAATTAGATGGGTTTCGGACTGCGGCAAAAGCGCTGGGCGACATTGAGGTGACCAAATCGGAGATCAGTCAAGCCGGGGATATCCCGCCGGCCCTTGAAGCCCTCAGCGGGCGCATACAGGCGCTTTACGTACCAGCCAATCGGCTTGCAAATGCCAACCGAATTCGCATCAACGAATTAGCACTCGTCGCGCGCATCCCAACCATGTTTGGCTTTCGAGAATATGTCGAAAGCGGAGGTCTTATGTCCTATGGGCCTAATACCCAGGAACTTTCCGACGCTCAGCTGATTTCGTTGACAAAATATTGCGAGGTGCGAAGCCAGCCGACATGCCAGTTGAGCAGCCTACAAAGTTTGATTTCATCGTCAATCTAAAGACTGCGAAATCGATTGGAATAGAATTCCCTCCAGCTTTACTCGCACGTGTCGACGAAACCATCGAATAATCCGCTTCTGCCTTTCAAGTGCAGTGTTCAGCTCACCAGTTCCCATCCTCAACGCGAAGCATCGCGCGCGCGTCCGGATTTTTCACCTTAATCCAGTGCCGCGACAGCCCGGCCTTGTACGGGCTGTCCCGGTGCTTTGACACGATCCCTTCCGACCCAACAAGCACGCTTGCTCAAATAGGCGCGGGCCAATCGTGTCCGTATCTTAGTCATTGTAAATGATGCAGTCGCCTGAGCGTTTCAGGAGCTTGCGAAGCCATCCTATCCGGTGCCCCGGATAGGGCTTTTTTGCGGCTCGCCGGGACGACTTACGAGATGCTAAACATCGTCACGTGACTGCGGGTCCGGCGCAGTCGTGAAGCATCTACCGCAACTTTTGTCATGATCCGCCAGTGCTCGGAGGCAGATCGTTGATTATGCGGGTCAGCACTATACGACCGTGCCTTGCGGCCGGCTCTTCCCGTTTGATTGACTCTTCGTTGCGAACCGGCATGCCGTTCCTGTTCCGGCTGAACGCAATGCCTAAGAAGCCGAATGCCACCAAGAGACTTCCGGCAATCATTATCCAATGGGGATAGTCCAGCGCGGAGAACATCCGTCCTCACATTCATCCCGGCCATCGTGGGATTGTCACAACGCCACGCTGGCCCATTTAGATCGCGCGGTGTTGGGAGCCGCTTGTCACCGCGGATTTCATTCACCGCCTTCACAAATACGGACAGCCGGACAACCGCTATCAGTTGGTCGGGCACGTTAAAGAGGGAGGGCGAGACCTTTTAAAGCTAGACCAAATCGTCTTCGCGGTTATGCCAACCATTAGAGGCTCACTTCGCGTGGGAGGGCAACCAAAAGGATGAGGGGGTACCCAATCAAACAACGCGTGAGCGGATGTTGCGTGACGGCAATGTCCGCTGTTGTGGTGCCGGCTCAACCGGTCGGCGCAACACAGGCGGTAAATTTCTCTGCTGGGGTTTCAAATTGCAAGGTCTCGCGTGGTCGGTCGTCCCTCGTGCACTTTCCATCCCGCCGGCGAATGGAAGGTCAAAGAGCACGCCAGATATGTGGGAATAACGCGCGAGGATTGCTGACAAAAGCTGCCCACGGCCGCCGCCCACGTCGACCACACGGGAAAACGGCCCAAAGTCAAAGCTTCAGCGACTGCCGCATTGGTATCTTGACCAGGAGCAATCATCGCGCGCTGGAAGAGCGCGGCATTCTCCGGGTGGTCGGCCAGCCAGTCGAACGAGCCTTACCAAACAATGGATCATCTCGCCGTCCGGCACGTTGATCAGAACACCCACAACTAAGGAGCAAGTGATGCCCGAGCTAGCCGTTTCACGCGAAAAGGTCAGCTTTCTGATCGAAAAAGCGCAGGAATTTGACGTCAAGGACTTGCCGGCGGATGAGAAGTCCGGATCGAATCCTACTGACGATGCCGAAGTCGGCGTATTGCAGGACGATGGCTGTGACGCTGTCGCCGCCGAGATGGCGAGCTTCATCAGGGCATTGAACGAGGACGAGCAGATCGACCTCGTCGCGCTGATGTGGCTCGGACGGGGTGAAGGCACGATCGACGAGTGGGAGGATCTACGTAGCCAGGCAGCTGAACGGCGGAACGGATACCGCAACCCGCGTTGGGAGACCGTGCGTTACCTGCTCGGCGAGCCGCTGTTGGGCGATTTGCTGGCCGAGGGCCTCGACAAGTTTGGAATATCCTGGGTCGATGAGGCGCCCAGGCCGTGACAAGCACAATGAGCAGCCGAAACGGGTATGATCGCAATGATGGGTCCGGCTCCGCTATGCCGATAGCGGGGCAAGGAATACGATGACAGGACCAAACTTCCTTTGGTCACGAAAGCTGAAGGATACAGTTACGATGTTGACGAGCGTCAAGGTTCAACTTGGCGTGTGCTTAGTAGATTGGCGCGGGAATTGCCGAATTAATAGACCACTCATTCGTCGAGGCGTTTCGACGAGGATGACACTTCGAGAGGCGAGAGTGGGAAGCGCCAATGAAATACCAACCCACTGTCGATGTCCTGAAAATCAGCGGGTCGCCAACGCGATCAAAAAAGGACCGTCGCCCTCTCGCCGGTGGTTATCCGAAAGAGGACATCATCTATGTTGCCTGACTATCCGAAGCCACCTTACCCTTATCAGAAGCAGCCCGTACCCGGTTGGACCGCCAAGATGGACCCACGTCCGGACCATGGCGAGTACAGCTACAGGGGCTCAGGTAAGTTGAAAGGGATGCGGGCTGTAATCACGGGCGGCGACAGTGGCATTGGGCGTGCCGTGGCAATCGCCTATGCGCGCGAAGGCGCCGATGTCCTAATCGCCTATCTAATCGAGCACGACGACGCGCAGGAGCTCAAAGCGTTGGTTGAGAAGGAGGGGCGTAAGGCTATTTTGATCGCCGGCGACATTAGTAGTCCTGAGCATTGTCGCTCTATTATCAAACACGCTGTCGACGAACTCGATGGCATAGATATACTCATCAACAATGCAGCCCATCAGGCGACATTCGACGACATTAGCGAGATCAGCGACAAGGAATGGCAACTGACCTTTGAGGTGAATATCCATCCGATGTTCTACCTGAGCAAGGCCGCGGTGCCCCACATGAAGCCCGGCAGCGCAATTATCAACACTACATCGATCAATGCGGACGCGCCGAACCCCATCCTTCTCCCCTATGCTACCACTAAAGGGGCGATCCAAAACTTCACCGGTGGACTTGCACAGATGCTCGCCAAGAAGGGAATCCGCGTCAACGCTGTGGCCCCCGGACCGATCTGGACGCCGCTGATCCCATCGACCATGCCTGAAGAAACCGTGAGGAATTTCGGCGAGCAGGTCCCGATGAAGCGGGCAGGGCAGCCCGCCGAACTTGCAACCGCTTTTGTTATGCTGGCGGACCCGCTGTCGAGCTACACATCAGGAACAACTGTTGCGGTGACAGGCGGGAAGCCGGTTATCTGACCGCGTCTTCATCCATGCGGCAACTGTGCCTAGGTTTATCGAAAATCTGAGAACTCATCTGAGCGATAGCAAGATACCCTCTCAAAGGGGCGGCATCGACACGACCTGGTGATGCCGTCGAGTTCGTTGCATGGATGCCGGATTGTCGACGAGGCCCGCGATAGTGTTCACGGAATATCGGAAGCCCAATAGTATTTGACCACCCAATAGTCGTAGACGTCCTGGTTGCGGGCCCGAGTTGTTTGCTCCCAGTTCTCCCGTTGTTCGATCTTCGGGGCGTTTTTGAGCTCCTCTTCGGTGATGTCCACCTGGAAACCATCGGGCTTTTCATTGCAGGTCAACATCGACCATGGAATCGGAAAGTGATCCTCGCCGATGCCGAGGAAGCCGCCGAAACTCAGGATCGCGTAGGCGATCTGTCCGGTGAGCTTGTCGATCATCAGGCGCTCGACTTTCCCGATGCGCTTGCCGTGCACGTCATAGACCGGCATTCCTTCCACGCTGTCGCTAGTGATGAGGGACGAAGCTTGGCCCTCTTGCACTGGTGCGGGTTGCTCCCAATAACCGTAGACCTGCTCGTTGCGCCCCGGCTTCGCTTGCTCCCAGCTTTCCCCTGGTTCGGCTCTCGGGGCTTTCTTGAGTTGCTCTTCGGTGATCTCGACGCGATATCCACCGAGCTTCTCATCGTAGTCCAGCATCGGCCAGGGAATCGGATAATGGTTCGCGCCGATACCGAGGAAGCCCCCAAAACTTAGGACCGCGTAGGCGATGCGGCCACTGGCCTTTTCGATCACAAGCCGCTCGACCTTCCCGATGCGCGTGCCCTGCGCGTCATAGACCGCAGTTCCTTCGACGCGGTCGCTTGCGATCAGGGAAGAGGCAGTTTCGCGCTCCGTCGTGGATGCGCGCGGCATTGTACTCACCATATGGTTGTCTCCTCGATTGCCACACTGAAACCAGAGCCTCGCCCCCGGGTTTACCGATCGGTGGCCCCAGGGGCCTGCACTCAATTCCAAGCAGCTACGCTGCAATCGCGCTCGTTGCATTGATAGTCGTCAACGCTGCTGCACGGTTTGCGGCACGGTTCTTCAGGGGAAACTCGTAGTGTCGCTTGGTATCTTGCGAACGTTGGTCATGGATTCCCAGATGCCATTTACCGTATTCCGCAAAGCCGCAACGGTCGATTGAGTGTCACCGCCATCGCTGATCTCCATTCAAGCTGGGATCTCTCCAATCCCACATCAACGCGGGCGGCGCACACGCACCTAGACGTGTAGCTGACGCCACAGCGCGCGAACCTCTTGCGGCAGCTCGGCCGTCACGTGGAGAACTTCGCCCGGAGCAATGTGCTTTTCGAGCACCTGAAAGACCGCGCGCGCGGCCTCCTCGGGCTCGATCGGCGCGTTCGCGAGATTTGCCCCAATCCGCGCCAGGAACTCTTCTCGCGTGCGTATTTTCTCCGGTTTTCCCGACGGTCGCCACGCCTCGTAGTAGATGCCGCGAACGAGCATCGGCAGCTGGTCGGCGAGCTGGGCTGCCTCATCAATGATCAGACGATCGCGCAGGCAATGCAGAACCGCGCGCAATGCCTGATAGGACCGATGTCGGTCGCAGTCGAGTGTTTGGCCAATTTCCTTGAGCCAGCTGTTGGTCTTGTGAATCGTTTCATCGAAAATGGCGAGGCCGGTAGTACTCATTGTTGCACCCAGTGACACGTCCGAATAGATTATGAACGTTCAGACCGACGCGGCGTTGATGGCCGTCAATTTGTCGCCCCTGCGAAATGATCCGAGCCGTTTGCAGGAAGGTTGATCACAATCACGCGTCACCGATCGAACAGCACACTGGCACCGGTCTAGCTGTGCTGGCCTGCTTCCACGCTCGCATCCCAAGTGCCTGATGCGAACTTATGTTGTCCTTCGGCGATCAGTTGCTTCGGGAAGCGTAACTGTAAGGTGAACTCAGATGACATTCGAGAGCCTTCGGATCCGCAGCAAGGACTCGTACTGGTCGAGATACTGCTTTGCCATGCGATTCGCGGTGAAGCGTTCCTCGAAACGTGCACGTACCCTGCTGCGGTCAATTTGGCTCAGCCGGCTAACCGCATGAACAGCTTCCTCCTCATCCTCGACCACGAAACCGGTAATGTTTTCCTCAACTACCTCGGGCACCGAGCCGGATCGAAACGCAATGACTGGCGTCCCTCATGCCATTGCTTCGATCATGACAAGGCCGAACGGTTCTGGCCATTCGATTGGAAATAGCAGAGCCGCAGCACCTGCAAGAAACGGCGCCTTTGACTTGTCCTTCACTTCGCCGACAAGTTGAATTTGCTTGCCATCGATTTGCGGCTCCAGATTGTGCTTGAAATAACCCATCTCATCCCGAGGGATTTTGGCTGCGATCCGGAGCGGCATTCCCGTCGCATGCGCGATACGAATTGCGCCTTCAGGCCCTTTTTCGGCTGTAAGGCGCCCCAGAAAGGCCAGATAGGAGCCTAGGTGGTACGAAGGACTAAATAGGTTGATTGGGAGACCGTGATAAACCGTGCCGCACCAGTTCGCCGCTGCGAGCGGGAGGCGCTGATTGTTTGAAATGGAAACGAAAGGGGCCATGGGAAACTCCCGTGCCACGTCAGAGAGGCCAGGTAGATCAAGGCGTCCATGCAGTGTGGTGAGGAAAGGTACAGCGAGACGGCTCAACAGCGGCAAGTGCAGCCAATCAATATGGGCGTGTATCACATCAAAATCCTTGGCGCGCTTCGCCATCGCCTCAACCAAAGCGGTGCACGCCGCCGTGGAATCCGCGGCTGGGCTATTGAGCCGAAGAGCACGGGGCCAGACAGGATGGAGCTTGCCACGCGTTTTCGAATCACCACTCGCGAACAAGGTCACGTCATGCCCGAGCGCTACGAGCTCATCGACCAGCCACGCAACAACCCTTTCTGTTCCACCATAGAGCGTCGGAGGAACACTTTCAGCCAAGGGGGCAATCTGTGCGATTCGCATCAAATCTGAATCCAAGCCTCGTGCAGCGACGAAACCCTCTCGAGAACGAGAACTTTAGCAGCGCCGGATTCTACGAATGACGAAAGCGCCGTCGGGCCTTTGGCGGCGCTCGACTACCGTGCGGCAGTGGTCCCAAGCGTAGCTGCGCCAGGCCGGCTCGCGCACGATCACGTCGCGTTCGACCACTCGAGGCGGACGGCGAATTACTTCTTCCTCTTCCCACACCTGAGCTGAACTGGGCCATGCGATCAAAGTCGTCATGATACCCGCAATTCCAATCAAGAACGTTCTCATGCTGTCTCTCCTTCCAATTGACGGATGGGCAGTTGCTGCCAACGCTTGGTGATGTTGGATGTTGCCGCAGCTTGCGAAAATAAAACCAATGAGGCGCGGGCTCCGCCTTGACGGATATCACGGCCGCAGACGCAAGCTCGTCCTGGCGCTCGTTCTGCAATCAAGTTGAGCCCAGCATCGGACAGCACGAAGGCGCCGACGTTGAAGCGGCGGCAATATAACCGCGCCATGAGAAGCCTCACCGCCGCAGTTACGTAATTCCCCTATATCGAAACTTGTTCGTTAGGCCTGTAAGCTCCTTGGCAGACTCGGAGCATTGCCTCCCAAGAAGAGTGAGTACTGAGCTGGCTAACCATGGCAGATGTGCTTGATCCACGGCACTGGGAAGAACGAGCCGCCAAAACGAGAGACAAGGCTGAGCAGTTCAGCATGCGAAACTCGCGCGATCGCCTGTTGAAGATCGCCGAGGAGTATGACCGGATTGCTGAGCGAGCGGCGGAACGGCAGCAGGCTTCTACCTGATCGGTACCGCGCAACAAGCAGGTTGCGGGACGGTGCTGTCCTTGAACAACGAGCGATTTCCGAGCGGGTGATCCGTGATGACGCTGCTCGGTTTCACCTTGGTTGCGATTGAAGCTGCGCTTGCACGCGTCCGCAGTTTCGGAAGCTCGTCATCTGCGGGGTCTTGTCTTTCCAAAAGACGGCTTCGAACTTCAGGATCGCGCGATGGATCGCGACAACCGTGTCGATCTCCTCGATAACCACCGTATCAACATGGTCGCCTTTCAGGAGGTCAGATCCGCCGTGGATCAACCAATTGGAAATCACGTTGATGCGCGTGATGTTTTGCACCCTCCGAAAATGGGGCTCATCGATGTCGGGCAACATTGTTTCGGCAGCACTGGCCAATGTAATCGCGCACTCGAAATCACCACGCCGCCAATGCTCGATGGCGGCGTGGATCTGCCGCATCGATGCGTACCGGGAACAGGTTTCGATGCGATGAGGGTTGCCGATTGCCTATTCCTCGCGCTGGATGCGTCCGCGTTACTGTGGCGGACGCAGCTCGCCATTCATCAATCTGAAAAGCCGAGGCCAATATAGCGGATCGGCGCCCGGGCAATCGACGCAAATCAGGTCGAGCTTGCCCGTCGGAGCGATCACGAAGCGGACCGGCTTTCCACATACGGGACAGGGAAGCGGAGCAACGTTTCTCTGCATGTGCCGCCTAGCCTGGACTAGCATGGATATCCATAGATGTGGAGCGCGAATAGGGCGTTGACGGCCATCGATGAAATCAGACGGTGCAACCGTGCCACGCAAATTGTTGACCTTCTGCTCCAGCTGTGGCGCGTCTGAACCCAGGTCGCCACACCTGTAATATCCGCAAGCTACGAACGCGAATGCCTTGACGGCCGTCAGTTATCCTGGGTCTTCGAGGTGAAATAGTCTTGATCGAGGCGCAACCTCGCATTCGGAGCCAAATTTCCGTGGACGTCGGGTCTTTGGTTTCGGCAACATGGGCGGCACGATGGCGCGCTGCCTCATCAAAGCCGGCCATCGTCTCGCGGTCTACAATCGCACCCGTGCCAAGGCCGACCAGCTTGCGGTAAATGGCGCGGTGGTTGTCGAACGGGCGGCCGACGTCTGCCATGGCGATGCCGTCATCACTATGCTCGCCGATGACCACGCGGTCGAGCATGTCACTCTGGGCAAGGGCGGCATCCTTGCAGCGCTCGGCCAGAACACCGTTCACATCTCAATGAGCACAATTAGCTCAATGAGCACAATCAGCGTTGGCTTATCCGAACGGCTGATCGTGAAGCATGCGCGGGCTCATCGCGACTACGTTGCGGCGCCGGTCTTTGGCAGGCCGGATGCTGCGGCTTCCTGCAAGCTTTTCATTATTGCGGCTGCGCGTCGGGGCAATGCCGGTGTCCGTTCCTGAATTGACAGAGGTCAAGGCTTGCGCGCCAGGAAGCTGCTAGCGTGGCTCATTCGTTCGGGATTGGTCATGCAATGATATGCGTAAAAATTAGTCTGCCGTGAAAGACAAGGGAGTGTCACCCCATGACTGTGATGGAGGCTACCCGCACCATCGTGCTTCCTTCAGGTGAAGATATTCCAGTGCTCGGCCAAGGGACCTGGCACATGGCCGAGAATCCGCTGAACCGGACCAACGAGATCAAAGCGCTGCGCCTCGGCCTCGATCTCGGCATGAGCCTGATCGATACTGCCGAAATGTATGCCGACGGTGGCGCCGAAAGGCTCGTCGGCGAGGCGATCAAGGGACGGCGCGACGAGGTTTTTCTAGTGAGCAAGGTGTTGCCTCAGAACGCTACGCGGCAGGAGATGGCGGCGGCCTGCAACAGAAGCCTGGCCCGGCTCGGGGTGCACGAGATCGACCTCTATCTGCTGCATTGGCGGGGGTTGATTCCGCTGCGAGAGACCATCGACGCGTTCGAAGCTCTGGTGGGCGCAGGCAAGATCCGGTACTGGGGCGTCAGCAACTTCGACGTCGGCGACATGCAGGAGCTCGTCGACTTGCCCAACGGTGCGAACGTTGCGGCAAATCAGGTGCTCTACAATCTCGAGCGTCGAGGCATCGAGTTCGATCTTCTGCCGTGGTGCCAGCGCAGCGGTGTGCCCGTTATGGCCTATTCGCCGATCGAGCAGGGCCGTGTGTTGCGTCATCTCACACTGAAGACGATTGCGGCGCGTGTGGGCGCGACTCCGGTGCAAGTGGCGCTGGCTTGGGTGCTGCGCCAGGACGGCGTATGCGCGATACCGCAGTCGGGCAAGCCGGAGCATGTTCGCGAGAACCGCGGCGCGCTCGACGTTCGCCTGACGCCACAGGATCTCGCCGATCTCGATGAAACCTTTCCTCCGCCAGACCGCAAGCAACCTCTGGCGGCGCACTGACGTCAATTCAGGATTCATCCACCATGAGTGAAGACGCCCGCCACATCGTTTGTCCACATTGCACGAGCGTCAACCGTATTCCGGCCGGCAAGGATGCGCGCCAGGCGAAATGCGGCCATTGCCGCCAGCTCCTGTTTACGGGACGTCCGATGCCGGTTTCCACCGGCAGCTTCGCCACTCACATCCAGCGCAACGATATTCCGGTTGTGGTTGATTTCTGGGCGGCGTGGTGCGGGCCGTGCAAGGCGATGGCACCGGTCTTCGAACGAGTCGCCGGCGAGTTCGAACCCGAACTTCGTTTCCTGAAGGTAGATACCGAAGCGGAAGCAGAATTGTCGGCCCGTTATAACATTCGAAGCGTTCCAACCCTGATGCTATTCTATAAAGGGAATGTCGTCTCGCAACGCGCGGGCGCCGTCGGTGCCGAGGCGTTGCGCCAATGGTTGCGCCAGCATGAGCGTTCAGCCGCGCCTGCAGCTTTGTGAACTGCAGAGTAGGGGCTCATGCCACCATCGCAGCGCGCCGTCCCGACTGCGGCATTGTTGAAGGAGCCGATAATCCGCTGCGAGCCGGTCTGGCGGATCCAGTTGGCGGACCACAGCGTATTCAGGCCAGTGTCGACACAACGAAGATCGCATCGGCGCGGGCCAGATCGCCGGCCGCGCGCGCCTTGATAAGCGTCAACGTTAGCTGCAGGCGTAGCCTTTAAAGCGGAGCTTCAGGACAACCGGTCTTGCCATGATGCAGCCTAATGACACAATCACCGTCGCCGAGGCTTACGATGCAATGCGCATCTTCCTGGAGACCGTGTGGCGTCGCCTGGACAAGTCTGAGGAGGAGATCGCGTTCCTGCTCGCCGCGTTGAAATGGGCCGACGGATCGCCGGTCGATCCGACGATGTGGCAAGAGTGGCTGGCGGCGGCGCAGCGTGTCAAGGAAGAAACAGTCGAACAACCATAGCCTATCGGGCGCGGCCAGCGTCGCGCACGCAGGCATGCAGCTGATTCCAGGCATTTCGATTGATAACCGTCAAGGTGCGGTTGGCATGATGATGTGATGAATGCCGCATTGATGATCGACGGTGGCGGTCGGTCGTCCTTCGCGCAAGGGCTCACATCATGCTCACTATCGTCTGTCGCCTCTACGACGCCTATGCCGATGCCAGCCGTGTCATTCTCCTTTTGGAGGTTGCCTCCGTTCCGCTTTCGGATGTCAGCCTGATTTCCAACAATTGCGATACCTGGTACCGCGGCCCTGCGGGGTCCAACGTGGTGCCCTTGCGCAAGCAGGACCAACGCAGCAGTTCGGGCCGTAAGATCGAGGGGGCAGCGATCGGTGCTGCGATCGGCGCAACCGCTGCCACCGCCGCAAGTCTCGTCACCATACTTGCCGTCCCCGGGGTGGGCCCCGTCGTCGGGGCGGGTTGGCTCGCGACCATGTTGGGCGGCATGGCGGTCGGTGGGGCAACCGGCGGCCTTCTGGGCGCGCTGACAAACGCGGGCATTAACGAAGAAGATGCGCAGGTTCTTGTCGAAGGCGTGCGGCGCGGTGGAACGCTGGTCACCACACGGGTCCCGCAGCGAGATGCACCGCGCATCGAAGCGCTGATGAGCCGCAACGGGGTAGATCTTCGCGAGCGTAGCGAAATCTATCGCAAGGCGGGATGGCTCGCTTTCGACCCCAACGCGCCGCCTTACACCGCCGATCAGGTCCGGTGCGAACGCGCTCTGCACGCCCGCTGAGCCGCCTGTCAGGTGCGAGGCGACGACGTGATGGCGCCCTTGGTATCGGACCCACTTTAAGGAGCGACCCAACTTCAAGGAGCGAGCGATGAGTTATTATGCCCCCAGGGATCCCAGAGCTTCGTTCGGAATTGCGCCGGAGGCTCGTATCGAAGCCGGCCTCCGTCAGCACATGCAGCGCGTTTACGGCTATATGGCAGGTGGGTTGGTATTGACCGGGCTCGTCGCCTATGCCGCCGCCGCTTCCGGCCTGTATCAGGCGATCGCCGGCACGGCACTGCTCTGGATCGTCATGCTGGCGCCGCTCGGCTTTGTGCTGTTCTTGAGCTTTGGGATCGAGCGCATCAGCGCCGGCACCGCGATCCTGCTGTTCTGGATCTACGCTGCGGTGATGGGGCTGTCGCTCGGCGGCATCTTCCTCGTCTTTACCGGGACGTCGATCGCACGTGTCTTCTTCATCACGGCCGCAGCCTATGGCGCGATGAGCATCTATGGGTTTACAACGGGCGCCGATCTCTCGAGGTTTGGGTCCTTTCTGTTCATGGGCCTGATCGGCATTGTAATCGCCTCGCTGGTGAACATCTTCCTCAGATCGGACGCCGTTCAATTCGTGGTCTCGATCGTCGGCGTTATACTGTTTGTGGGCCTCACCGCCTACGATACGCAGCGCATCAAGGCCATGTATCTGGAAGCGGATACGGAGGAGTTGGCCGGCAAGAAAGCGGTGATGGGGGCGCTCGCGCTGTACCTCGACTTCATCAACCTCTTCATGATGCTGCTCCAATTGTTCGGCCAGCGGCGTCAGAATTGATGGCGGGGCATAGATGGCCGGCATTCTGATCGCACTCGGTCTTGTGTTGCTGTTTGCGGGTTTACTGTGGCCGTATCTCAGCCAGATCGGACTGGGACGATTGCCCGGCGACATCGTCATGGAGCGCAAGAAAGTGACGCTCTATTTCCCGCTGATGACGTCCCTGCTTGCGAGCGTCCTGCTCAGCCTGGTGCTGTGGGTTGTCAACCGCTGACCGGCCAACAGTTGCAGCACTTCGGCGTCGACCCGCCTGTGTCCGCAATTAATCGAGCCGTCCGTTGACGGACGCCAATGCCCGGCCAGTACGGGATCACTACGCTTCTGCTGCGGTGGACTGAAGTCTGGGACAGCGCAGATGATCCACCGCGGCAAACAAGTGGAGATTTGCGATGAAGAAGAACCTGATCACGATCGCGGTGGCCGCCACAGTTGCAGCGGGCGCCGCCATTTCCCCGAGCGCGGCGCAGACGCGATGGCATCACGGTTTCCCGGTCGCCCCGTTTGTAGGTGGCCTTGCGGCAGGAGCCTTGATCGGCGCCGCGGTTGCTGCGCCACATTATTACTATGGCTACGAGCCGGTCTACTACGGGCCTCGTTGCATCGTCCGGCATGAGCGCTTCTGGGATGGATGGGGCTGGCGCCTTCGTCGCGTCGAGGATTGTTACTGACGCCCGGACGCGTCTTGCCTCTTCTGCAGGAAGCATTCGATGATCAAGGATATCGTTGTCAATCTGGAGCATGATGTTTCGCGGGATCGGGCGCGCGATTTCGCGATTACGGTTGCGGAAGCGTTCGACGTCCATATTGCAGGCGTGGCCTTTGCCTATGCGCCGGAATTTCCGGGTTATATGACCCTGGAGATCCCACCCGATATCGTTGCAGGGATGGTGGAGGAGAGCAAGAATGCCGCCGAGGCGGCAATCAGGCGATTTAACGAGGCCGCAAAACGCAGTCTGTTATCGGCGGAACATCGCCTTGTCAGGACCATAGGGCTGGAGGCGCCGACGCTGTTCGCAGCGCTCGCCCGGCGCTTCGATCTCAGCATATTTCTTCAGTCGAGCCCGGATAGGGTGGACAATGATGATATGATCGAAACCTCATTGTTTCAGTCCGGACGTCCGCTCATCGTCGTGCCTCATAGCCATAAGGACGGGTTGAAACTGGACCGCGTGGTGTGCTGCTGGGACGGCGGCCGGGCGGCAGCGCGGGCAATCAACGACGCGCTGCCGCTGCTGACCAAGGCGGACAAAGTTGGTCTGCTGATCGTGAACGACAAGACGAAGAACGAAACCACGGAGATTCGCGGGGTCGAAATGGCAAGTCATCTGGCGCGCCACGACGTCAAGGTCGAGCTCGAGATCATCCCGGCGCCGGATATCGACGTAGCGAACGCGATCCTGTCTCACGTCGCCGATGAATCCGGAACGTTGATCGTGATGGGCGGCTACGGTCATCCCAAGCTGCGCGAGATCATTCTGGGCGGCGTGACCCGCGCCATGCTGAAGTCGATGACGGTTCCGGTCTTCATGTCGCACTGAATGGACCGCCAACGGTCCGCCGCCCCGGAGGTTTCATGCAGACCGGTCTGTATGCGTTTGCGGTCGCCGCGGTGTTCCTCGGCGCGGCAATCTATATTGGAGTGGTGGAGCACCCGGCGCGACTCAAACTTAGTGCCCGTGCGATGGTGCGCGAATGGGCGGTGAGCGATCACCGCGGCACGATGTTGCTGACCGCTCTTTCCCTGACTTCGGCGGTTCTGGCCTTTGTCCAGTATCGGATCAGCGGTGACGTGCGCTGGATCATGGGCGGCCTCGCGATCCTGACAAGCTGGCCCTATGAGTACTACGTGCTGGTCCCGCTGAGCATCTGGCTCTGCGCCATTCCGCCGGAGAAAGGATCTGCGCCGGCGCGCAAGTTGATGGGGCACTGGGGTTTGCTGGAGTGGGGTTACGCCCTGATCGGGCTGGCTGCTTGTGCCACATTTGCATGGGCGCTCGAGCAGTTGCCATGATTGATGCTCGTCAACGTCATTCCGCGACGATGCCGCGAATATTGCATTGAAGTTCACCGGCAGCCGCTTTGAGGACCTGATGCTTCACATCGATACACCAACCGTGGCAGAGTTCAGGGATCTTGCGCAGCTAAGGGCCGAGTTCTGCATTTCCCTGTACATGCCGACATCTCGCCTTGGCGAGAAGGCCGAATCCAATCGCACGTTGTTCAAGGATCTGGCGAAGGAGGCGCTCGCACAGTTGAGGGAAGTCGGCGCCAACAAGCGCTTGATCGAGGCGTTCGAAGGGCGCTTCGAAGAACTCGCCGGAGGCCGACATGATCCGGATCAGGACAAGGTCCGGCAGCGTCAGCGAGCGAAGCCTGACGAAAGCCTCTCGTTTTGGCACCACCAGGGCAACGGACTTGCGGTGCTTGCGGTCCCCGAAATGTTGCGCACCTTCCGCTTGGCGGAAAGCCCGAAGCCGTTGGCCGAGGTCGCGGATCGTTTCCATTTGACGCCGCTGTTGCGTACGATGACCTCGCGGCACGATGCTTTCGTGCTTGCGCTGGCGGAAGAAAGTGTCCGGCTGATTCACGTCTTTGCCAATTTCCCGCCGTTGCGGGTACCGGTTCCGGGACTGCCGAAGAATGCGGAGGAAGCGACCCACCGTCCATCATTCCATGTCCGTGCGCCGCGTGGACGCTTGCAGAATCTCGAAGGCGAAAAAGTGCTCTTACACCAATATGTGGACAAAGTGGAGCGCGCCGTCCGAGATGCGCTACGCGGACATACGACCCCGCTTATCCTCGCGGCAGTCGAGCCGCTGGCTTCCATGTTCCGTGCGGTCTGCGATTATGCGGAGTTTGCCGAGGAAGTCATTGAGGGAAATCCCGACCGATTTACCGACGCCGAGCTGGAGGATCGGGCGATCCCGATGCTCGATCGTCTCACTGCACGGGAGGTCAGCGACTTGATCGCGCGGTATGAGGAGCTAAAGCCGCGGCGCGCCACCACGGATGTCTCCTACGCAGCCCATGCGGCAACTGCGGGTGCGATCGAGCAACTGCTTGTCGACTTTGATGCCGTCGTGCCAGGGCTTGTCAGCGATATCGACGGTAGCGTCACCTTTGCCGCTTCCGATGATGCGGAAGTCTACAGCGTCGTCGACGAGGTAGCACGGCGGGCGCTATGCACCGGAGCTAGGGTGTTGGCTGCGTCCCGAGAGCAATTGCCGGAGCGCGCGCCATTGACGGCGATCCTTCGCTATCACTTTATTTGACTGCCGCTTGTCGGTCAGTTTTCGGCTCGCTGTTCCGGCACCACTACCGCTGGTTCGTCATATCGCTTGCGGCTGCTGTGGAAGACCAGCACCATCAACCCGACGCCAACGATCAGCGAGAAGACCACGCGGAAGGTCATCGCGATGTAGCGCTGGGCCGGAACATCCACACTATCGACCGTCAGGCCCCCATAGGGCGATGAAACCGGCACCTTCGAGCAGCAGCAACAATACCGCGATAACGATCCACCCGCCCGCGCTCCTGGGCATCGAAATCGAACGTTTGATCTCTAGAACAATCTACGCTTTGGTTGGTGATGAAGTCAGCCGTCATCTCGGCCGAATGCCGATGCATCCGCTGTGCAGATATCCTTGAGAAGGGAACGCAGGCCATACAGCTGGTCGAGCAGGTGCAGCACGATGGCGATGCCGTCATCGTTTACCCCGAAATCCATTCTTAGCTCCTGGATCAGTAGCGCCCGCGCGAAATCAGCCTCCGAGAAGTCGAGCCCGGTTCCGTCGGTCGCCGGCTGCAGCCATTCTGCTTCGATCCAGGCGTTCACCACCCCTGGATCGAGATGCGATCGCTCGATCAATTGCTGCATTTCCATTTCCTAAACTCCCATCGATTGCCGGGGACTTTGCTCGGCCGGCTTCCATCGGGCGACGAAACGTTCGAGCTCCGGGTCGGGTTTGTTCGGCAGCATGATCTTGAGCGTCACGTACTCGTCGCCCTTGCTGCCATTGGGACGGTGGACCCCGCGTCCCCTTAGCCGCAGCACACGGCCCGTGTTCGACCATTTCGGTACCGTCACGGTGACCGTGCCGCTCGGAGTCGGCACTGCGATCTTCGCTCCCAGTACGGCTTCCCTTATCGAAATCGGCAAGTCCAGATAGATGTCATCGCCTTTGCTCGTGAAGTAGGGATGTGGAAGCACCCTGATCTCGATCAGCGCATCTCCTGCCGGGCCTCCGCCGGCGGCCGGCCGGCCCTTGCCCTTCAGGCGAAGGGTCTGCCCGTCCCGCGTTCCCGGTGGAATGTTGACCTCCAAAGTGCTGCCGTCGGGAAGGATCAGCGATTGCTTTCCCCCATTGATGGCGTCGAGGAAGGAGAGTTCGAGCTGATAGCGGATATTCTGACCGCGCCTGCGGGCACCAGCGGAACGCCCGAAAATTTCCGATAAGATATCCTCGCTACTGTTGAAGTCGCCGAGATCGGCGAAGCCGGAGGAATTGGTATACCCTGACCAGCCGCCCTGATCGGCAAAATCCCGGTAGTACCGCTGACGGGGCCGCTCGGTGCCGGACGCATCGATCTCGCCGCGATCGAACTTTGCGCGCTTTTCGGGGTCGCTCAGGAGATCATAAGCCGCAGTAATCTCCTTGAATTTCTCTTCAGCGCTCGAGTTGCCGGGATTGAGATCGGGGTGATGCTTCTTGGCGAGACGTCGATAGGCCTTCTGAAGGTCGGCCTGGCTCGCATCCTTTTTCACGCCCAGCGTCGCGTACGGATCTCCGGCCAAGGTCCGCTCCTGTCTTCATGCGCGGCCGCAAGGCCGCGCAAATGCGATGTCATGGTTCCGCCGGCTGCGGCGGTGATGACTGAGACTTCGTGACCACCACGCGCGCCGGCCGCAACAGGCGGTCATGGAGCATGTAGCCGTCCTCCAGGACCTCGGCCACGCTGCGGGGCGATTTGCCCGGCGCATCAACTTCCATCACCGCCTCGTGCTTCGCGGGATCGAATGGCGCATTGAGCGCATTGATCGGCTCGACGCCGAAACGCTTGAGGAGTTTTGCCAGCAACTGGTCGGTCGCCACCACCCCGCTGACCAAGCCGTCTGTCTCGGCCATGTCCGGCTGGGCGGCGCGCGCCTCGATCGCCCGATGGAGGTTGTCGACAACCTCCAACAATTCGCGGGCGAAGTTCGTTATTGCATATCGCTGCGCGTCCTCGGCGCGTCGATCGCCTTGCCGGCGCGTATTTTCGGTTTCCGCAAGCGCGCGCATCAGCCGCTCTCGCAACGATGCGTTTTCGGCGGCCAGGTCGTTTTTCGAGGCGTTTTTTGCGACCTCGCTCGCCCGGTCCGGTTCGCTGCCGCGGACGGTCTCGTTCGCATCGGCCTGGTCAATGGCGTTGGACTGTGCGGCCATCTCTCGCTCCTTGTTCACGGCGCCTCAGGTGCAGCGCAGCCCGCCTCACGAGGCTCTGCGGTCGCCGGGGTTGACGTCCTCAAATTCGGCGTCGACTACGTCATCGCCGCCGGACGCTTGCGAGCCCTGACCGGCCGCGCCCTGCGAAGCCGTCTGGTTGAGCGCCTGGCCGATCTTGGCGGCGGCCTGTTGCAAGCGTTGCGTCGCCTGCTGAATCGACTGCACATTGTCGGCATTCAAGCTCTGCCTCGCGTCGGCGATCGCCTGCTCGACCTGCTGCTTGACATCTGTGGGAAGCTTGCCCTCTGCGTCCTTCAGCGCCTTCTCGGTGCTGTAGATTGCTGCGTCGGCCTGGTTGCGCGCTTCGACGAGCTCCCTGCGGCGCTTGTCTTGCTCCGCATGAGCTTCGGCCTCCTTGACCATCTTCTTGATGTCGGCCTCGCTCAGGCCGCCGGACGCCTGGATCCGGATGCTCTGCTCCTTGCCGCTGGCCTTATCCTTGGCCGAGACGTTGACGATGCCGTTAGCGTCGATGTCGAATGTAACCTCGATTTGCGGTACACCGCGCGGCGCGGGCGGGATTCCGACCAGATCAAATTGCCCCAACAGCTTGTTGTCCGCCGCCATCTCGCGCTCACCCTGGAAGACGCGTATGGTGACAGCGGTCTGGTTATCTTCCGCCGTAGAGAACACCTGACTCTTTTTGGTTGGAATGGTGGTGTTGCGTTCGATCAGCTTGGTCATCACACCGCCCAATGTTTCGATGCCCAGCGACAAGGGCGTGACGTCGAGCAGCAGGACGTCCTTGACATCGCCCTGCAGCACGCCGGCCTGGATTGCAGCGCCGATTGCGACGACTTCGTCCGGATTGACACCCTTGTGGGGTTCGCGGCCGAACAGCTTCTGCACGGTATCCTGCACCTTCGGCATCCGCGTCTGGCCGCCTACCAGCACCACTTCGTTGATGTCAGAGGCCTGCAAACCCGCGTCCTTCAGCGCCGCCTGGCATGGTCCGATGGTTCGCTCGATCAGGTCGTCGACCATCGCCTCGAGCTTTGCTCGGGAAAGCTTGATGTTAAGATGTTTGGGCCCATTCTGGTCGGCGGTGATGAACGGTAGATTGACATCCGTCTGGGTCGCGCTGGAAAGCTCGATTTTGGCCTTCTCGGCCGCGTCCTTGAGCCGCTGCAGCGCCAGACGATCCTTTCGCAGATCGATGCCGTTCTCCTTGCGGAACTCGTCGGCAAGATAGTCGATGACGCGCTTGTCGAAGTCTTCGCCGCCAAGGAAAGTGTCGCCGTTGGTTGCCTTGACTTCAAAAACGCCGTCGCCGACTTCGAGAATGGAAACGTCGAACGTGCCGCCGCCGAGATCGTATACGGCGATCTTGGCATTTCCCTTCTTGTCGAGCCCATAGGCAAGGGCAGCCGCCGTGGGCTCGTTGATGATGCGCAATACGTCGAGGCCCGCGATCCGGCCGGCGTCCTTCGTCGCCTGGCGCTGAGCATCGTTGAAGTACGCGGGCACCGTAATGACGGCCTGCGTCACCTTGTTGCCGAGGTGAGCTTCCGCGGTTTCCTTCATCTTGGTGAGAATGAAGGCACTGATCTGGCTTGGGCTATATTTCTTGCCTCTGACCTCGACCCAGGCGTCGCCATTATCGCCGCGAACGATATGGTAGGGCACCATGGTCTTGTCTTTTGCGGTAATAGGATCGTCGTAGCGGCGACCAATCAGGCGCTTGATGGCATAAATCGTATTTTCCGGATTGGTAATGCTCTGGCGCTTGGCTGGCTGTCCCACCAGCACCTCGCCCTCATCGGTAAAGGCGACCATGGAGGGCGTCGTGCGCCCGCCTTCGGCATTCTCGATGACCTTGGCCTTGTTGCCTTCCATCACGCCGACACAGGAATTGGTGGTTCCGAGATCGATCCCGATTGCCTTCGCCATCGCTACTCTCCTTGTCCGTTCGGTTGCTTGTTGCGGCAGCGGCATACGCCGTCAACGCAGGTCGCGGGACGCGCACTCGCGCAAGGGGCTACGCCGGCGCGTCCCGCGGAGGACCGCCCAGGGGTTCAGGCGGCTTGTTTGGTAGTTTCCTTTGGAGCCTCCTTGACCTCGATCTTCTTCGGCTCCGGTTTGGCCGGTTTCGGAATCGTGATCTTGAGGACGCCGTTTGACATTGTGGCTTGCACGCTCGATGGGTCGACGCCGGGGGGCAACTGCAGCATGCGCATGAACACACCGTAGCTGCGCTCACTGTGCTGGACATTCTTGTCCTTCTGGTCGTCCTCGATCTTCTTCTCGCCGCGGATTGTGAGGGTGTCATCCTCGATGGATATGTCGACATCCTTGCGTTCGAGGCCGGGCATCTCGGCGCTGACCTCGATCGCCTTGTCGGTTTCCGAGATGTCGATGTTGGGAACGAGATTAGCCCAGCCGCCATCGGTGCCCGCGGTTTGCGCGAATTCGTTGAACAGCCGGTCGATTTCCCGATGCAGGCCGAACAATCCGAAGCCCGGTTGCATCAGCGCGCCGGTCTCACGAGACGGGACAAGTGATCGTAGTCGCATGGCAATCTCCTTTGCAAGTTTGGTTGGATTTGATTGTGGTCAGGGACTGACCACGATGCGGTCTTCGACGTGCGTCACACCCGGCGCTGACCAGGCGACGCGCTCGGCTTCCTCGCGCTCCATCCAGGAGCGGACGTTACCCTTCAAGATCACCTCGCTGCCTTTTGCCTCGACCGTGATGCGATTGGCATCAAGCTCCGCGCTTCGTTTGAACGCTTCCTGGATCTTGCGCTGGATGTCGGTAGGCTGCACCGCCGGCCTCAGCTGAATGACATTGACGACTCCCTTCACGCCCTTGATCTTCCGCACCGCGCTTTCGGCGGTGGTCTTCTGGTATTGCCACTCGGCTGTCCCTTCGAGCGTGATCCAGCCGTCCTTGACGATCACCTTCATCTTTTCGTGGGAGATCGGCAGTTGTGATTTCAGCGCGGCGACCGCGTCGCGCGCGATCTCGGGATCGGGGCGCTGATCGATCGCCGGTAGCCGCACTTCGATATCGTTGGCGACAGCATGAACACCCGCGACGCGCTTCGCGGCCGATTCGGCCTCAAGGCGATCGGTGTAGCTGCGGGTGAAGCCCGCCAGCGTAACGACGCCATCTTTGACGGAGACGGCGATATCCTCGGCGTTCAGGTCGGGATCAAATTGCAATTCTGCACGAACATCGCGTTCGATCTCGCTGTCGGATTTCATGATCTGCTCCATGGTGCACAAAAAGGAAACGACTCGGCCGATAACGCTGCCGATCGCGACCCATTGTACAAAGCTCCGGAGAGGCGGCCATGACGAGCATCAATTCCGCGTCTTAATTTCTTGGGATCTCTACGATGGTGCTAGGGCCGGATTTCTTGGGATCTCTACGATGGTGCTAGGGCCGGCCAAGCCGTTCGTCTCCGAGCCAGGGATCCGGCCGAAGCGCGTGCAACGGAATATCCTCAGGCGTTTTCGCCAGATCGATCTCGTGGATGTGTACGGCTTCCGCGCCATGCCGAACCAGAATTTCCTGGGCGGCGGCCTCTATCTCGGGGGACCGGACACGGACCCACATCACGAGACCGTTCCATTCGGCAATATTCTCCAGGCCCAGGGACCGCTCGTGCAACAAGCGTCGCCGCACACGGAATACGGCGAGCCCTGCTGCGGCAAGGCCGCACAGTACGGCCACGATGCCGATCAGCTGGAGCGACAGTCCCCATGCGACAAGCAAGGCGGCGACGGCGGCAGCCACCGCGCAGCCGGCGACGCTTCCTGCGACGGCTTCGGCGCCAATGAGATCGTCGCCACCCCTGAATGGTTGCCGGGGTGCCGTGGGCAGGTCGGCGAGGTCGGCGGGCGGGATCGCCTGATAGTTGAGGCGCCGTCCAAGCTCGTCGCTCGAGGCGCTGACGTCGATGTCCGCCCGGTCGACGCCGGCCATCAGCAGGTCTTGGGCTGCAAGTTCGAGCGCCCTTTTGGAATGGAAGACGCCCGTGACTTCGCGGGCGCGCGTTCTGTCCAGGATATCGTCGCGCGTTCCGGCCATCGGCATTTCCACCTACCAAGTGTAATGGAACTCGGCCAGGTTCTTCAGTGCCTCCTTGGACGCGCCTGGCAGCGTGATTTTTTGTCCCTTGTCGTCAACGGTAAGGCTGTCGTACGGCACCGCCACGAGACGTCCGCCGAGGCCGACAAAGCCGCCGACCTGCAAGATCGCGAAATTCAACTGCTTCTTGTCCGAGATCACATCGTCGAGGGTTCCGATCTTCTCGGATTTGTCGTTGACGACGCCGCTGCCGAGGAGCTTGCTCATTCGGTAACCCTGCCCCACCACCGAAAGGTCGACCTGCACAAGCGAAACCCCGGCCTGCGGCAGGGCCGGGCGAGTCGTGAAAGCAAGCATGACCGCGATACTGAGCCAGACGAACGCACTGATACTCGAAGGAGGGTCGCGACGGCATGGAACTGCAGAAGTCGCTCCGTGTTTGCGGTTCGAGTGGTGGAAGAGTTTGAAGGCGATCATAGTTCTCTCCTGAGATTGAATTGGTTTCGTTTCATTACCCCGAGCGAGCCGCAGTCGCGCTGACCGTTGTCAATACAAGGCTCCACGTCGAGGCTGCGCTCCAATCAGACAGGGCTTTCGGCCGCGAGGCGCAGCTGAATGGCGGATGCGAGCGAAGCGAAATCATAGGGGCCGTCATGCCGCACGCCGTTAATGAAGAAAGCCGGCGTGCCGTTCACGCCGCTGCGCACACCGCTCATAAAATCGCTGCGCACCTTGTCTGCGTACTGTCCCGTTTCGAGGGCGTTGCGCAACAGGACTTCCGGAAGCCTAAGCTTCTCAGCGATCGTGAATATGGTTGGGATGCTCAAAATGCTCTGATTCTCGAACAATGCGCCATGCATTGCCCAGAACAGGCCGGCGGCGCCGGCAAATTCTGCGCTCTGGGCAGCGATCCCGGCAAGGGGATGCACCTCCGTCAGAGGGAAATGACGAAAGACAAATCGAAGCGAGTCGCGAAAATAGTCCTGTACCTGATTGACGATGGGATGGGCCATGCCGCAGTGCGGGCATTGGTAATCGCCATACTCGACCAGGGTGATCGCGGCTGTCATGGGTCCGCGGACGTGATCACTTTTGTTGATGGGCGTCTTCAAGGTGGCCATGGTCGTTCGCCTTTTTGGAAAGTTGCTCGAGCGTGTCGAGGATGCCGTCTGCGCCAGGATTGACGGCGATCGGAGAGCAATAGCTCCATGCGATCGTGCCAACGCGATCCAGTACAAACAGCGCGCGTTCGCAGACGCCCTCGTTGGCGCGATAAGCTCGGTATTTCCGGGCGACTTCCCCTTTGGGCTCAAAATCGGCGAGCAGGGGGAAGTGCAGGTTGCGATTACGCGCGAACGCCGCGTGGCACCACACCCCGTCCACCGAGATGCCCAAGAGTTCCGCGTTGTGCTTGTGAAATTCCGGCAGAAGCTCGTTGTAGAGCGTGACCTGATCACCGCAGACCGGACTCCAGTCTGCCGGGTAGAAGGCGATGATGACGTTCTTTCCCTTGAGATCCGACAGAGTGAGGTTCTGGTCGGGCGTTACCGGCAGCGTGAAGTTGGGAGCGACCGTGCCGGCACTTAGGATCGATGACATGGGTTCCTCGCCTGCGCTCAAGCTGGAACGCCTTCCATAGCCCGCGCGGCGCCAGCGCGTCGTTGACTGCCATCAATTTCGAGTCTCAAAAAAGCTCCAGGCGCGGCGGCCGATTACGTAATCTTACGGTACGCAGATTTGTGGAATTTTTGGATCAACGACGCAATGACAAGGTTGGTACTGCGCGAGTGGGCAGCGCGAAAGGGAAAATTGGAAACAGGAAGGCGCCGCCATGAAGGCGAAAACGCACGCATTGGACTACTATCGGCGGATGTTGGTCGCGCAGAACCATGCGATGAAACGGCTTGATGAGCATGCCAAGATCATGCTGTTTGCCAGGAGCCAGGAGATTCCAGTTAATTCGGAGCCGGCGGCCCATTGGTACTACGTGATTTCGGGAGCGTTCCGGCGATCCGTCATCCGTTCAGACGGACGGCGGCAGATTCTGGACTTGATGCTACCGGGAGATTTCTTCGTTATCGTCGATGGGCAGGACGATCTGACCGTCGAGGCGATCGCGGAGGATACGGCGCTGGCGAGTTATCCTAGTCAAAGGGTCGAGCAGCTGGCGCAGCGCGATGCGGAATTCGCGCGGGAGCTTCGCGACGTCGCGTTCCAGACGCTATCGCGTATTCAGGACCAATTGCTCATTATCGGCGGCATAACGGCGGTCGAAAAGGTGGGCTCGTTCCTGCTTGCGCTGGCGAGCCGTTCGTCGAGCGGCACGGGTCATGTCGTGTTGCCACTGACGCGTTACGACATCGCCGAGTATCTCGCGATTTCGGTCGAAACCGTTTGTCGTTCTTTCACCAGCTTGCAGCAGCGCGGTGCGATCAGGCTGGCGGGAAAACGCACGGTCAAGATCATCAATCGAAATGTCCTGAAGCAGAGAAACGAGCACGATTGCACACGGCAGCTTGGCAGCAATTCCGGTCTGACTTCTCGCCGCCCGGCGCTAGCCCTTGACGCTGGATGGCCCTGAGCCCAGCCGCGCCATGATGCCGAGGCGAAGCGCTTCGGCGAGTTGACGTATGCCCAGGCGCTCCATCATGCGCGCACGGTGAACCTCGATCGTTCGCACGCTGAGCCCGAGTTGGTGGGCGATCACCTTGTTGGACCGGCCATCGATCAGTCCCTCCAGTACTTGGCGTTCGCGTGGACTAAGGACATCAAGGCGACGCGTGGCATCAGCGATCTCGCCGGCACGAACAAAGGCGTCTGCGCTCGCGAAAGCTGCCTCGATCGCGCCTAGCAGCGCTTCCTCGCTGTGTGGTTTCTCCAGAAAGTCGATTGCACCTGCTTTCATGGCGCGTACTGCAACCTCGATATCTCCCTGGGCCGTCATGAGGATGACCGGCAGATCGTTTCGGATGCGATGCAGGGCCTCCATCACCTCAATGCCGTTTGTGCCCGGAAGCCGAATATCCAGCAGGACGCATCCTTTCTTAAACTTCGCCGCCTTGCTCAGGAACTCGTCAGGACTCTGGAATGTGACTGGTTCGAAACTTGCTAAACTCAACAACCGCTCCAAGGAGCGGCAGACTGCGGCGTCGTCGTCCAGAACGTAGACCGTTCGCTCACCCGACATCTAGGCCCTTCCTGAAAGAACGTTACGCCGCAGCGGACTCTGGAGTGAGACCGACTGCGGATCGTTCACGGTAGCTTTCGATAAACGGTAGATTTTCGATAATCTGCGGTCTTGCCTGAGATCTCGAAGGCAGGCTTTCTTAGCCCATTGGCGCTACACAGACGGCGTCGATTCTGCGAACCGGCGGTGCTGAGCAATGTTCTCGCCCCGAGACATCAATTTTATGACCCGCGATCACGATTACCTTGCTGCTTGTTTTACCCTTCCTGATCGCGATTGTCTTGTGGTTGTCGCCTTGATGCGACGCATCGCCGCCATGCCGTAGGACACCTGTCGGAATTGCCAGATGACCGGTGAGCCAGCTCGGCAGCTTCGTCAACGACCTGTTGTGCGGTTCGGCAATCCAGTTGATTGCCGACCGCGAACAGGCGTCTTGTGGTGCCAAGAGAGTTGACGATCGCCCTCAGGCGCCGACTGAGTTCGAGACGAGAGCTGATATGGTATCTTTGGCCGACGGGGCAGATCGGGTCGAAGCCTGCTTGCGAAACACCCTTGCGGCGCGCATTTTCTCAGGATCCTTGTCGCCGGTCTGGCCCCGCAACGGGCCGAATACTTCAGGCAAACGCTTTCGCGGCATGGTACGCGCCTCGCGTGCGTCTAGGCAGCCGAAACAATTTGATACCGGTAATTGGCAACCGCGATTTATGCGGCTTAGCTTTGGATTGAAGGGCGGTGCCTTGCCAAAGAGCTGATCAACGGCCGTCGCCGCGAGCATCTTTTCGTTTGGGTGGGCCGACGCGCATCAAGGCGGTCCGGGATGGCGGGTCGCTCGCCGGGAAGCTCTCGATCAAGCTTTCGACGAATAACTCGTCGACATCGGCCTCCTCGGCATCGCTGGCCGGACGCGGGGGCCCGTCCGGCTGGCCTGGCCGGCGTTTGGCGGATGTCATCAAAGTGCGTCTCATCTATGTAAAGTGCGTGTGATCTATGCCGGTGTTCCCGCTGTATTGGGCGTGGCCTGGTGCCGATACCGGGAGCGAAGCCGAAATGACAGGATGATCAAAGTGATACCGAATACAAGCGCATATGCCCCCATCCACCACGTGAGCACGACCGCGCCGATCAGTGGCATTGCGATCAGCAGCGCTCCGTAAATCAACGAGCACAGTCCGCCGAGCACCAACCACCATCGTCCATGACTGATATTCAACCGGAATCCGGCGGCCATCATGAATCCACCAGTTATGATGGCCCATCCGGCGACCAGGAACACGAATGCAAGCACGGTCAGGCCGGGCCAGAGAAAGGCGACTATGCCAACGGCGATGTTGAGGAGACCCTCGAAGATCAGCAGACCCCATTGATCCCGCCGGCGCATTGCGCGCACCGCGGAAACGATAGCGGCTGCTCCGTCGACCAGCATGTAGGCCGAGAACAGGATCACCAGGGACAACATGGTTGGTCCCGGAAAGAACAAGGCTATCAAGCCAAAGAGGACTCCCAAGATGCCGCGAAGCATGAACAGCCACCAATTCCGCGCGAGCCCATCGCTGGCAGCGAGAGATGAGGTATCGGAGGCTGAATTCATTGTAGTGCTGGCCATGGCATTCTCCCAAACCGCGACTTGTTTTGCGTGATTGCCTCGCCACGATTCCTAATCCAACGGTAGCAAGCTGCGCCTTGACGACCGTCAACCCAGTGGCTGTTTGCCGGCCAGTAGGTCACAAGTTTCAGAGGTTGATTGCCATCAACCCCTCCGACGGCATGCGCGATAGCGTAGAGCACGGAGCCCAAGGAGACACTCTCGTTGAATCGTGATCGGCATGCTGGGCGGCTTGCAATAGTTCGGCCTGATCGGTCTTTTCCTCGGGCCGGTCATCATTGCGATCGTCCTTGCGGTGTGGCGCGAATGGCATCGACAGCAATGAGCGAACTCTCGATAGCGATCTGGTCCACCGATGATATCCGGCGTCAAAAACAAGGGCCGCGCTGCTTGCACAGGCGGCCCAAGTCCGGGAGGAAACGCCCAAGGGGGCTACGGCAGTGGCAACTACCGCTAACTGGAGCATACAGGACGACAGCCTTCGCACATTGACGGAACTCAATTCGTATTGCTCTTTTCGAAGAGACTCCCGGCGTGTGATCCACTACGGCAAGAGAGAAGGGGGCGTTCGCTGACCATCAGCACCAAACGTTGCAAACGTTCGGATGTTAGAAGACGCGCCGGGTGGCGGATCAAGAGGTATTTGGCGTGACCGCTCCAGCGGCGTCAGTGGCCGACATAGACCGGCAGCTTTGCGAGCGCGGTGCGGCTTGCCCCCGGCAGTACGGCGTAGTCGGGCGAATCGTCCAGCTTGAATTGACGGAGCGGAATGGCAACGAGCTGGCCAAGCAGGGCTGTCGAATCGTCAACGGCAAGGACCACATAAATATTGCCGTCCTTGCCGAAGATGAAGTCGTTGATCCTTCCGATTTTATCGTGCTTGTCGTTGACCACTGGTCGGAGTCTCAGCGCGTTGGCACTATAGCCTTTAGCGACCTCCGTCACCTGCAGGGGCGTCAACCCGATCTCTTGTGCCGCCGCGTGATCAATCGGTTTCCAAAGCACGACGACTGTCAATACGGCTATGAGGAGCAACGGGAGGCGGGCCGCCTTCATGGGATCTCCTTTTCGCCCTTCAGGGCGACGCCGGGCCGGTGGCCAGGCGCGCTAGCGGTCCTGCCGATCCTGGCTGCCGGAGGTTGACCCTGTGGTGGCCGGCTCCGTGACAATTTCGGATATCAGCTTGGTATCGGGGTCGATGAGCAAGATACGGTCCGGTAGCTTGATAAAGAGCAGTTCCTTCGCCTGGGGGACTTGTTCGCCGACATTGTGCGGCATGGATTGCGCAGCCATGGAATTCGGAACCTTGTCACCGACCTGCGGCTGCGCGCCCGACGGCGCGGATTGCGACGGCGTGCTGGCGAGGCCGGTGCCGACCGTCTGTTGCTGCGCCGGGGTCAGGTTCGGGTGAGCGTTGTTGCTCTGAGTAGCGTTGTTTGCGTTCTGGGCACCGGCAGCGCCGGCACTGCCGAGAATGATAAGAGAGAGCGCGCCGGAGTAGAGCAGTCGATTCATGGTGGTCTCCTTCATCGTTCTGGAGTGGGTTCGTTCTTCGGGCGTCGCCCCAGCCGTGGCTATTGGATCGGGAGCACGGGGATCGAGCCTTGATTGTTGTCAAGCTGTCGCCAAAATAATTCTTCTGAGATCGGTCGGAGTCGCGCATACCAGCATGGTCCGAACTGGTGAGCATTTGACTACGCCGGATGTGGCGGATCGGCGTGCGCTGGTGTTTTCTTTGCGCGTTGTGGCGTCATCTTGGCTGGGGATGGCTGGCCGGGAACACCGCGAGGTCCCAGCAGCTCCTGCTGGATATCGTCCTCGGTCTTGCGTGGCTTGCCATCGTCGAGTTGGCGTGGCGGACCAAATGTAAGCATATTGCTCTCGTCGGGCTTTGAACTCTGACAAATTGCCGGATTGGAAATCAACCTGCATTGACGGTCATCAAACTTGGAACGAGAACCGAAGATCGCTGCTCCGCTAGGATTGGATTCGTATGAGAAACCGCTCGCGTGAACCTCTACCGTCATGTCGCGCCTTGCAGTCCGTTTCCGTTATAGACTGGGTTGCGCGAGCCGTGCCCGTTGGTGCGTCGGCAGCTTGGAGCCGGCGCCGGACGAGCCGGCGTTGAAGAGTGCCATTAGTCCCGCGGGCCAAGGACCTCAGGCAGCTTTTGCTCTTGCGTGCGTCTTGCCTTCGATTACCCCCAAGATGTCAGATTCCTTGAGGATGAGTCGCTCTTCGCCGTCTATCAGTACGTCAGTGCCTGCCCACTTTCCGAACAGCACGCGATGGCCGACCTTAACATCGAGCGGAGTAACCCTGCCGATTTCGTCGCGCGCGCCAGGGCCAACGGCCAGGACTTCGCCTTCGCTCGGTTTCTCCTTTGCTGTGTCCGGGATGATGATCCCCGCTGGGGTCTTTTCCTCCGACTCGATGCGTCGGACCAAGACGCGATCATGGAGCGGTCTGAAGCCGTGCATGGCATGTTTTCCCATCAGTGTTCTACCGATTCATTTTCCCATCAGTGTTCGTACCGATTCAAAATATGTCCGTCTGCAGTCCGCGTCGTTGATGATCGTCAGGATCGCGGACAGGTCGTCGGCAATCGGTCGGCTCCTGTCCGGTAATTCGAGTCGAGAACGCCGGCAGTATCTGTCGCGTTGAGTTCGAGCTGGCGCCCGATGCCGAAATTGATGCTTCCAGCACCAATCCGAACATGACGTCCACCAATTCTCCCGAATGGCAATTTTTCTCCGGCGAGCGCCGTGGCAGTAGTGGATGGCGCTGATTTATGGACAGTGGCTGCCGCCTCAAGAGTCCGGACTGATCATCTGGAGAAGAGCCTGGCCGCCCATCCTTTCGCAAAATTCCGGCGGATCGTTTTGCCGTCAGGGAGATGCACTACCAGTTCGGCGCTCTGATCTTGCGCCATCGCCTGGGCCGCGAGTTCGGCTGCTTCTCTGGTGGAGTAATGGCCGAGCTCGTCGCCGATCTCGGTGCGCACGACCCAGTCGTCAAAGCTATCGTCGGGAACAACATGAATGGCGACACTTGCCATGTCCTGAACTTTGAAGAAGTTTCGCGAATGGACGACCAGTGGCAGCGAATTGGCGGCGGTACCATGATGGTCATCAATTTTCGGCAGCTGGAAGAAACCCGCCAGAAACTGACACCCGTCAAGTGAGGTCGCGTCCGGCTCGGATTCGATATGTCGTCAAGCCAGGAGATAGGCATGATTAAGGATGTGATGGTCTGGCTGGACGGGGGAATCACCGACGAAATTCGGCTGGCGGCTGGCGCCGAGATTGCGCGCCAGCTCGAGAGCCGCGTGGTCGTCGGGCTGTTTCTCAATTTCTTGCCTTTCCCCGGCGCGGTCGCGGGAGATGTTACAGCCGAAATCATCGACCACGCGCGAGCCACCGGCGACCAGATCGAGGCGGCGCTCGTGAAGCAACTGCAGCTGCTCGACATGCCAGTCGAAATCCGGCGGTTCGATGTGCTGGCTGATGATATCGCCGAAATTGCCGCCCGCGAGGCCCGTTCCGCGGATACGTTCGTGGCGATACGCCCCAATGGCACGATGGACCCCGACCGGTTGGTCGAGGGCGTTCTCTTCGGATCGGGCCACCATCTCTTCCTGGTCCCCGAGACGGAGCGTCCAAAAATCGCGTTCGGTCGGATTCTCGTCGCCTGGAACGGTAGCCGCGAATCCGCACGCGCCTTGGCAGAAGGCATGCCATTCCTGCACAGGGCCAAGGAGGTTAGGGTAGTCGTTGTGACCAGCGAGCGCCCAAAGGAAGAAGAGCCGCTTATGGGTCTCGATGCGGTCAATCATCTCCGTCATCATGGGATCGACGCTGCGTTGCATCGTGTGACGAGCCGTCGCGGCGACGTCGGGGCCAAGCTGATCAATGAAGCGGAACGGTGGAAGGCTGACCTTATTGTCATGGGCGGATACGGCCATCTCCGGCTGCGCGAATGGCTGCTTGGCGGCGTGACCTACAATCTGATGCATGAAGCGACTGTTCCACTGCTGGTGGCTCATTGAGATGTGATGTCTGGATCACTTCTAGTCGCGAGGCCGCACATGTCGACCATCGATAGGCGTCAGGAGCAGATGTTTCCCAAGCTGACGCAACCTGAACTTCATCGGCTGGGCCGCTTTGGGCAAATTCGGCGCTACGCTGCGGGCGAGGCGCTGTTCGTGACAGGTGATATCGCTCCAGGCATGTACGTGCTGATCAAGGGATCGGTGCGCGTGACCCGACGTGATCCCCTGGGGCACACCGCTCCGATCGTTGAGCAGGGTCCCGGCGAGTTCGTTGCCGAAGTAGGACAATTGTCAGGCCAGCCGGCCTTCGTCGACGTTCACGCCGTCGACGATGTAGAAGCGCTGCTGATACCGCCCCAGAACTTGCGCGCCCTGATGATCGAAGAGCCTGAACTCGGCGAGCGGATCATGCAAGCATTGATTCTGCGGCGCATTGCGCTGATCGAGGCTGGTGCCGGCGGTCCGGTCCTGATTGGCTCCGCGTCGAGTCCGGACGTCATTCGCCTGCAAGGCTTCCTCGCCCGCAATGCATACCCGCACCAATTGCTGGACCCGGCACAGGACGACGACGCGGCGAAGCTCGTCGAGCAATATGCTCCGAATCCGGCAGACCTGCCGCTGGCCGTGTGTCCAAAAGGCTCGATTCTGAGGAACCCGAACGAAGCCGAACTGGCGCGTAGCCTTGGAATGGTGCCTACCGACGAGCAAAATCGAATCTACGATGTCGCCGTCGTCGGGGCCGGACCGACTGGCCTCTCGACTGCCGTCTACGCCGCGTCGGAGGGAATGTCGGTCGTCGCTCTTGATGCGCGCGCGTTCGGCGGGCAGGCAGGGGCGAGTGCGCGTATCGAGAATTATCTCGGCTTTCCGGCCGGAATTTCCGGCCAGTCGCTCACCGGTCGCGCGTATGTCCAGGCACAGAAATTCGGTGCAAAAGTGATGATACCCAGCGAAGTTGTTCGGCTCGATCGGGCCAAGTCAGGATTTGTCCTTCATCTCGATGACGGACGGCGGATCGAAGCCTTGACGGTGGTCGTTGCCACCGGTGCGCGCTATCGGCGCCTTGACGTTCCGAACCTGCAGGACTTCGAAGGGCGCGGAGTGTGGTACTGGGCTTCGCCGATCGAGGCGCGTCTCTGTCGTGATGAGGAGATCGTGCTCGTCGGCGGGGGCAATTCGGCGGGTCAGGCCGCCGTCTTTCTGCGCAACTTCGCTGCAAAAATCTGGATTTTGGTGCGCGGACCGAGTCTCGCCCAGAGCATGTCGAAATATCTGATCGACCGGATACGGGCGATAGACAAGATCGAGGTGTTAACCCACACTGAGGTCGTTGCATTGTACGGGAGTCGGGAAAAGCAGTTGGAGCGTGTGCGCTGGCGTAACAATGTGACGGGTCAAGAAACGGAAAGGCCGATCCGCCACCTCTTTCTTTTCATCGGCGCGGAGCCGGCAAGCGCTTGGCTCAGGGATAGCGGAGTGGCGCTGGATCCGAAGAACTTCATTCTGACGGGATCGGACGCTCCGGCGACCGCTCGTCGGTCGAATAACGGATCGAGCCGTCCGCTATCGCTGGAGACCAGCGTTCTTGGCGTGTTCGCTTCCGGCGATGTGCGCTCGGGATCGGTTAAGCGTGTGGGCGCCGCGATCGGAGAGGGGGCCGTTGTCGGGGCGGAGCTTCATACCGCCTTGGCAACCGAAGAAACATTTGCAGGCGAACCGACGTTGCGATCGCGCTCGCCGAGCTGACCCATCCGCGACGCGGCCGCCAAAACGCAACCACGTGAACTCCTTCTACACGTTGCGATCTCAGGCAATCGATGT
>C688J35102_120990108_pt1 | contig 35173 bp, 43 predicted proteins | sample HopSoiMetagenom2_FD_35102 | JGI IMG/M metagenome (IMG submission 35102)
GCGTGCGGCCATGCCGAGGTGCACACCCTCCAGCGTGGCGAACGGCTCCACGCCCCCCGCCGCCTCGGCCACGTCCACCGGACGAGCGTCGCACGCCGCCAGTCCGAGCCCGAGCAGGAGCAGCCTTCGTCTCAGCATGAGAACGGTGCTCCTTCAACTGCTCGCTGTCGCATACCTTCTCCTTCAATCGGTTTTGCAAAGAACGTCATCCTGAAGGCGCCGCTGCTCTGTGCCCAAACTTACGATGAATCGTGGCGGCGCCTGAAGGATCTATAACCGCGTACGCAGATCGGCCGGCGGTGTCGTGACCGAAGTTATAGATAGATCCTTCGGTCGCCGCCGGGCATCATCGTGGACGCCGGTCCAGCGCGGCGGCGACGCTCAGCGCTCAGGATGACGTCTTTCTGTACGATTAACCCTGATCAATATCAACGCCGTTACCACTGCTCCGCACGCCAGTGTACACGCCACACGCCGCCGCTCGCACCGGTACGGTGTTCATCGCGTCTTGTCCTTCACCCTGGCAAGGATGAACGCCCGCGCCTCGTCGGGGAGGTCGGCGGTGGGGAGGGTGACGAACTCCGCGCGGGAGAGGTAGAGGAGCCAGAAGTCGGGGAAGCGCCGGACGCCGGTGAACGCGCGCCACTCCACCTCCGCCGTGCCCATGTCGGAGGCGAGGCGGACGCGCTCCGGGCCGAGCTCCACCGTCGCCTCCGGCACGCGCATGCGGCGGAAGCGCCGGAACGACGCGCGATGGTGGGTGACGTAGACCGTGGCGGAGAGCAGCACGCAGAACGCCAGCAGCGCACCCAGGGCGCCGACCCACCACGAGCGGTCGCCGCGCCAGACCAGGGTGGCGAACCAGGCGGTGATCAGCGCCAGCGGCACGACGAAGCTCCAGCCGGTCTCCGCCCACCAGAAGGCCCACACCGCGCGCCGGACCAGCGCCTCGGAGTAGTGCAGCCGGAGCGGTTCCATCGCCACGTCCGGCCTCACTCCTCGGCCTTCGGCGCACCGGCCGCCTTGCGCGTGAATGCCTCGAGGTTGCCGCGCGCGGTGGAGCGCACCTTCGCCCGGAGCGGCGGCGCCCAGCCGAGGAGCAGCCCCATGGGGCCGAGCGCCTGGCGAGACCATCTCCAGAACGAGAAGGTGTCTTCGTGCCGCACGATCAGCCCGTCGCGGAAGAGGAACCGTGCGTCGATGCTGTTGTGCACCTTCCGCCCGGTCTGCCCGAAGGTGTAGTACGCGTCCCAGTGCGCCTGCCCGCGCTCGTCGTCGGCCTGCACGCCGGAGACGCGCACCTCCAGGTCGGTGGCGCGGGAGGCGAGCATGGTCCACATCGCCCCCACCTCCGCTCCCCGCAGCTCGCCGAAGGCGGGGTCCGAGAACACCGCGCCGGGGGCATAGCACGCCGCCATCCCGGCCGCGTCGCGCGCCTGGAAGCAGGCGTAGAACCGGTGGATCAGCGCTTCGTTGGGATGCATGGGTCACCACCGGGGACGAAGGTGTGTGGCGGCGTGGAGCTTCGGCCGCGGGCGGACGCCGGTGCGGGGACGTGGAAGGGTCAAGTGTAGCCGATCGCCGTTGCGCGTGACAGCGCGACGCGTGAACGTAACCACGCTCGACGCGAGCGGCAGCATCCTTGCCGAGGATGGCCGACGCGTTCACGCCACCCGCGCGTCCCTCTCCCCCACGTTCCCGGAGGACGACCATCTCCACGCTCCCACGCCGCGAGGCGATCAGCCTGGGGCTGGCGGCCGGGGCCACCGTGCTCGCGGCGGCCGCGACGTTCCTGCACGCGGGGCCGGTGGTGGGCTTCGTCGCCTGCGCGGCGGCGCTCTCGCTGCTGGCGATGGCGGTGGGGCACGGCACCGAGCAGCTCGGCAGCAGGCTCGGCCCGGGCGCGACGGGCGTGCTGCAGTCGGCGCTGGGGAACCTCCCCGAGCTGTTCGTCTGCGTCTTCGCGCTGCGCGCCGGGCTGGTGCACGTGGTGCAGGCGGCGCTGGTCGGCTCCGTGCTGGCCAACTCGCTGCTGGTGATGGGTCTGGCGCTGCTGGTGGGGGGACTCAGGAACGGCACGCAGCGCTTCGGCAAAGAGGCGCCGCGGATGGTGGTGACGCTGATGATGCTGGCCGTGGCCGCGCTCGCCGTGCCGACGCTGGCGGCGGGGCTGCACACCCCCGCGGCGGCGCACGAGGCGGCGCTCAGCGTGGCGTGCGCGGTGGCGCTGCTCTGCGTCTTCGCGGCGAGTCTCCCCTTCTCGCTGCGCGGCGACCCGGCCGTGGTGACGGAGCACGACGGGGCCGCGCACGCCCGGTGGCCGCTCTGGCTGGCGGTCGCGGTGCTGGTCGGCGCCAGCGTGGGCGCCGCGTTCGTCAGCGACTGGTTCGTGGAGGCGCTCGCCCCCGCCATGAAGACGCTCGGCATCTCCGAGGCCTTCAGCGGGCTGGTGGTGGTGGCGATCGCGGGGAACGCGGTGGAGAACGTGGTCGGCATCCAGCTGGCGGCGCGCAACCAGCCGGACTACGCGATGAGCGTGATCCTGAACAGCTCGCTGCAGATCGCGCTCGCGCTGGTGCCGGTGCTGGTGCTCCTCTCCGTCTTCATCGCGCCGGTGCCGCTCACGCTGGTGATGCCGCCGCTGCTGGTCGCGGCGCTCGCCCTCTCCGCCGTGGTCAGCGCGTTCATCGTCTACGACGGCGAATCGATCTGGCTGGAGGGCGTGGCGCTCATCGCCCTCTACGGCATCATCGTCTCGGCGTTCTGGTGGGGGTGAGCGGAGACGATTCCGCCCGCGCCGCTCGTCACGGCGCCGGCGGGGGCGCGGGATCGCACGACTCGTCTTCCAGGCGGATGCGGAGGCGGCCCTCCTGCCGCAGGAGGAGGGCGGTGTAGGAGCAGGGGAGGCGCCGCGCCGCGCCCACGCCCCAGAGGAACCGTCCGGCCACCACCACCGCCGCGGGACCCACGGCCTCGTAGGAGAGGTCCTGCCACTCGAAGCTCGCCGGCGGCCGCCACTGGTTCAGGTACCGCGCCCGGATCGAATCCGCCGGGTGGAGCGCCTTCTGCCCGTTGCCTACCAGCCAGGCGCCGCGCGGATCGTAGCGGTCCGCGATGCGCTCGCGCGCGCCGGCGCGCAGGTCGGCCGCGTACGCGTCCATGAACGCCTGCGCCTCGGCCACCAGCGCGGCGGAGCCCGGACCCGGCCGCGGCCCGGCGCCGCCGGCGGGCGCGGGCGCGCACGACGCGCCGCCGACGAGCGAGAGGGCAATGAGGGCGGCGGCGCGGCGGGAGATCGGCGACCACCCCCGCTCCAGCGCGGCGGCGTAGCTCGCCAGGTACTCTTCGGCCGGCCAGACGAGGTGCATGACGGTCGAGGTCGATATGCTCCGAACGGACGGGATGGGGATGGAAAGCCGGGTGGCCCGCGTCCCGTTCAGCGGAACCAGGTGGCGATGGTGTAGCGCACGCCGTGGGTGACGGGCGTCACCTCGTGCGTGGTCTCGGCGCGGAAGGCCACGAGCGAGCCCGGCTGCGCCTGCGCGGCGACGCGCAGCTCGGGGCCCGTCCACGGGCCGTGGAAGACCAGCGCGCCGCCGCCGTACGTCCCCTCCGCCGGCTCGTCGGACTTCTCGCTCAGGAAGATCACGGCCGAGATGCGGCGGAAGCGCGAGTCGTCCCACACCATCGGCGTGTTGCCGTCCTGGTGGGGGACGAAGAAGTCGCCCTCCTCGTAGCGGAGGAACTGCGGGTCCTCGCACTCGCTCAGCGCGATCCCGAAGTGCTCCTCGATCCGCGACTTCTCCCGCATCAGCCGCTGCCTCACCCGCTCGCGCACCTCCCCCGCGACGGCGACGCGCGTCGTCCGGCGGACGGTCGAGTGGACCCTGCCGCCGTCCTCCGTGCTGAGCACCGTCGCCGCGCTGCCGCCGGCCGCGTCGAGCTCCGCGACGAGCTCCGCCAGCATCGCGGCGTCGAGGAACCCATCGATTTCGAGCAGGTCGACCACGGGCTGATGTCGTGGGAAGGGTAGGGAAGGGAGAGGCGAGGAGGGGGAGGAAATTCGCGAGAATCAGTCGGGTGCGCCAGTGCGGAGACAGGTTCTCCGGCCGTTCGATGTCTCCATCAGCGATCAGGTGTCGCCGCCAGGCAGAAGGTGGCGCCGGAGCCAGTCGGCGAGCCCGGGCTCGGCGAGGTCGCCGGCGGCCACGCCCATCATCACCCGCACCACCTCCGGCTCCGGCGCGTCCAGCTCAAGTCCGTTCAATTCGAGGAACACGGCCATGGCGACGAAACCGACCCGCTTGTTGCCGTCGGAGTATCCGTGGCTTCGCGTCAGCCCGAACCCGTACGCCGCCGCCAGCGCCGCGACGTCGCGTTCCTCCGCGTATTCCCATTGGTTGCGCGCCCGCGCGAGCGCCAATTCGATCGCGCCCTCGTCTCGAATCCCGTAGAGCCCCCCGAAGCGCTTGAGCTGCTGGAAGTGCAGCGCGTCCACCCACGGGCGCCGCAGCCACGGCGGCTCGCGTTCGGTCACTTCGCGAGCTCGCGCAGCGCGTTCGAGTACTTCTTGCTGATCCGCGCCTCGGCCTCCATCACCCGCGCGAACTCGGGATCGTACGGCGTCAGCAGGATGCCGTTCTCCGTCTCCACCGCATACGCGCGGTCCCCCGGCCCCAGGTTCAGCCGGTCCGTCATCGCCTTCGGCAGCGTGGTGCCGAGCGACCCGCCGTACTGGCGGAAGGTGACTTCCTTGATCATCGGCGTTCTCCTGCTGTGAGTTACAACAATTGTATATACTACGGTCCCGGGCGTCAAATGCTTCCAGCGACAACGCGGTGGGAGGCGAAAAGACGAACGGCGCGGAGACGTGATCTCCGGGTCGTTCGGCGTCGGGGGCTTCGAGCGAGCGTGCGGCAATGCGCACGCCGCGTCAGCCGGACACGAGGCGCCAGAGCTGGCAGGCTCCCTGCTCCCACTCGGAGCCGGGGTTGAGGGACACCGCGCGCGTGCAGTTCACGGAGTCCAGGTACTGGCCGCCGTGCTTGAGCTGCAGGCGGTAGTATCCACCCCCGTTCGGAACGAGCCGCCAGAGCTGGCATGCACCCTGTTCCCAGTCGGAGCCCGGGTTGAGGGACATCTCGTTCGTGCAGTTCTTCGCGTCCAGGTACTGGCCGCCATGCTTGAGCTGGAGCCGATACCAGCCGTCGCCGGCGGCGACGAAGCGCCAGAGCTGGCACGCCCCCTCCTCCCACTCCGATCCCGGATGCAGCGTGAGCGTGGACCCGCAGTTCTCCGCGTCCAGGTACTGTCCCCCGTGCTTGAGCTGCAGCCGGAAGTACACGTCCTGCGCCGCGCCGGCGCGCGGCACGAAGGCCTGTCCGATGCTCGCGAGCAGGAGGGCCAGGATGAACCGGGCGGTCCATGCCGGAGTGCGGGACTGCCGCGGTGCGGATGGGGTGTTCATGAGCACCTTTCTGGGGAAGGAGCCGGAACGACTCGCGACGGCGGATGCGGTCGTTTCGCGGTTTGGGCGCGCTGGCCAGACGCAGGGCAGGAGAGCCGGGGGCGGTTCGATCCGTCGAAGCGAACCGGGCGGGTTACCGGGTGCCGGCGCGACTTGCAAGGAAAGGGGTGGGGCACGAAGGATGACGGGTCGTTGGATCGGGGAACGATCGGCGGCGGCCCGCCGTCCCGTCAGGCCGCCGCCGCGTCGGCATCCACCGGGCGCCGGACCGGCTCCTGTCAGAACCCGATGCGGCGGGTCTCCTTGGAGAGCATCGAGAGGTCGTCGTCGATGTCCTCGGGGAGGAGCGTGGTCAGCTCGTCGACGGTGACGGCGCCGTCCAGGGCGGCGCGCGCGGCCATCCGGGCGTACGCCTGCTCGAAGAGCGACCGGGCGAACCGCGCGTTGCCGAAGTCCTGCTTGTCGGCGGCCCGGGTGAAGACCCGCTCCGCCGCCGCGCCCGCGCCGTCGGCCAGGGTGAGGCCCACGTCGCTCACCATCCGCTCGAAGATCTCTTTCAGCTCGGCCGGCTTGTAGTCGGGGAAGTCGATGTACGTCTTGAAGCGGCTGCGCAGGCCGGGGTTGGAGCCGATGAACTCCGTCATCTCGTCCTCGTACCCGGCCACGATCACCGCGAACTCGGTGCGGAAGTCCTCCATCGCCTTCACCAGCGTGGCGATGGCCTCGTGGCCGAAGTCGACGCCCGAGCTGGGGGTGAGGGCGTATGCCTCGTCGATGAAGAGCACGCCGGGCTTCGACCGGTCGATCACCTCGCGCGTCTTGATCGCCGTCTGCCCCACGTAGCCGGCCACCAGGTCCGAGCGGCTGGCCTCGGTGAACTTCGCCCCGGGGAGCGCCCCGGCCGCGGCGTAGAGCCGGGCCACGATGCGCGCCACGGTCGTCTTCCCCGTTCCCGGCGGGCCGGTGAACACCAGGTGCAGGCCGGGCTTCACGGCCTTCAGCCCCGCCTTCTCCCGCTCGGTGTTCGCCTGCACCACCGCGATGATCTTGCGCACCTGGGCCTTCACGTTCCCCAGCCCGGTGAGCGCGTCGAGCTCCTTCAGGATGTCGCCGATCGCCTCCGCGTCAGCCGCGGAGGCCGTGCCGGCTTCGGCCTTGCTGGCTCCCTCCTCGGCCGTCTGCGGCGCCACGCCCCCGGACGACGCGTCGCCCGTCGCCGGGAACGCCGCCTTCAGCGCCGCGATCGCGTCGTCGTCGGTCTTGAGGGTGTCGAGCATCGCGGTGGCGGCCTCGCTGACCGCCGGCTGCCCGTACGAGTTCCCCGGCGGGTCCAGCGCGCGCTTGGCGGGCGCGAAGCACTCCGCGCACTCCGGGCGCTCGCGGAAGTGCTTGGCCAGGGCGAACAGCACGTGGCGCGGCTCCACCTCGGCGTGGGAGCACGCCTTGGCCGACGAGACGGCCGCGTCCTGGATCAGCGTACGGAGCATGGTCGCACCCTCACGCGAAGTCGGCCAGGCGCTTGCCTCCGAACTTCCCCTTGAGCTCGTCGTCCAGGTTGTCCGAGGTGCCCAGCATGGCATAGAGCGCCGAGGAGAGCTCTTCCTCGTCCAGGTAGTCGCCCAGGAGGGTGTGCGACATCACCAGGAACAGCTTTCCCGGGGCGGACGAGTCGTCGTACGCGGTGACGTGGCCGAAGTAGTAGCTGCTCCTGGCCACCCACTCGTACACGGCCGGCGTCGGATCCACCTCCCAGAGGATGGGGCAGGAGAGCTGGACCAGCGACTGGGGATCGCCATCCTTGTTGGTCCCCCAATCCGTGACGCTCACGTTCACTCGCGTGCTCACGTCGGTGAACGTAACGGTGATGGTGCTGCCCTTGAGCGAGATGTTGAGTCCCATCGGGCCCGTAAGGATGCGCTGCACCTTCATCATGGTCGCGTCGACATTTGCCACGGATTCCTCCCTCGGTGGGCGTGGATGCGGTGAGCCGGCGTGTGCGAGCATGGCATCCGGTGAGAATCCGCGCAAGCCATTCGGCCGGATTGGTAGCCACCCACACCCGCCATCCGCCGGGTGCGGCCAGCCCCAGCGCCGGCCATGGCCTGCCGGCCCGCGTCCACAGCGCGGCCGCGGCGGCGACGAGCAGCCACTGGGTGGCGATGGTGGCCGCGTACTCCCGTGGCCGCGCGCGCAGCGGCTCGTCGCGCAGCCGGCGCAGGAACCGGGGCCAATCGACGAAGTGCTCGTACAGCGGCCACGCGACCGCGAGCAGGGCGACGAAGACGAAATCGAGGACGTGGGGCATTGCGGCACCTCGTGAAGCGCCGGTGGGTGACGGTGGGATGGTGGGATGGGGGTGGGACGGAGAGGCAGCCCGGCGCTACGTGGTGCGGTCCGCGAGCGCCTCCTTGACGGCTGCGCTCGCCCGGAAGATTCCGCGCACGTGCACGGATTCGATCACCTCGCGCGCCAGGTCGGGCGACACGTCGTCGGCGATGGCGAGGAAGCCGACCACCCGGAGCGCCACGCGGCGTCCGTCGTCGCGGTGGTGCTCCAGCGCGCGCCGGTTGATGGTCATCGCGCCGATCACCTGCGACTGGCGCGCCGCGGTGTCGCGCAGGGTGTCCGCGTGCTTCGAGAGCTGGTCGCGGATGGCTACGCGGATGAACTCGGCCCGGTTGGCGTAGTGTCCCTGCTCCACCAGCAGCTCGATCTGGCCGAGATCGACGGGAGTCAGGTTGATGGTGAGCTTCTCCAGTTCCGGCATCGGTCGCTCCTTTGAAGGAGATCGCAGGCGGTCTCCAACACGATAATGCGGAGCTAACCATCCTGTCAACATCTCTGTGGATGTTATATGGATGTTTTAGATTCCCTGCCTGTCCACTGTCGCTCGCGCCGTGGCTCAGGGGTGGCCACCAGCGTCACCGGCAGGCGGTGAATGGTTTCACGTTCGAATGAACCTTCGGATATGACCCTCCTGGGCAATCGCCGTGTCACGATCGCACCGACGGTAGCCAACTCAGGACCGATGACGAGAAGCGCACCGCCGGCCCGTAGCGAACTCCGCCCCAGTCGCGTCGATGAGACGGCTCATCATCTCCAGGGTCAATTGCCAACCGCGCCGAAATACACCACCTCGTCCGCCGGGTCGACGGCGAAGCGGATACGGTCGAGGCACCCCTGCCACCCCAGGTAGCTGGGCAGCGGCCACGTCTCCCCGTGCTCCAGCTCCGGCACGAACGCCGTCGCCTCGAACGTCAGCGGCTCGCCCACGACTGCTGGCAGAGTGAGGGGGACACGATGGACTGCTCCTCTGCACGAGATGCCTCGAATCACGAGTCGATCCCGATGCATTGCCGCAGTCCGTCTGAGCCCCAGCGTTGCAGCGAATTCGGGATCGACGATGAGATACGCGCCACCGGTATCCACGACCGCATGCGTTGGAATGCCATCGATCACGACATCGACGAAGAGGCGCGTCAGACGGTCGCCAGTGTGGGCATGGTGTGACACCCAGGGAGCCTCGCCGGTCGCGAACGCCTCGCCGGTAGCTGTTTGCAAGCGGCTCATACGATTTTCGTGACAAGTGCCCCGGACTTGCGAATGTTTCCAATCTGCCGCTCCAATTCGGAGAGCGTTGCCGCATGTCCCAGCAGCTGTCCATCGCGGACGGCGACCCACTCTCCGGGATAGTCGTCCCAGTGTTCGTTCAGCCACTCCATCGCGCCCGGCACCGGCCTCCCTGGCTCGCGAGGCACCCAGTGGGTCTCGGATTCCCCTGCATGCGTGCTCACTCGTATTCTCCGCGTCAAAGCACCGTGATGCGCTTGATTCAATGTAGTCAACCAATACGCCTTCGCAAGGTTTGTCCATTTCTTGAAATCTCTGTCCGAGCAATGGCGAGTGCGGAGCGGGCGACCGCCACGTCTTACTCATTACTTCGCAGCAGCTTACGCCAACTATCACCCTCCGCCGCGGCCTTGATTGCCGCGTTGCGGTCCTCGAGGAGGCGCGTCATGTAGCGCTCCAGGAGCAGAGTCTCGATCAGCCGGCCGAGTGGGCCCGCGGGGGCGCCGAAGCGGAAGACGTCGCGCATCTCCGTGCCGCCATCCACCGGGCCGAAGTGGTGGTCGTGCACCATCGTGGCGAAGACGCCGCGCACCAGCTCGTCGCGGAACCAGCGGGGGCGCTCGTAGCCGGAGATGCGGACCGTCAGCCGCTGCCGCACGCCCAGGTGGCGGGCGCGCCAGGTGACGGTCTCGCCCAGGCCCATCAGCCCCGAGGTGCGGCCCGCCACCACCTCCTCGCGGGAATGCGCCATCGACAGCCGGTGCAGGTCGATGCTGCGCGACAGGTCGAACACGCGCTCCGGCGGCGCGGCGATGAACGTCCGTAGCTCGATCGTGACCACACCGGCTCCTCTCGTCTCGTCATGCGCGCGGCGCGCCAGCCTGCTGCGCTCGACTGTCTCGTCCGGCGCCCTGCGCACCACGTCAAAGTTGTTGCTTACGGTCGATCTTCGGTTTACCTTGGGCTCCGGGCTGGCGTTCCTTCTTTCCCCTTCGTCCTCGAGCGCAGCATGGGAAGCCGAGATCCCCGCATCGACCAGTACATCGCCAGGGCCCCGGAGTTCGCGCGGCCGATCCTGTCGCACCTGCGCGAGGTGGTCCACGCCGCCTGCCCGGAGGTGGAGGAGACCATCAAGTGGAGCACTCCGCACTTCACCTACAAGGGGCCGCTCTGCATGATGTCTTCGTTCAAGCAGCACTGCGGCTTCGGCTTCTGGAAGGGCGCGCTGGTGGTGGGGAAGGATACGGCGAGCGACGACGCCGCGGGGCAGTTCGGCAGGCTCACCTCGGTGGCCGACCTTCCGCCGGACGACGTGCTCGCGGGCTACGTCCGCGAGGCGAAGCGGCTGAACGACGAGGGGGTGAAGGCACCCTCGCGCGCAAAGCCCGCGGAGAAGAAGGAGCTGGAGGTGCCGGACGACCTCACCGCGGCGCTGAAGGAGAACCCGGCCGCGCTCGGCCACTTCGAGCGGTTCAGCCCGAGCAAGCGCAAGGAATACGTGGAGTGGATCACCGAGGCGAAGTCCGACGCGACCCGCGCCAAGCGGCTGGGTACGGCGGTCGAGTGGATCGCCGAGGGCAAGGCGCGGCACTGGAAGTACGAGAAGTGCTAGAAGTCCGTTGAAAAAACGTCCGCCGCCGAACGATGTCATCCTGAGGTCCGAGCTCACGGCTCCATGACGCTGCCGCGCCCGTGCCTCGTGGCGTCCCGGGCAAGATCCCTCGGCCCTGCCAAACGTCTGCGCGGCGGCAGGCTTTCAGGGGCCGGGCCTCGGGATGACAGTTGTCGTGTGTGGGGGGCTTTCTCATCAGCCTTCTGGCTGCCGGCGAGGCCGAGCGCGGATTTTCCTTGCCTCGGCCTCGCCCCGCCGGTATCCTGCCCACGATCTCCTGATCGCTTTCGCGCGCATCATCCGTCCGCGCCGCCGCCGCCGTGCGATCCCTCGACGCGCGGCGCCGTTCCGCCACCCGGCGTCCTCCACCATGCCGCGTCTTCCCGTCCTGCTCGTCCTGCTCATCCCGCCGCTCGCGATGGGCGCGGGCTGCGCGCGCAACGCGGCACCCGACCCGGCGGCGGCGCCCGCTGCCCCGGCCGCCGCGGGCGGGGCGTCCACGCGCCAGGCGGACGGGTGGCGGCCGCTCTTCGACGGGCGGACGCTCGCGGGGTGGCGCGGCTACCGCCGGGCGACGCCGCCCGCGGGATGGCAGGTGGTGGACGGAGCCCTCACGCGCGTCGCCGAGGGCGGCGACCTGGTCACCGACGAGGAGTTCGGCAGCTTCGAGCTGGCGCTGGAGTGGAAGATCTCGCCCGGGGGCAACAGCGGGATCATCTACCACGTGGTGGAAGACTCGTCGCTCGCCTACGTCTGGCAGAGCGGCCCCGAGTTCCAGGTGCTCGACAACGCCGGCCACGCGGACGGGCGCGATCCCCTGACCTCCGCGGGGTCGGACTTCGCGCTGTACGCCCCGGTGCGCGACGTCACCCGTCCGGTGGGCGAATGGAACAGCGCCCGCATCGTGGTGAACGGCAGCCACGTGGAGCACTGGATGAACGGCGTGAAGCTGCTCGAGTACGAGCTCGGCAGCCCCGAGTGGGAGCGCCGCGTGCAGGCCAGCAAGTTCAGGACGATGCCGCGCTACGGACGCGCGGCGCGGGGCCACATCGCGCTGCAGGAGCACGAGGCGTGGGTCGCCTACCGCAACATCCGCATCCGTACCCTGCCGTAGCACCCGGGAGGCAGGGCGAACGAAGTTTCAACCGCCCGACCCCCACCCCCATCGACCCGCTACTTCCCGGAGCCACATGGGCAACGTCCGGCTGCGCCTCTCGGCGATGATGTTCCTGCAGTACTTCATCTGGGGCGCGTGGTTCGTCACCCTCGGCACCTACCTGGGCCAGACGCTGAAGTTCGACGGCACCCAGATCGGCCTGGCGTACGGGAGCATGGCGGTGGCGGCGATGATCTCGCCCTTCTTCGTCGGCCTGGTCGCCGACCGCTTCTTCGCGAGCGAGAAGCTGCTGGCGGCGCTGCACCTGGCCGGCGCGGCCGTGCTCTGGTGGGCCTCCACGCTGCACGGCTTCGCGTTCTTCTACGGCGTGCTGACGGTGTACGCGCTCTGCTACATCCCCACCCTGGCGCTCACCAACTCGCTTTCCTTCCACCACATGCGCGACCCGGCGAAGGAGTTCCCGCGCGTGCGCGTGCTGGGGACGATCGGGTGGATCGCGGCGGGGATCCTGGTGGGGCAGCTCGGCATCGAGGCCTCGGCCGTGCCGATGCGCATCGCGGCGGGCGCGTCGGTGGTGATGGCGGCGTTCTCCCTCGTCCTGCCGCATACCCCGCCGCCCGACGCGGGGAAGCCGATGCGCGCGCGCGACGCGCTGGGGCTCGACGCGCTCTCGCTGCTGAAGGACCGCACCTTCCTGGTGTTCGTGGTCGGCTCGTTCCTGCTCTGCATCCCCCTGCAGTTCTACTACACCTTCACCAACCTCTTCCTGAACGAGGCCGGCCTCCCCGCTGCGGCCACCAAGATGACCTTCGGGCAGATGTCGGAGATCGCCTTCATGCTGGTGATGCCGCTGTTCCTGGTGCGGCTGGGGGTGAAGCGGATGCTGCTGCTGGGCATGGCCGCGTGGACGCTGCGCTATCTCTGCTTCGCGTTCGGCGACGCCGGTCCGATGGTGGCGCTGCTCTACGCCGGCATCGTCGTGCATGGCATCTGCTACGACTTCTTCTTCGTGACCGGACAGATCTACGTGGACCAGCGCGCCACCCCGCAGATCCGCGCCGCCGCGCAGGGCTTCCTCGCCTTCGCCACGCTCGGCGTCGGCTACTTCATCGGCGCGCTCGTATCCGGGTGGGTGGTGCAGAGCTACACCCGCCCGGGCACGGCCGGCGCCGCCGCGCACGACTGGCACGCGATCTGGCTGGTGCCCGCCGCGCTCGCGGGGGCCGTGCTGGTGCTCTTCGCCTTCGCCTTCCGCGAGACCGCCGCCGCCGCGGACGCGGCTCCGATGCTTCCGCTCGAGCCGGCATGACCTCACGAATCAGATGAACATCGAAGACGTTTCCGACACCGCGCGCTGGGTCGCAATCTACCGGGCGATGGAGACGGAGCGCCCGGACGCGCACTTCCGCGATCCGTACGCGCGCCGCCTGGCGGGCGAGCGGGGCGAGGGCATCGTGCAGACGATGCGGCGCGGCCAGTCGATGGCGTGGCCGATGATCGTCCGCACCGCCGTGTTCGACGAGATCATCCTCGACGCCGTCCGTGCCCGCGGCGTGGACCTCGTCCTCAACCTGGCGGCGGGGCTGGACGCGCGGCCGTGGCGCCTCGAGCTGCCGGAGTCGCTGCGCTGGGTGGACGTGGACCTGCCGAAGATGGTGGAGTACAAGGCCGGGGTGATGGCGGGCGAGCGCCCGCGCTGCCGCTACGAGGCCATCGCCGCCGACCTCGCCGACCCCGCGCAGCGCGACGACGTGCTCACGCGCGCCGCCGCGGGATCGGAGCGCGCGCTGGTGGTGACCGAGGGGCTGCTCGTCTACCTCGCGCCCGAGGACGTAGGCGCGCTGGCGGCGGCGCTGCACGGGCGGCCGGCGTTCCGCTGGTGGCTCACGGACCTCGCCAGCCCCCGGCTGATGCAGATGATGCAGAAGTGGTGGGGGAAGAGCGTGGACCAGGGCACCGCGCGCTTCCGCTTCGCCCCCGCCGAGGGCGCCGCCTTCTTCGCGCGCTACGGCTGGCGCGAGGCCGCGTGGCGCTCCACGCTCGAGGACGCGCAGCGCCTTCGCCGCGAGATGCGCGGGATGTGGTTCTTCCGCCTGCTCGGCAAGCTCAAGTCGAAGCAGAAGCAGGAGGAGCTCCGCCGCTTCGCCGGCAACCTGCTGCTGGAACGCGAGGACACTGCAGAGTGAACCCGCAACCGCATGCATCAATTGGGACCGTATGACAGGGCCGCCCTTCCCTCGGATTTGCGTACGCCTGTGGGGTGATCGACGACTAGAGTGCAACAGTATTGAAGTTATATAGCAACACATTTCTAGCCCGTAATCGCCTGGGCAGGTATACGGCCACTCTCGCTCCACCTACTGCCATAACGTTGTTACCGCAGTCGGTTAGGTATGTCTCAGGTCCTTCACAAGGAGTATGTATGATTCCAACATGGGAAGGATTGAATCGGCTCGGTCACAGTCGAGTGCTCAAAACATCATATGTGTGGCTGCTTGTGGTTCCGACTGCTGCGAGAGTGCTCAAGACTATCAACTCACCAATCGTACTAAGCGGAATCGGCGAAGGTTTGCGCTTTGATCTAGCGCTTCCGTTTAGTTGGAGACTCTTTTACTTCAGTGCGGTCGCGATTTCGATTGCGGGAATCATTCATACCGTCGCATGTCCGCAACTTATTAAGAATTTCAAGACCTATCGTGAGTTCGAGTTCGAGGGTCGCGGACTCAGTTATCTAAAGAGTTATGCAGAGAATCTTCGACGGTTCGAATTTTCCGGAGATGCCGAAAAAGTCATGACTGAACCCCATGTACGACTAGATATACCAAAGGAGTGGCTGGCCGATGTCTTTTACCAGCTTTACAACAGTGAAAACGTCAAACACCGTATATGGCGCTCTTTATGCCTCCTACTATACATTATTGGGCTGGGACTTATCGGTGTCGTGCTGATCCAGAACTTCATCTATGTAGCCAAGGCAGTCTGGGACGGAGCCTCACTTTGAGGAGTTGTTGCACGGCTAAAGCTATTCTGTGCAGCAGCGACGAAACAGCTCCGGAAGGGTCTTCCCCGATATCAATGCCACATCCCGCTCGCCACGGCCGGCACGAACGTCTCCAGCCCCGGCGGCGGGAAGGCGAGCGTGCGCTCCTCCTCGGCGCTCTGGTAGGCCGCCATCAGCAGCTCGACGATCTCCACGCCGTCGTCGAAGGTGAGCTTCGGTTCTTCGAGGCCGAGGAAGGCGCGGACGAAGTGGCGGTCCTCGGCCTCGTAGCCGTAGGCGGCCGCCTCGCCGGCGACCACGGGCATCTGGCCGGTCTCGGCGTTCTGCTTCTCCACCAGGTCCTCGCCCGCGGAGCCGCGGACCTCGCGGCTGAAGAAGAGCTTCAGCCCACTGTCGAGCGTGTTCCACGACATCGAGTACTCGGGGCCCAGCAGCTCGGCCGAGAGCCGCAGCCCCGGGCCCACGTAGCTCCACGACGTGCTCGCCTCGCCGAGCACCCGCATCCCCTCCGGCGTCTCGAACTCCACCGTCAGGCTGGCGAAGTCCTCCGCCGGCGCGCGGGTGTAGTCCACCTCCGGCCCCATCGTCTCCGCGAGGCGACGCGCGTAGGCGGGCTGACTCCACTTCAGGCTGGCGATGTGCGCGGTGACCTTCACCGGGCGCAGCGACGAGGCGGGGGTGCCCGGCGCCGTCAGCAGGTGGCGGACGAGCGCGGCGGAGTGGCACATCATGTCGTTCAGCACGCCGCCGCCCTGCAGCTTGCCCTGCCAGAACCAGGGCGCATGCGGCCCGCTGTGCTCCTCCGCCGCGCGGGCGAGGTACGGCCGTCCCGTGGTCGCCGCGCCGCGCGCCCAGAGCAGCGCGCGGCCGTGCTCCACCTGCGGCGCGAACACCTGGTTCTCCAGGTAGCCGTGCATCAGCCCGGCGCCCTTCACCCGCGCCGCCACCCGCCGCGCCTCGGCCACGTTGCGCGCCAGCGGCTTCTCGCAGGCGATCCCCTTCAGCGCCGCGCCGCGCTCGACGGCGTGGACGACCTCTTCCACGTTCGCGATCCGCGCGTGGTTGGGGCCGCAGAGCCAGACGGCGTCGATCGCCGGGTCCGCCACCATCTCCCCGATCGACGCGAAGGCGCGCGCCGCGCCGACGTCCAGCGAGCGCGCCAGCGCCGCCGTCTCCGCCGCGTGCGCGGGGTTGGGGCTCCACACGCCCAGCACGTCCGCGTCGCGCACGCCGACGAACGCCTGCAGGTGGAAGCGCGCGTTGAACCCGCTGCCGATGATCCCGATCCCCAGCCGCCGTCCGCTCATTCCGTCTCCGTTGATGTGCCGTGTGGCGCCGAGCCTCAGGCCATGTCGCCACCGCGGTTATAGATCCTTCGGCCGCCGCCGGGCTTTGCCGCCGACGTGGTTTCGGCGCAGCGGCGGCGCTCAGGATGACGTCGTCTTTCGCAGGTGACGAGGGACTGTCATTAGTATCATCGCCCGCCCGGTCCGTAGCCGACGCCGAGCTTGCGCAGGGCGTCGGGGGGGCAGCCGGTCCACTCGGCCATGCCGGTGTTGCCGCGGTACTGGAGGTCGGCGATGCCCATGGGGCTGGACCAGAAGCCCGCCGCCGTCAGGTCGCGGAAGCGGCTGAAGAAGGCGGCGCCGGGCTTCATCTCCGGCCGCGCCTTCTCCGGCCAGGCAATGTCGTTCAGCAGCGCCGTCCGCTCGGGGCCGCCGCGCTCCACGAAGCGCGTGCCGAAGCGGCGCTCGCTCTCGGCGTCGAGCCAGGCCAGGCCGCCCCGCATTGCGAGCTGCTGGTCGGGATACTCGGAGAGGATGTAGTCCATGAACTCCGGCGCGCCCGCGTCGGTGGCGCTCCCCGAGCGCTCGTCGCGCGGGATCACCAGCTCCGCCAGCAGCCGCACCGTGCGCCACTCCTGCGGGGTGAAGAACTTCGGCGTGTATGGCGGCCCGGCGGCGAGCGCCTCCTCCGCGGCGCGCGAGGCCGCCTCCGCCGTGGCTGCGTCGACGCCGTCGGGGAGCGGAGCCAGGGCGGTGGCGAAGGGGAGCGCCGCCAGCACGCCCAGCGCCTGCCGGCGCGACATCTCGCTCATAGCGCACCCCGCTTCTTCTCGTCGGCGATGTGGCTGGCGGTGCGCATGGCCAGGGCCAGGATCGTCCAGGTGGGGTTCTTGTCCGCCTGCGACACGAACACGCCGCCGTCGGCGATGAACAGGTTCTTCACCTCGTGCGCCCGGCAGTTCGCGTCCACCACCGAGCTCCCCGGGTCGGCGCCCATCCGCGTGCACCCCAGCTCGTGGATGATGCGTCCGCCCGCCGCGATCCCGTACCCCTCCTCGGCGCTCGGCATCTCGGGGAAGACCTCGCCGCCCATGTCGGCAATCAGCGCGCGGAAGGTCTCCTGCATGTGCTTCACCTGCAGGTGCTCGTAGTCGCTCCACTTCCAGTGGAAGCGCAGCACCGGGATCCCCCAGCGGTCCACGGTGGACGGGTCGAGCTCGGCGTAGCAGTGCTCGTTGGGGATCTGCTCGCCGCGCCCGGAGAAGCCGACCAGGGTGCCGTAGTAGCGCCGGTAGTCCGCCTTGAGCTGCCGCCCGTATCCGCCGCCGGCGGGGTAGCGCTCGATGCCGCCCATGAAGCCGTAGGCCGGCACGTGCAGCCCGCCCCACGGCTCGATGTGGTAGCCGCGCGGGAAGTCGAGCTTCCGGTTGTCCAGCCACCAGGGCATGTAGATGTGGCACCCGCCCACGCCGTCTTCGTTGTGCGGCACGGGGTCGGCGAGCTTCGGCACGTACCCCCAGACGTCCGCCCCCGTGGTGTCGGTGAGGTACCTGCCGACGGTGCCGCTGGCGTTGGCGAGCCCCTGCGGGAAGAGCGCCGAGCGCGAGTTGAGCAGCAGCCGCGCCGACTCCAGCGCGCTCGCGGCGAGCACCACGATGCGGGCGCGCACGTGCTCGTCGCGCCCCGCCGCCTTGTCGACGTAGGAGACGCCGGTGGCGAGCCCGGCGCGGTCGGTGGTGACCTCGCGCGCCATGGCGCCGGTGAGCACGGTGAGCTTCCCCGTGCGCCTGGCGGGGGCGATCAGCACGCCGGGGCTGGAGAAGTTGGCGTTCACCGCGCAGCCGCGGCTGCACTGGCCGCAGTAGTGGCACGGGGGCCGGCCGTTCAGCGGGCGGGTGAGGATGGAGAGGCGCGAGGGGATGCAGGTGACGCCCAGCCGGTCGGCGGACTGCTTCATCAGCAGCTCGTAGCAGCGTGGCTTGGGCGGGGGCTGGAAGATGCCGTCGGGCGCGTTCGGCAGCCCCTCGCTGCTCCCGAAGATGCCGACCAGCCGGTCGACGGCGTCGTACCACGGCTTCACGTCGTCGTAGCTGATCGGCCAGTCGTCGCCCAGCCCGTCCAGGCTCCTGCGGCGGAAGTCGTCGGGTCCGAAGCGCAGCGAGATGCGGCCCCAGTGGTTGGTGCGGCCGCCCAGCATCCGCGCGCGCCACCAGTCGAACTCGGTCCCCGGCGCGCGGGTGTACGGCTCCCCCTCGATCTCCCACCCGCCGATGCAGGCGTCGAACTCGCCGAACGGCCGCTCCTTCGTGGACGCCCCCCGCCGCGGCGACTGGTAGGGCCACTTGAGCATGGTCCCGTCGCGCGCGTTGTCCCAATCGCGGCCGGCCTCCAGCATCACCACGTCGGCGCCGGCCTGCGCGAGCACGTACGCCGCCATCCCGCCGCCGGCGCCCGACCCCACGATGCACACGTCGTAGACCTTCGGCGGGCGGCGGATCTGCATGGGGAGATGGCGTGGCGGGGAGGGAGATGTTTCGAAGGGATCGAAGGCTATGATAGCCCGGACGGCCGGCAACGAAAAGATGGGTCTCGCGCAGAGCCGCAGAAACGGCGCGGCGGCCCCTCTACGGCTCTGCGTGAGGCGCTGTCATGGGGCTGGAACTACCCATGAAATTGCGGAAACTGGCATCACCAACCATGCACGTCCGGATCCCAGCCGAACACCTCGATCATCATCTCGCGCCCGAGGCGGAGGGCGCCGAGCCGAAGGCGCATCTCGTCGTCCGGAATGTCGCCGTACTGCGCGCGGATGCGGGCCTTCTGCAGCAGCACCAGCGCACGGTTGAGCGACGCGACGCGCTGCAGCTTCTGCGTAGGCGTCATGCGGCGATAGCCTTCGATCAGGAATCGCTCGGCTTCAGGCGAGGTGTCGAGTGTCACGAGGCGCCGAAGAACAGGGTTTCTGCGGCAGGATCGACGGCGATCCGAAGGCGCTCCAGGCAACCATGCCACCCCATGTAGGTCGGCAGGTCCCATTCAGAAGGGACGAACACGGTTGCATCAAACGTCAGCGCATCGCCGGTGGTGGCGGGAAGGGTTACCGGATAGCGATGCAGCACTCCCTCGTGCGAATTCCCCCGGATGGACAAACGCTCCACACTCAAGCCGTCGTCTGAACTCAGGCCAATCTCGGCAGCGAGTTCCGGATGAAGAATCAGGTAGGCGCCACCCGTATCGAGTACCGCATCCGTTGTAATCTCTCCCAGACGTATCGGGATCAGCAGCCGTGTCAGGCGTTCACCAGGTCTCGCCTCGCCAAGCCGGCACCGACACTCCCCCGTGGCGAACGGCTCTCCGGAGGGCAGTTGCAATCTGCTCATCCAAGCCTGGTAACGAATACGCCGGTGAGCGACCCAACCGACTTGCGCACCTCGGAAAGCGTTGAGCCGGCGGCAAGCAAATCCCCCCCTCGCAACGCGACCCACTGACCCGAATACCGGGACGCGTTGTTCCGCAACCACACCTGCTCCCCTTCTGGAGTCGCGGCGAACTGCTCCCGCGACCTCAACTCGGGTGGGCTCAACATCGAGGCGAACTGGCGCAACAGTCTGTCCCGAGGGAAAAGCTCGTGGGCAGCAGCGGCAAGCTCGCGTGCCGAGATGTACGCACCCGCCGCCAGGGCGAGACGGGTAATCTCGATGTAATCTTCGGCTGCAAGATCATCCCGGTGTATCTGAGCCAGAGCTCGGACAAACGCATCCTCATCCTGCGCATCAGCGGCGCCGGCAAGATCCGCGAACGGTCCGGTACGGCGCTCCGAAGTCCTGGCTGCACCAAAGACAGCAGACTTCTTTGCGCGCCGCTCGGAGTTGGATTCTGTCGAATGCTGGCGTTTGGCTCCTGCATTTCCAGTCAGGCGATCGAAGTTGGTCACCCATTCCCGGTATTCTGTTCGATCGAGCGTTTTTTCGAACCGGCAAGTGGGAGATCGCAAAGCCAGCCTCGTCGTGATTGGTGAAAGCGGGGCATGCTTCGTGAAGCTGCCCCAGAAAAGCAGGACCCTGTCCTCGTAAAGGTCGGGAAGGAGTGAATCGAGGGTCACGCCGGTGCCTGTGAACAGATAGGTGGAAGCGACGCACTGAATAACGTGAGTGGCGAATTGCTCGAACAGCCGGCAACTCAATGGCTCGGCATCTTTGAGCTGAAACATGAGAATGCAGTCGTTTCCCGAGAATAGCACGTCGCTCTGGAAGTAGTCTGGATAGTTTCGCAACACTCCGCGAGCACTTGATTGATCATGGAAAGTGCGAAGGGTTGCATCCAGCGTTTCTTCGAGTGCCATCCGGAGATCTTCTACCTCTGGACGCGCAACCGCCTCGCGCTCCGTTGGCGAATTCTCAAACTGCACCGTTAGCTCAAAGCAATCCATAGGAACTCTCAGTCCAGGAAAGCTGGTTCGCCAATCCGTCGTGAATGGATAACCTTTGCCTTCCCCGCGTGTCTAGTGGTGCGCCGATAGGTTCCACCGCCCTGGAACTGGACGGCATTCCCAATCATGCGCTACCGTGCAGGCCATGGACCTGAATTGAAAGTATTCACGCAACGCTTCCGTTCGTGCTCGCTCATATGCCGGCGGCGTGCGCATTAGCGTTCTCCCGGCTGACTTTCTTGCGCCTCATGGGTCTGCGGAGCCGGTGGACGACTCAGGATACACTCGGTTCCGTCGAATGGCTCCAGGCCATCCCGGCCGTGCGTTCCTGGATGCTCCTCACCTCCCTGGTGCGGTAGCGCAGGGCGATGATGGCGTCGGTGGCGGCCTCGGCGGCGGAGGTGGTGGTGATGTAGGGCACCTTGTAGGTGATGGCCGCGCGGCGCACCGTATAGTCGTCGTACTGGCTCTGCTTCCCCAGCGGCGTGTTGATCAGCAGCGCCACCTCGCCGCTGATGATGGCGTCGGCCAGGTTCGGCCGCCCCTCGTTCACCTTGAACACCGGCTCGCAGGGGATGCCGCGCTGGCGGAAGTACTTCGCCGTGCCCCCCGTGGCCAGGATGCGGAAGCCCAGGTCCGACAGCCGCCGCGCGATGGGCGCCATGGTGGGCTTGTCGGGGTCGTTCACGGTGATCACCACGTTGCCCTCCTGCGGCAGGTCCATCCCCGCGCTGGCCTGCGCCTTCGCAAAGGCCATCCCGAAGCCGTCGTCGATCCCCATCGCCTCGCCGGTGGAGCGCATCTCCGGGCCCAGCAGCGGGTCGACCTCGGGGAGCTTGTTGAAGGGGAAGACGGACTCCTTCACCGCCACGCCGCCCACCGGGATCTCCTCCGGCAGCCCGAAGTCCGCCAGCCGCTCGCCCGCCATCAGCCGCGCCGCGATGCGCGCCAGCGGCACCCCCGTGGCCTTGGAGACGAACGGCACCGTGCGCGAGGCGCGCGGGTTCACCTCGATCACGTACACGGTGCCCTGGAACACCGCGTACTGCACGTTGATCAGGCCGACCACGCCGAGCGACAGCGCGAAGCGCTTCGTCTGCTCGCGCATCTCGGCGATCTGGCGGTCGTCCAGCTTGTACGGCGGCAGCACGCAGGCGCTGTCGCCGGAGTGGATCCCCGCCTCCTCGATGTGCTGCATCACCCCGCCGATCACCACCGTCTCGCCGTCGCAGAGCGCGTCCACGTCGGCCTCGAAGGCGTCTTCCAGGAAGCGGTCGATCAGCACCGGGCGGTCGTGGCTCACCGCGACCGCGCGCTGGAAGTAGTCGCGCAGCCCCGGCTCGTCGTACACGATCTCCATCCCCCGCCCGCCGAGGACGTAGCTCGGGCGCAGCAGCACCGGGTAGCCGACGCGGCTCGCGATCTCCGCGGCCTCGTCGGCCGTGACGGCGAGGCCGTTGGGCGGCTGCTGGATGCCGAGCTCGCGGGCCAGCGCCTCGAAGCGCTCGCGGTCTTCCGCGCGGTCGATGGCCTCCACCGGGGTGCCGAGGATGCGCACGCCGAGCTTCTCCAGCGGTTGCGCCAGCTTGAGCGGCGTCTGCCCGCCGAGCTGCACGATCACGCCGAGCGGGTCTTCCAGGCGGACGATCTCGATCACGTCTTCCAGCGTAAGCGGCTCGAAGTAGAGCTTGTCGCTGATGTCGAAGTCGGTCGACACCGTCTCGGGGTTGGAGTTGACCATGATGGTCTCGATCCCCGCCTCGCGCAGCGCCAGCGCGGCCTGCACGCAGCAGTAGTCGAACTCCACCCCCTGCCCGATGCGGTTGGGCCCGCTCCCCAGGATCATCACCTTGCGGCGCTCGGAGCGCTCGGACTCGTTCTCCTCGCCGTAGGTGGAGTAGAGGTACGGCGTGGCGGCGGGGAACTCGCCGGCGCAGGTGTCCACGCGGTTGTAGACGGGGTGCAGCCCCATCGCCCAGCGCCGCTCGCGCACCGCGTCTTCGCTCTCGCCGCGGAGGCGGGCGAGCTGCACGTCGCTGAAGCCCCAGCGCTTCATCCGCAGCAGGTCGTCGCGGCCCACCTCGGGGAGGGCGGCGTAGGCGCGCTCGCCGTCGACCAGGGTGGCGAGCTGGGCGATGAACCAGGGGTCGATGAAGGTGAGCTCGTGGATCTCCTCGACCGTCATCCCCATCTCCAGCGCGCGCTTGATCACGTAGTAGCGCTCGGGCGATGGGCGGCGGAGCGCGGCGCGGAGGGTGTCGGGCTCGTCGTCCTTGATGCGGTCGTCCGCCAGGGTGGCGCCCACCTCCCACCCGTGGCGGCCGATCTCCAGCGCGCGGATCGCCTTCTGCCACGCCTGGCGGAAGGTGCGCCCGATGGCCATCGACTCGCCCACCGCCTTCATCTGCACCCCCAGCGTGTTGTCGGCCGCGGGGAACTTCTCGAAGGCGAAGCGCGGGAACTTCACCACCACGTAGTCGAGCACGGGCTCGAACGACGCCGGCGTGGTCTTCGTGATCTCGTTGGGCAGCTCGTCGAGGGTGTAGCCGACGGCGAGCTTGGCGCCGACCCGGGCGATGGGGTAGCCGGTGGCCTTGGAGGCGAGCGCGGAGCTGCGGGAGACGCGCGGGTTCATCTCCACGATCAGCAGCTCGCCGTTCCGGGGATTCACGGCGAACTGCACGTTGCACCCGCCCGCCTCCACCCCGATCTCGCGGATGATGGCGATGGCCGCGTCGCGCATCTCCTGGTACTCCACGTCGCTGAGCGTCTGCGCGGGGGCCACGGTGACGGAGTCGCCCGTGTGCACGCCCATGGCGTCGACGTTTTCGATGGAGCAGATGATCACCACGTTGTCGGCGCCGTCGCGCACCACCTCGAGCTCGAACTCCTTCCAGCCGATCACGCTGCGGTCGATCAGCACCTCGTGCACGGGGGAGAGGTCGAGCCCGCGGCGGATCATCTCCTCGAACTCCGCGCGGTTGTAGGCGATGCCGCCGCCGGTGCCGCCCAGGGTGAAGCTGGGGCGGATGATGGCCGGGTACCCCGTGTCGTCCACGATGCGCAGCGCGTCGTCCAGGCTGGTGGCGAAGCCCCCGTGCGGCACCCGAAGCCCGATGCGCGCCATGGCCTTGGCGAACTCGCTGCGGTCCTCGGCCATGCGGATGGACTTCGCCTTGGCGCCGATCAGCTCGACGCCATGCTTCGCGAGGACGCCGGAGTCGTGCAGCTCGAGGGCGACGTTGAGCGCGGTCTGGCCGCCCATGGTGGGGAGGATGGCGTCGGGCTTCTCCTTCTCGATGACCTTCTCCACCCACTCGGGGGTGATGGGCTCGATGTAGGTGGCGTCGGCCAGGTCGGGGTCAGTCATGATCGTGGCCGGGTTGCTGTTGACCAGGATCACGCGGTACCCCTCTTCGCGCAGCGCGCGCACCGCCTGCGTCCCCGAGTAGTCGAACTCCGCCGCCTGCCCGATCACGATGGGCCCGCTGCCGAGGATGAGGATGCTCTTGAGGTCGGTCCGCTTGGGCATCGGCCTTCTGGCTGGTCGTGTCGCGCGTGCGCTCGTCCGCGTGCGCGAGCGCCGGCCCGTCCCACGAGGGGCTGGGCCGGCGCAGGCGGGTAACCCGGACGCGGTTATCGTCGGGCGGGAATCTATGGCGGGCAGCGTTCGGAAGAAAGAGCACCAATGTACTGATTGTACTGATCGAACCGAGTGGCGATTGCGCCTGATGGGAGTTGGGTTAGACGGTACGAAACGAAACTCCAGGCTCCTGATGACCAACTCTCGGAGATCTACCGGTGCAGCAATAGGAAATGTATCTGGCGTCTTCAGAAACGACCGGCTAGATTGCAGCAGTTAAATTGATGCTCTCACCCCAACCAGTCCGCTTTAGATGGCTGAACGCACTAAGCGCCCTTCAAAATCCGATGCACGGTCGAAGGAACTCACCTGCGGCCTCGTTATGCCGATTTCGGCACTTGACGGGTGCACAGCCGAACATTGGCTTGAAGTAAAATCCATTCTTACTGATACTGTTCACTCCCTAGATGATCCGAGGTTTTCTGTGAGGCTTGTGAGCGATGCAGATGAAGTTGGCGTTATTCAGAAGCGTATCGTTCAAAATATCTACAGTTCCGACATAGTTGTCGTTGATGTTAGTGGAAAGAATCCGAATGTCATGTTCGAATTAGGATTGAGGCTTGCGTTCGATAAGCCCGCAGTCATCGTTATTGACGACCGAACAGACTACTCATTTGATACTGGAGTCATCGAGCACCTGACTTATCCAAGAGATCTCCGATTCGGTCGCATTGTGGAGTTCAAAGAGAATCTTGCAAAAAAGGTGACTAGCACTTACAAGACACTGGGCGATACCACCCAATCCTCGTTTCTAAAGAGCTTTGGACCGTTTCGCATTGCTGCTTTAAAGGAAACGGAGGTTCCTGCAGATACGCTAATCCTCGAAACGCTCGAAGAAGTGCGCGCCGATATCCGTCGGTTGCAGCGGCGGTACGAAATTGCCACCCGGTCCCCAATCGAATCCTTGGATACGGTCAATACCGGGATCATTCAACTTTCAAAATACGTTTATCAAATTCTACAACACGAAGGCCTTGATCCGGCTAGCCTTCTCGGAAACACCGCCTTCTACGAGCGAGCCGCCGTAGACGGGGCTGCAGCACGGTATTTTTCTCGCTATTCCGATTTTAGGGAGGCGCTGGACGGGATCCTCCGCGCTGCATCTGCGCAAACGGGTAGCGCTGATTGAGCCCGTCCGTTCCCCAGGCAGGGCCCCTAGTCGAACATGTAATCTGGATGCAAGTCGTTGAGGTGCGCCTTTAGTCTAGGGATGTGTTCTGATGCGACATGTAGGTCAAAGTCAACGGTGTACAGGGGTTCGCCGGTGTGAGGCGACGAGTAACGATCACCCACGATTGAACGGAAGTTAACGTCGTATTGCATGAGGAGTTGAGCTATTGAATGAACTAACCCCTTACTATCGGGAACGTCGAAGATGCGCACTTTGTGGTTGGCGAGGCCTGGGAAATCGACTCCACCCTCGTCCGGAAACAACTGGAAATGATACCCTCGGGAACTACTCCAAGCAGTTGCTCGCTCTCGCAAGAAGGTAAAGTTGACCTCCTCCGCCGCCAAGCGCATTGTCATTGCAAACAGTCCGCCCAAGGTGTGCATCCGGAGTTCCTCAATATTACAGCCTGCGTCGGTAACGATCTCAAGCAGCCCATACGCAATCCCACGTTGGTCTGGGCCGACAGCCACAAGAACCTCGGAGTGTTCAACACTCTCCATTTGCGGAGCTCCTTTTCAATAGGTAACTGTCGAGTTGCGGTTGGGGAAAGGAATTCTACTACTGGATTTGTCATTCTCAGCCGTTATTAATCTGTCGCGCGGATAGAGGTACCGCAAGCCGCGAGTGTGGGATGGTCTCGGTCGTCTCATCGCGGGTGATGCCTCAAATCGCCGGAGACAATCAGCAGAGCATCGTTTGAGGCCGCATTTGGCACGCGATGACTGCTCCCATTATTTGGAGGGCCATAAGGCGGCCGAATGTCATTTAAGTTAAGTTAAGTTAAGAACGTACTACTCCGTACATCGTGCTATCGGGAGTGAAGCGATCCTGCGACTCCACCCCCCCCCTTTTGTGCGAGCAGCAAATCATGGACCGACTCACCGCTGCGGTTAGCCTCGCGGACCTCGCAGCCGAACTCGGTGTGTCGTTCGGGCTGATCCGGCAGGCCCGGTTGAGCGAGGATGCTTCATCCTACCGGAACGCGCCGGCGGGGTGGGATCAAGCCGCGGGCTCAAGTACGCCTCGAGCGGCGACACGTTGTTGTGCTGGCACGTCGGCGGGCGAAGGAGCTTGAGCAGCTCGCGGATGAGATTGAGAGGACACAACCGGCTTGAACCTCGATCCCACAACAACCATGAGCGAATCCGGTGAGATTCGGATGGAACTCTCGGCGGCCAACATGGAATGGCTCGCCCAGAGACTTGACGACGTCGTCAGCATCTTCGATGAATGGGGTGTCAGTGTAGTCGATTCGAGCCGACTGCGCGAAAGTAGCCGATTGTTAAGAAGTGTTTACTCCGTGGGTGCGTTTCCCACGAATCGGAACGAGCTGCTGCGTGTCTCACACGCGGTTCGTGACGCAACTGAGTTCGTTGAGATCGGGGATTCGCTCCCGACCGAGCGCCTGCGTCCTCTTGCAGTCGACCTGCAGCGGGCAGTCGACGGAGAACTGGGTCGTGGCGCAACCCAAGGTGCCCAGTACCAAACGCAACTCTGGGTCGGAGCGATGCTGGCGTACTCAGGTGCAAACGTAGGGGTGCTGCTAAACCCGAAGGGGAAGAGCCCGGATTTTGAAGTTGCGAACGGAACGATGAACTACGCAGTCGAAGTGAAGCGACCAAGTACACTTCGGGCTAAGCGAATCATCTCGGACGCGTATAAGCAGATCTCGACGAGTCGCTACCACGGTGGGGTGATAATCGTGGATCTAACTGACTGCATTGACCAGAAGCTAGCAATCACCCTCGGACCCGACCCTCAACAAGAAGACGCCGAGGCCAAACGGGAGGCGACGCGACTTACCACGCTCTTAAGCGAAGAAATCTACGACAACGGATCGAGACGCTTGTATCCCACCCGAGCCAAGATCTTTGGTCTAGTCACCACAGGCCGGATCATTCATTGGAATGAGGATGACAACAGCCGCATTTACCTTCTGAGGTTTTTGATCCCCGTTGTCTACTGGCGAGGATATCGAAACACTCTCCGTGGGCGTCGAGCTCAATGGCTAACAAAGTTGATTCAACACGGCGTAACAAGCGCTGGGTCAGTCGAAATTCGTACAACAAAACTCGATCTGTGATTTCGGCGAAAGATCTCGCCGCTTGCCGAATGGCTGTTGACCAGGATCACGTTGTATCTCTCTCGCGCAACGCGCGCACGGCCTGCGTCCCGGAGTAGTCGAACTCGGCCGCCTGCCCGATCACGATGGGCCCGCTGCCAAGGATAAGGATGCTCTGGAGGTCGGTCCGCTTGAGCATCGGCCTTCGTGTGCGTGTGCGCGTCTCGCGTGCGTTGGTCCGCGTGCGCGAGCGCCGGCCCGTCCCACGAGGGGCTGGGCCGGCGCAGGCGTGACGCGACAGTGGCGGTCGGAGCGGGAATCTAGGGGACGGGACCGAACAGGGAAAGTGCGAGGAAAGCCTGTGCAGGGCGAAGGGTGGCGATTACGTTTTTGATGATGCGAGCGTGCTCACCATTTGTCGGAGACGCAGAGCCATGGTGCAGTCCCCTATCGTCCACAGCCATCCCGAAATCGTGAGCGGCGAACCGGTGTTCGTCGGTACGCGCGTTCCGGTGCGTAACTTCATCGACTGGATCGAAGGAGGTCATACCCTTGACGAATTCCTGGACAACTTCCCATCCGTGACCCGCGACCAGGCAATCGCGTTCCTGGAACAGGCCACCGAAGCGCTCCTGTCGCACCTTCCGCAGGCCGCGTGAGCGCAGGTTCCACTCCCGGCAGGTTCGTGCTGCTGGACGAGATGCTCCCTCGCCTGCTTTCCCGTGAGCTCCCCGGCCACCGGGTCACGACGGTTGCCGCGCAGGGCTGGAAAGGCATCCTGAATGGCGAGCTGCTGCGCCTGGCGGAAACGGCTGGCGTGGAGGTGTTCCTGACGGCAGATCGGAAGATGGAGCATCAGCAGCGGCTGTCGGGACGAAGCTTCGGCGTAGTGGTGATCGCCGCCGGCGGCACGAAGCTGGAGGACTTGCACATGGTCGCGGATGCCGTACGCGAAGCAGTCACGACCGTTGCGCCCGGCGAAGTGCTTCACATCAGCCGGGGACAATAGGGTCGGCGCTAATCCTCGCATGTCTGATCATCAGGCCCGGGTTGCTGTTGACCAGGATCACGCGGTACCCCTCCTCGCACAGCGCGCGCACCGCCTGCGGCCCCGAGTAGTCGAACTCCGCCGCCTGCCCGATCACGATGGGCCCGCTGCCGAGGATGAGGATGCTCTTGAGGTCGGTCCGCTTGGGCATCGCCTTCGTGTGCGCGTGTGCGTCTGCGTGCGTCGTGCGCGAGCTCCGGCCCATCGCACCAGGGGCTGGGCCGGCGCAGGCGTGGGCCGCGCCGACGTTAAGCGTCGGAAGCCAAGTAGCGACCGCTGGCCTCGCGTATCCGGCATGAGCCTTGACGCGCATTCTCAGCCAAATTATTGATGCATGAGTGCCTCTTTGGGATCTGCGAAACCGTTGAGCGGAAGAACACGTTCATCCGGAGCGTACGATGACTGATCGACTGCTTCGACTCCTCGGTGTGGTGCTCGCGCTCGCTGTCGTACCCGGTCCAACGCTGGCACAAGTGCCAGCGCCCTGCCCTCAGGAAGTCAACCCGAGAGTAATTGGATATCCTGACGGCTACATTCCATTCTCAGAAGGTGGACGCAGTGGCAATTTTGGAGTTGAGTACCTTTTCCTCCCGATCCCGGGAAGCCTGGGTCCACCGAAGGTGACATACCTTACCATGCCCGATATCCCGCACGATCGAGATAATCCTCGCATGATCTGGGATCTCTCGGCGGTCGACGCGGTGTGCACGTATGAGTACTACGGGCCGGATCCGAGGGATCGAATCTGGGCAGTTCATGAAACATGGAAGTACGGTTTTATCTTCGTGGACAAGGAAGAGGTGTGCGATACGGAGATCGCCACATCCCTGAGCGAGACGAGCTACGATCCCTATGCATCTACGTCGGGGTCGGATTGCGACGGGGACGCCCCCGGCGGTGGCGACGCGGGATACGGGGGAGGCGCCGGCGTTTGCAACGGAAGTGAAACAGTCGTGTGGGACTACATTTGCATCGACATCTGGGTGGATGGTGTTGGGTGGGTAGAGTGGTCGTGCGGCGCCGTGGCCATCTGTTCGTAACCCGATTTCCCCAGCCCGCGTCGTCTTATGAGCAAGAAGATCGCGTTCGCTCTTCTAACGATTGTGAGTGCGTCGTTAGTCGGACCAGGTTCGCTCATCGGTCAGGAAGGTTCTGGCGGACCTGCTCAGCCCGGTGTTCTTGGCCGGGTACCAGTTACTGTCGCCCTCGTGGAGCGACTTCCGCACGGACCGGGTCCGTTCGAGATCATTCGCCGTACCGGTGCGTCCCGACACGATGTTATCCTCCTCTCACGCAGCACCGCAGGGGAGGAGGAATTGTCCGCGGGGATCCGAACGCTCCTCGCAGCTCGGCAACACGGCGGAGATATCCCGACTCGGGACGCGACTCTCCGCGCGCGCCCGCGCAACCGCCCAATGGACTCCTTCCCTTGGGTAGCCCGTGTCTTGAGGGACGTTCGGAATGTTACCCCGCATCCGCTCCCTGGAGTCGGCAACGTTGCTTTCGTTCAGATCTGGCTTCCGAAACAGCAGCCGCAAGGCCGCTGAGCAAAAGCGTCGGGACCATGACTTCTTCGAGAAGAGGGTTAGCCAATGGCGATTCGTCGACTGGAGCTACTCGTCGTTACCGTAGTGTGTGTCGGATGCGTTGACCACTACCGCGCAGACGGAGGAAGTCCGATGGCCCCGGAGCCACATTTCAGGCTAACAGCGGAACAACGAGCAGTTCTCCGTCCTGACGTGGAACTGGACGCCTTGGAGAGGCTGATTGAGCGAGTTCCTCCGGAAAATCGAGCATGGGTACTCTCAATGTACGCGGCGGGCTCGCGGAGCCACGTACTGCGATTCGAAGATCCGGAGATGCAAGCGCTCCACGAGCGCGCAACCGGGCTCGAACGAGTGGCGTCAGCAAGGGCAGATCTGGCGGGCGGGCAGCCTCGGCTTCCAATTCAGATCGCGATCGTGCCAAGCGTGCCTGAGACAGGAGCGGGCGCCGTGATCCTCAGATCGAGCACGCCACACCGCGGTGACGTGATTCTCCTTCCGCAGGCGCACGCCTCCTCCTTCCAGCTGTATGTTGCAATACGCGCGCTGTGGGCAGCCCGACAGCAGTCTCCCACGTTGGGGCAACCGTCGCGAATGGTAGTCCGTATCGCACCTCGATTCGTCGGCCCGTCGGCCGAGCGCGTCGAGGCGCGAGCCGAAGCGGATTTCGGGCCGACTCTTCGGGCGGCCCAAGAGGCGGCGCCCCGAATGCTGGACGGCGTGGGTCGTGTGCGGTTCACCGAACTTCAGTCGGATCGGTAACCGACAGGAACCCCGCCCAGCGCGCGCACCGCCTGCGTCCCCGAGTAGTCGAACTCGGCCGCCTGCCCGATCATGATGAGCGATGAGATGCACCGATTCGAATGATCTCTTGCGACGCAACGACCCCGGACCTACCCAGCCACCCGGATCTGGCGCGCATCAGATCTCTCCCGCTGATCTGCGACAGATCGCGGGCGTCGACGTGCTGCCCCGCATCCTCAACGCACCTGAGCTCGCCGAAAGCATGAAGCGCCACTACCCGGCCGCGCTCCACGGCCAGGGCAGGACGGGTTCGGTCCTGGTCGACGTCTCCATCGACGAAGAGGGACGGGTCACCGGCGTCACCGCCCTTGCTGAGCCGACGCTGCAGGCGCACGGCCCCAAAGGCTCGCGTCCTGATCTCGCCAGTTTGCCGGCAGAGGCGGCAACGCCAGCCAGCACGGCGCAATTCGGCGGTGCCGAGAGGGCTGCGCTTGCTGCCGCGCGGTTCTCACCCGCCCAACTCGACGGAAGGCCCGTCCCGTTCACCTTGCGCATGACCGTGCGGTTCAGCGACCCGGATGCGTTGGGTTCGCCCTGAGGGTAGAGTGTCTAGCTTCGACTGCTTGCTGAAGCTATTCGCCTATAGGCGAGGGCTTGAGACCTAGTGTACGGAAGCCAGGAGGCACACCATTCGCCGTGGCGGATCGGCGGAGCGGTTCAACCCTCTGATGCGGCGGGCACGATGCGTGGAACAGCCGCATCGGCAATCTTGGCGGCGATGCGCGTCCTGCTGGCGGTGGCGTTGCTCGCCGGGATCGTCGGCGCGTTCCGTGTCCAGCGCGGCCAGCGGCGGAAGGCGCTCGCCGTTTTCCGGAGGGTGCGGCTGGCGGGCGAAGGCGAGGTCTTCTTCGTCCGGCACGCCAGCGAGCGGGACCTCGCCGACCGCTCCAGGGCCTTCGCCGGCGACGGCTTCGGCGTGCTCACGGTGACGCCGCGCGCGGTCGCCTACCGCGCCGACTCGGCGGAGGGACACCCGTGGAGCGTCGAGTTCCTTCCCGGCCAGGCACACGCCGAATGGGTGGGGCGGCGGATGATGAATGGCGCCTGGTCCTGGTTCACCATCACCGCGGGCGGGCAGACGCACTACTTCTCCTCCGCCGAACGGAGCTCCGTCTTCGGCTCGCGGCGCCTGACGCGGAAGATCCACGACGCGGTGCTCGCGCGGCTGGGCTGAAGCAGCGGAACGCCGCGGCAGGAGGGTGATGCGGATATAAGGGACGACCGGGTCGAATTCGGTCTGGCCCGCCTGCCGAGGACGAGGGTGCTGTGAAGGTCAGTCCGCTTGGGCATTTGGCCTTCGACTGCCGAGGCGTCGCGTGTGTGCTCGTCCGTGGGCGCGAGCGCCGGCCCATCCCACGAGGGGCTTGGCCGCCGCAGGCGTGCGTCACGCAAGTCTGCTCGGGAGGTGACATCCCGGCGTCGTTCTTGCAAACATTTGTCGAAACGCAGACGGGCACCCTTTGCCAGAGGAGCCGGAGATGCGCAAGCTGAATCTGGACCTGCACCACCTGGCGGTGGAGTCGTTCACGCCCGGATCCATGCACGACCAGCGAGGCGGCACCGTCCACGGTCACGACGCGACCAGGGGCGGGAACACCTGCAACAACTTCTCGTGCCAGGTGGGGTGCACCTACCAGGAGTCGTGCTTCATGCCCTGCACGACGGCCTGATCCAGGGGAGCGCCGCCTCCGCCGAGTTCAGGGCAGAGGTCCGAAGAACAGGGACGCGGAGGGAAATTCCTTCTCGCGTCCTTCCGTTATCCCCCCAACGACGGGCTCTCGTCACCCGCCTCCGCAGCGGGTCATTGGTCGCCCGGGTGACGTGTGTCGTTTCATCGGGCGTCGACGACTTCGGCCGGGGTGTTGCGGCCACGGCCACGGCGAATTACGCTGCGTCGCGGCGCACGAGGGGCGAAAATGCAGGCAAATGGACAACCATCTCCGAGACCTCGCCCGCCTTTGCAGCGCCCACTGATCACCGCATGATGCCGATCCGGCTTCCCGGCGCCTCCGCCGTCGGCGGCCTGTTATCCCGGCGAAGACACACACCGACGGACAAAGGCCATGGCGGCGAGCGAACGGAGCAGGGGCGTCTGCACGTACTGCGGGCGGGAGATGACACGCGGCGGGATGACGCGCCACCTCGCCGGGTGTGCCGCGCGCCTCCAGGCAGCCGCGGACGCGAAGGCGGGAACGGCGGGGACCCACGTCCACCTGCAGGTGCGCGACGGCTTCGACGGGGACTACTGGCTGAACCTGGAGGTGGACGCCGAGGCCACGCTCAAGCAGCTCGACGGCTACCTGCGCGCGATCTGGCTGGAGTGCTGCGGCCACCTCAGCCAGTTCTCCGCCGGAGGGTGGAGGGGCAGGACCATCGGGATGGCGCGCAAGGTGGGGGCGGTGTTCCACCCCGGCGTGGAGCTCACGCACATCTACGACTTCGGCACCGAGTCGGTGACGCTGCTGAAGGCGGTGGACGTCCGCCAGGGAAAGCGCACCACCAGGCACCCGATCGCGCTGATGGCGCGCAACGCCGCCCCCGTCCTGGAATGCCAGGAGTGCGGCGCGCGCGCCACCCGGCTCTGCATGCAGTGCGTGTACGACGAGCGGCGCGGCACCCTCTGCGACCCGCACGCCGCCACCCACCCACACGACGATTACGGCGAGCCCATGGCGCTGGTCAACTCTCCGCGCGTGGGAATGTGCGGCTACGAGGGGCCGGCCGAGCCGCCGTACTGATCTCGTCGCGACCGCCCGGCCGCCGGGCCTCACGGAACCCGATGATTCGAGAAGCTGGATCAGACGCGGCTGGATCGTTCCCCCTCCGCGAGTCGTTCGTGGATTGCCGCGGCGAGACGCGCGAGTTCATCATCGACTTCAGCCGGAGCGACGATGAGCGGTTCCTCACCGCGGTGGAGGCGACCGACGCGGAGGGTCGCTACGAGTTCGCCGCGATGTCGGAAGCCGACCCCTATCTCGCGCTGGGCCGTCTGCGGCGGACGATCCGGCGCGGGTTGTCGACGCGCTACCTCCACTCGGGCGGTGGCCGGCTGGCGCTTTCGCACGATGCGCTGAAGGGGAGGATCGGGTATGGAGGCGTGGCGGTCGATGGGCGGCTCGTGAGCTTCGCGGAACTGCTGGAGCTGATCCAGAGCTACGAGGGCTTTCACCTCTCGCTCGAAATCACCGATCCCTTCGGACTCTGACCCGGGTACGTTCCGGATGGCTCACGGCCAGAAGACACTCCCGCGCGCCAGGCGGCTGAAGTCCGCGAAGAAGTGGATGGTCACGTACCGCGGCAAGGACCTGGTGCGGGGCTACCTGAAGCGGTTCGGCGTGAGCCGCGTCTGCGCGATCCTGGAGCTCAGGATGCTCGGCGTCGACATCCCGGATGCCCGCCTGGAGCAGGCGCGGCGGGATGAGCAGGGCCGCGCGACGGGGAACGCGCGGCGCAGGCAGAAACACGCCCGCCGGGCCGACATCGGCGAGTCGGACGAGACGTTCGCCTTCATCGTGGACTACACCGAGGGCGGCGCGCCGTACGGCATCACCTGGGCCGAGGTCGAGGCGCTCGACGCGCGTGCGGAGACGCCCCCCGATCCCTTCCGCAGCCCCTCTCGCGGCACCGGCCGCGACGTGCCGCGGGTGAACGGCATCCCCGTGCTGGACGACGACGAATCGCTTCCGTTCTGAACCCGGTCACCCAGGCCGCTCGCGGGCGCATCCGTTCACGGTGGGCACTTTCATCCCCCGCCGTGATTCGCTAGACTGTCCCACCCCGCTCCCACCATTCACATCTCGCTTTTGCGCGTGACGGAGTACCGCCCCGAAAACCCGCTGATCGTGCAGGGGGACCAGACCGTGCTGGCCGAGGTGGGGAGCCCCCGCTTCGCCGAGGCGCGCGACCGCATCGCCCCCTTCGCCGAGCTGGTCAAGTCCCCCGAGCACGTCCACACCTACCGCATCACCCCGCTCTCGGTGTGGAACGCCTGCGCCGCGGGCACCCCGCCCGACGAGATCGTGGACGCGCTCCGCGAGTACGCCAAGTACCCCGTCCCCGCCATCGTCGAGGCCTCCATCCGCGACGCCGCCACGCGCTACGGGCGGCTGCGCATGGTGCGCTGGCCGGAGGGGATCGTGCTGCAGGCCGACGAGCCGGAGCTGGCCGAGCTGGTCTGGCGCATCCGCGGCGTGACGCCACACCTGGGGCCGCGCATCTCGGCGACCGCGTTCGCCGTGCCCGCGATCGAGCGCGGGCGGCTCAAGCAGGCGCTGGTGAAGGCCGGCTGGCCCGCCGAGGACCTGGCAGGCTACACCGCCGGCGAGCCGCTCCCCGTCGCGCTGCGCGACGCGACCCGCGCGGGCGAGCCGTTCGGCCTGCGCGCCTACCAGGCCGACGCGGCGGCCGCCTTCCACGCCG
>C688J35102_120990107_pt1 | contig 34538 bp, 28 predicted proteins | sample HopSoiMetagenom2_FD_35102 | JGI IMG/M metagenome (IMG submission 35102)
CCGCGCGGCTACCCGCATCGTTTAACCCTCAATGCTTGCAGCCTAGCACCCAACCCGCAATAAGTAGCCACATTTACGACACATTACACTAGCTGGAACAGCACAACCAGGTAGCGCACAAACTCGCGTACGCGTTCCCGATCGGCGCGTGTGATCCGGTACGCGCGTTCGCCGAGGAGCGAGCCTACGGTTGTGTCCAGCGCCGCCGCGATCTCTACGACCGTGCCGATTGCCGGATTCAGTGCCGTCCGGAGCTTGCGGGCAGCCTTCCGTTCTCGGTACGGCATGTAGCTCGGTGAGTGCTCCAACAGCCGACTCATCGCCGGTGTAATCAGCACCTTGCGCTCTTGCCGTTCAAGTTCCTCGCGGCGAAGATTGATCGCCTCGGCGAGCGCTACGATGTCGAACGGCTCGCTCATCGTTCGCCATCGCCGAGGTCGAATAGCTCCGTGATCCTCACGCGCCGTCTGCCGCCCATGAGACGACGGCACGCGATCGTGAGCCAGATCATCAGCGGTCGCGTCGGTTCAGCGTGGCCGTAGCGAAGCTTGAGCAAGTGTTGACGACTGATGCCGGTTACATCGGCTATCTCGTTCGGTTTCAACTTGTTCTCGGTGAGGAAGCGACCGAGCCGGGTCATCTGCGCGCGCTGTTTCTTCGATGCCATAGCTACTTATAGTAGGTGGCGCGGGCGAGCCGGGCAAGCACAAATGAGAGTCTGTGAGGCGGGATCACATCCTCTCCCGGTTCGGGAAGACGCTCCGCGAGTTGCGGACGGAGCGCGGCTTGTCTCAGGAGAAGCTCGCGGAGATGGCTGGGCTGGATCGGAACTACGTGGGCATGATCGAGCGCGGCGAACGGAATCCCGCCGTTGTCAACATCGTGCGGATCGCAAAGGCGCTAGACGTTCCGCCGAGTGAACTACTTCGCGATTTCAGGTAGCTTTTCAGGACGCGTAGTACGCGAAAGCGCCCAGCAGATGCTCGGAGAGCGTTTCTCGCGTGAGGACGAAATCGCCACGATTTCCGGTCGGGCGCGATATCGAAACATCGAAACCCACCACCGAGAGGTCATACGCCAACTCATCGCTGTCCGGCATACCATTCGCGCCGAGGCCGCGCACGTTGGCGTTCAGCGACCACTCCTCCCCATCCTCCTCGCGCGGCTCAATCTCGACATGCATGATCGCGCCTTTATGCGGCAGCGCGATTTGAACGCCGAGCGGCCCGGTGGGGTTGACGCTTATACGCTGACCGGGCAGCAATATATCCATGTTGCGCTGCTCAACCTCGGCACGCATGAGGTTGAATATATCGCCCGCGAATTTCGCGATTACTTCTTTCCGCCGTGTGCGTTCGTCGTCGCGATTTGCCGCCGCTTCCGTCACGCGCGTTCGCTCCTCGTTCTTCTGTCGTGCTATCTCGTTCCAGTCCACCATAGGTCCCACTCCATTACCGATTCGCACGTATCCGCTGAGGCTACGTGTACGGATCGCGATTTCCAACATACACGGCTATCTTACGCCGCGTTACCGCTAGCTGCAAGTGGCGGCGTGAAGCTACCGTTTCCCTCGGTTCTGACGCTTCACGCCTGCTCTGCTCGGATCAACTCTTTGTAGGTCAGGCGCGCAGTCGGGACCATCGCCATCGCCTTCAGGAACCGGCCGGCGTCGTCGTCCTTCCGCTGGTTGAACCGGAACGACTGCTCATCAACGTACGCGCTCAGGTGGTACGGTTCCACGCTAACGTAGGTGCCGCCGATGGTGCGCTGGAGGAGCGCCCAGAAGTTCTCTACGCCGTTCGTATAGACGTTGCCGCGAACGTACTCCTCTTCATGGTTCACGAAATCATGCACGAAGCTCTCACCGAACGCGGGCGAGTTGTAGCCTTCGTCCGTCATGAGCTTCGATCCTTCCTCGACGTTCTCTTTCAGGAACGCCAAGCGCGGCTCAAGCTCGACGGATTCAATGATCTGCGCGCGGATTTCGCCATCACGCTCTAGAACGGCCTGCACAATCGTCTTACCAATCCCGCCGCGCTTCTTCGGGGTGTTGGCTGCGCGAATCGCTTCCCGCTTCTTTTCGTGCATGTTCTTGAACAGGCCGCCGATAAAACACTCGTCAGCTTCCACGATCCCGGCCAGCTTCTTATCGAAGGACTTCGCCTTGATCGCCGCGCGGACGCGATGCAGCATGAACCATGCGGTTTTTTGCGTGACGTCGAGCGCACGGTGTAGCTCATAGCTAGACACGCCGTTCTTACAGTTGCTCAGCATCCACACCGCGACGAACCACTTCGACAGCGGGATAGGCGAGTCTTCGAAAATGGTCCCGAGGCGGACGGAGAATTGTTTCTTGCAGCCCTTGCACTTCCAAATGCGGCGCGTTGCGATGTAGTTGTTTTCGCAGCACTGGCAGAACGGGCAGAACACGCCATCGGGCCAACGCATCGCTACTGCGAAGGCGTGCGCCGCGTCCTTGTCGGCGAAATAGGTAACGACGTCCTGAAGGGTGACCGGGGCGCCGTCTTCACGGGTGCGGCTGATCTTCTTAGGCATGCAGACAATATAGGTCCGTTCCTAATGTGCGTCAAGTATATTATTACCCTTCCTTGCCGCTGCGCCGGCAGCGGAGGATTGCTCGGAGAGCCTCAAGCCCTACTTCACCTCCCCGGTCTTCCAGCGGCATCCGCCGCGCCGCGCTGTGCTGCAGCACGTCCTTCTCAGGTCGATCAGCCATGCGGACCATCCGGGTGAAACGCCGGCCTTCGAACAACTGACGTTCACGTTTACGACAGACGGCGAGGAAGATGAAAAGCGAAGGCCGTGCGTGCACGTGGATGAGGTCGCGGCCGATCGTTTGCGCGTGCGGATCGGAACGGACGCGGACAGCGTCGCCGTCGCGCACGATTTCAACGTCAGGCTAAGGCGCTTACGGGAAAAGATTCCTTCCGAATCGATCTACCAGTCGATTGAACAGGTGGAGGGCGCCGGAGTCTCCTTCATCATCAAACTGTCGCAGCCGGCGCCCTACCGCTTCTTTCCGCTGGTGGAGGCGGGAAACGTCCTGTTCGTCCTGCAGGTGCGGTCATTCCGTGGGCCGTGGATCCGGATGGATCCGGACAATTTAAAGAGCGTCTTCGGCGAACGTTCAGTAATCGCCGCCATTGAATATCGTCTCCCGACCGGCGCCGAGCGCGACGTTGTCGAAGTGCTCGTGCGCATCCGGCAGAGCTCCGGCCGCGAATCGGAGACCTCGGTTTACATACCGAACGTTCCGATCAAACTGCAGGACGAGAGATTCATCGCCAGACAGGTGCTGCAAGCGACGCCCGCGAGCGTGCAGCGGCCTCCGGTCGCACTACCGCAACCGCCAACCGCCACTCCTCTTCCGCCGCGCGTTGAGCCCACCAGTCCGGCGATCGCGGCGTTCGCATTCGACTCGCTGCGCAATCAGGCCGAGGCGATCCGTCGCAAGGCGGGTCCGGCGGCGCGCGAGACATTCATCTTCGGACGGCTGGAGGAGTTCGCACGCCTCGAATCTTCGCCGAAGTACAAGGCCGCCTATCGTGCCATCGAACAGTCGTACAGCAACGCAAGTGTCTCCGGGGACGACCGGTTTCTCTTCCGCCTGTTCGCGAACTTCGCATCGGCTCGTCTGGCCGGACTCAATGAAGCGACAGCGGCCGCGGAAATCCCGCGTGCCGGTGCGTGGTCGGCGGCACCGGCGTGGAACGGGCAGCCGCGCCCCTCTGCAGCGCCGCTCGTCGAACCGGTATTCGACGACTCGATCTGGTCGTGGCAGCAACGGCTTGCAGCAGTCGCTTACAACGTCGGCACGCATCACGCGGCACTGCATACCCGAAACGGAAAAGAGGCCTTCGATTCCGAATCGCTCAGGCGGTATTACGGCAACAATCTCCTGCTGGAAGTCGCCGGCTCGTACACCACGCCGCACGGCAGCATCGCTGCTCTCGCCGCACGCGACGGCGTCATCGCCGGTTTCCTGCCGCGCTCGTGGGAGGGACTGGTCATCATCCGCGACGGCCGCCTGGAGGTGATCAGTGCACTGGAGCTCACCACCGCGATGCTGGGAGGCGGGAAGCCGAGGCCATTGCATATCTTTTCCGTCCCCGAGGACTTCGCAGAATTCCTCGAGCTCGTGCGAAAGAACAGGATCTCCCTGGTTCAGGGACACCTGCTGACGCTCCGCGGTAAATACGACGCATCGGCCAACGACACACTTTCCGCCCGCCGCCGTGTCCTTATGACGGGGGGCGGCAATGATGCGAGCTCCGTGGCCGTGGTCGACTTCGCCGACAGCCGCGACATGACTCTGCGGCAGTGCGCGAAGTGGCTCGGCAGTTTCGATAAAGACGGCACGGCCTTGAATCTCGACACTGGCACGTGGGATTTCGGGCGCGTTTATTCGGACTCACGTATGCGCAGCCTCGGCGTCCAGACGCAATCGGATGCTCAATTGAGCAATAAGTTCGTTTTCAGCAGAAACGTTGGGAGTCGCAATGATGGGTGATCCGCACCGGTACCTGCTTTCCAGGCTCGGCCTGATTGTTTTTCTTACGCTCGGCTTGTCGGCGATGGCGCAATCCAAGCCTCGGTTCGGCATTTATCGCGAACACGATGCGCTGGTCATTCGCGACATTCGCAACGTGCCGGTACCGGGCGACGCCGGTTGCGAAGTGATCATTTATCACGTCGAGCCGCTGACCACGCGACTGACGCTCTGGCGCGGCGCGAACAACAGCCCGTCACAGCCGGTAAACGATGCTTCCGAAATCAGGATCGCTGATTTTTTCCACCGTGAGCCGCTCTCCTCCGGCGCAGCCGTTTTCGTGCCTCGCGCTTCGGTGTCGGACATCGTCGCCGCCACCGATCGCAACGACGCCACATTGCAGGATCTACTCGCGCTGTTCGACGGCAAGCGCGTTTACTCCTTCGACATGTCCCGCCTGCGGCCGCCGCCCAGCCAAGCGAAGGTTCGCAACCGCTGGGAAGGAAACGATCTCGTGGTCGAGCCGGTGCCCGCCACTGCCGACGCCGTGATCATCAGCTTCCGCCGCGATGACGGAGGCACTGCGGCGTCGGGGGGCACGATGCAGGTGCTCAAGACTCCCGCCGGCGAGGTGATCTTACCCGCCGCGACGGCCGTGCGTTACATGGGAGTCAATACGATTGGAGGCGAAACCATCTCCATCATCACCACGCGCGCCGCGGCGGATGCACTACGACCGGTGCTCATGCAGGGAGGCAAGCTGCCCTACGCGGGACTCGACGTACTGCTACGATCCGGGACTGTGTCGGGAGCCGACTTCGCGCGCTCGACGCAATCGCAGGCCGTTCCTCCTCCGGCTGTTGCGCACACCGCGCCTCCTCCTCCGGTAGCACAGGCTGCGGCGGGCGGAGATCTGTTGACCCGTCTGCGCACGATCCGGCGGCAGGTTCCCGATCCCGTCAAGACCGCCGGCGGGCCGGACGAGGTGACCACCGGCGTCATTGCTTCTTATGACGCCTTCACGGCGGCCATCCCACAAGACATTCTCAGGGAACCGCGCGTCTTGGAGCAGGTCAATCAGGCATTTCTCGACGAGCTGGCATGGGACGGATTCTTCAAGCATGTGAGCTTTGCCAACAGCTTCGGCCGTCTCGAATACATTCGCAGCCAGCTCGATAACCACGATCCCACAAAGAACATCGGCGAGGAATTCATCTTCAGTTACGCCGATCGTTTTCTTCGCCGCTATCCGGTCGAGCGTGCGCAACTCGGCGCGCGTGTGGACATCGCCGAACGCTTCTTCCGGATGGCACCGCAAGTCGTCGCTTTCCGCGGAGCTCCGCTGACTGTCGACAAAGTAATCGCCGAGTACTACCAGCTCGTAGGCCGCTTCATCGCCTCGGACGCCGCCAACGCCATTGAACACTGGCAGAACGATCCGAAGCTTAAGCTCTCCGACGACCAGTATGTCGAATACGGAAAACGGCTCGCGGCGATGGAAGTTTATCTGCCGGAGCGCGCCGGCTTTTCGAAGAAGTTCACCGGTTATGTGGCGCGCGGAGAGTGGGACAAGATCCTCCAGCGCGCCACGGACGAGTTCTTCCAGAAGCCGGGGCGGGCCCGCGATCTCGCCGCCGCCAGCTATCGCATTCATAATCCGCGGCTCGCGGCAAATAAACAGCTCGTTTTCTATGACGTCTCCTACACGTCGAACGGGCAAACGAAACCGATGGGCCATCTGGTCCTCGTGCAACCGAATGCGCGCTTGCGGTACGGGTACACGGTCAAGAAAGGGGAATCGGGTTACACGCCGAACGACCTTCAGCAGCGCTTCAAAGGAAGTCACTATTACGTGATCACCACCGGCAGCTATACGGAGTCGACCGGACGGACGAGCGGACTTTCGGCGGAAAACGGCGTGATCAAGAACTTTCACGTGACTCACAAAATGGACGGGTTCGTGGCGTTCCGTCACGGCGCGGTGGATGTGCTCGACCTCGAGGGCGGCTGCACGCTGCCCGGACGGTCGGGAATCATCAAGCCGATTCAGAGTCTGCGCGATTTTCACACGTTCATCACCTGGCTGCGGACGGAAGGTGTTAGCGGATTCCAGACGCATTTGCTGGTGAAGAACGACAAATCAGCCATCGATCCCGATAAAACCAGCAGCAACCGGCGCGAACGGCGGCTGCTGTTGTCGATGCGCGACGTAAAGAGGCAGCGAGTACTCGCGTTGCTCGACGTGCCCAACGGTGAGGCGATCAGTTTCATCGAAGCGACGGCGGTGGTCACCCGCCTCATGCACGACACCTATCACTATTCGGTCGAATCGGCCGTCAATCTCGACACCGGCTCATACGACATTCTCAGAGTCGAGGCGGAGAGTGGAATGATCTACAAGACCGCCGTCGACATGGACAAGGCCACCAATCTGGTCGTGGTGTATGAATGACCATTCCCGGCTGATTGCGGCAGGCGCGCTGGCAGTCAGCATCGCGCTTGCGGGTTCCACGAGCGCGGACTGTCCGTCCCTTCCCAGTCCGCGGGGTGGAACCGTCGGGCGCGGCCAGACGAAAACGTCGATCTCCCGAATCATCCTCGATGATTTGACGCGCCGCCTCCAGACCTCCGGTCCGGCTGATGTGCAAAGCTCGTTTCTATCGGCGATCGACTACACCGCATATCTCACCGCCGTCAGCTTCAAGAACGACACCGACATCACGGATCGACTCCGGCAAGCGCTCGACGAGCGGGTTCCGGAGCTCGGTGACCGATTTCTGCTGCTCGTTGCCGATGCCTACTACCGCGACTACCCGGCGAACTTATACAAAGCGCGCCGGCTGGATGCCTATTCATGGCTGAAGATCAAGACCGCGATTGGCGTCTACTACGTCGATCAACTGGCGAAGAAATACGGCGAGGGCAATGAACGGACCCGCTCCCTGTACGAACTGATCGGCACATATACGCTTTTTCAGGTCGCCAGCCACATCGACGTCGAGTTGGCCTCCGGAAGACTCGACGCCACCAGACTGGCGCCGACGCTCACCGCGCTTCGCGACCATGGCGTCCCGGTTGGCACACCGAAGGGTGATCTGTCAAAGGGCTGGGACTATTTCGTACGGGGCGATTTCGAGAAGCTGCTGCAGCGCGGTCTCGACCACACATTCGTCGATCATTACAAACGCATCGTCGGCGATACCTACTCGGCCGGCCCGGTGTCCACTTCCTGTTCCATACGTTCGGTGGAGATCAAAGGGCAGCGCGTAGGACACGTCGCCACGGCGTACGTCATGAACAGGCGTTTTGTCTATGCCACGTACACGGCGCGCGTCAAAGGAGAGAACCTCGCCCTTCCCGCCGGGGCGCTGCTCGCCATGAGTGCGTCGTATACCGACGGCGATGGCGTGCCGGACGGGTTCACCGTATTGCGCGGCGACGTTCGAAACGCCGGGTTGAGCCGCAGAATGGACGCGCTCGTGGCAATCGACGACGGAGACATCGACGTCATCGATCTGAGAGCCGGCGCGCGCTGCGGACAGAGGCCGCTGCAGCCGTTCTCGTCGCTTCCCGACTATTACTGTCTGCTCGCCTGCGCGACGAATGCACACAGCACGATTTTCCAAACGCACCTTTTGTACGCGGAGGGCCGCCCCGCTCTGGATCCGACCACTGCGCCGGTCAAGTCGACAGGCAAAGTCGCTCGCCGGGAGCGGAGAATCCTGGCCATCACCGCCGACAGCTTCGTGGTGATCGACATCCCGGCAGCCTGCACGATCGCCGAGGGGACGTTCCTGCTGCAGCAGATTTTGAGACTCCTTTCGATCAACACGTCCGACGTTCGTGCCGCCATCAATCTCGACACCGGTTCCTTCGACATCCTCGACGTTTTCTGTCCCGCCGGAAAACTCCGCATGAGCAAGAAGCTGAAAACTCCGGATGCTTCGAATCTGCTCGTCTTCGCAATGCGATGACATCATTGCGGCGCGCCGTAATCGCACTCGTCCTGTATGTGGCGACATCTGCCTCGGCCATAGAAGGGGTGCGTGTTCCGCTCGGTGTTTTTGCTCCCAGGCAGCCGGACGGATTCGTGACCATTCCCGGTGCGCCATTGCCGGCCCTTCCGGCCGCGTCCGTCCGGGACGCGATCACGTTTTATGAGCCGGCGCTCGGTTTCATGCGGCTGGCCGGCGACACCCCTTCGACCGCGCATGGGATCGACTATCTCGCTACGCTGTACGCCGCGATCGGCAACTACGAGAAATCGGAACGGCTGTTCGACGAGGCACAAAAGATCCTCGAGAAATACCCGGCGGGAGAACTGCTGGCGTCATTGCACAATGACCGCGAGTCGAGAATGGCGAGAACGAACCATCGGGAGTTTCTGGAGGCGCGCGCGGCTGCTCTCGGGAATCTGGCCACGGCTTACAACCTTCTCGGCGACGCCGAGAATTCGGAAGGGGCGTATCTCGACGCATTGAGCCTTCTGCGACAGCTCGATCAGGAGAAGAGCAACAAAGGCCAGATTGTGCGCGTCAATCTCGCCCAGCTTTACGGCTCGATCAGTGACTACGAAGGCGCCCGGAGTATTCTCGAAAAGCTGCTCGCTGAAGCCGGCCTCACCGCCAAATTGCAGTTCGCGGCGCGAATGCAGCTCGGCTACGCACTGGCCGGATTACAGCAGTTTCCGGAGGCCATGCGCCGGCTGCAGGAAGCGCTGGACATGACGACCAGTGAGACGCCCGAACGGGCGACTGCACTACTGAACGTCGCGTCTGTGCACGCCTGGGCCGGTGATTACGGCGAGGCGGAGAAATTCGCACAGGAATCGCTCCGCCTCACCCGAAAATTGTACGGTGAAGACTCGCGCATCGGCGCCGGGGCAACGGTGGAGCTGGCGACGAACGCGATTAGTCGCGGTGAGCTCGATCAAGCGGATGACCTGCTCCGGCGCGCCTTGCCGGTACTGGCGAGGACAAGTGGCGACGAAGAGTTGTATGTCTTCACCACCAGAGCGCTCGCACTCGTCGCGCGATTGCGAAGGCAGAATACGCGCGCCCGGGAGCTGAGCCGCCGCGCGCTCGCGCTTTCAAAAAAAAACTGTCGCGGATTCTCGCGTTTGGCTCCGAATCCCAGCGGCTGGCGTTTCGAAGCCAGGCCTCTCCTTACGATCAACTCGCAAATCTGGGTGATCCCGCGCTTCTCGCCGATGCCGTGCTCAATATGAAGGCGTGGTGCTCGATTCACTGCTCGCCGAACGGGTGCTGGTTCGCAGAAGCAAGTCGGCCGAGGATCGCGATCAACTCGATCGCATCAACGCGTTGAAGCTGGAGATCATGCAGAAAATCCAACGCGGAGAAAATGTCGACGAGCCTGCGCGCTCGTTGAAGACGAATGAAACTGCATTGTCGAAACGGCTCGCGCCGCGTCTGCGCAACACGACGGAGCGGCTCGGCGTCGCGACCATACAAGGCAGGCTCACAAGCAGGCAGTCTCTTGTCGAGATCATCCTCTATCAGCGGTACGAAAAGGGAGCGAAGCTCATTCCGTCGTACGGCGGAATCATCATTCCGCATTCCGGGACGCCTTCCTGGGTTCCGCTCGGAGCAGCCGCGGGAATTGATCGGCAGATTCGCGATCTCGTCGATGCATTCAATCGTCGCAGCCTCGGATCCAGCCGCGGGGTGGTGACTCCTGCCCGGTTCGATGACGCTCGCTCGGTCCTGCGCGGATTGAATAACATGCTCTGGGAGCCGCTGTCGGAGCGATTGCCGAAAGGAACGACGTCGGTGCTTCTCAGTACTGACGGTGCGACGGCGTTTGTGCCGTGGGCAGCGCTTCTGGACAAGAAAGAACGATTTCTGGCCGAACGGCAGGCGGTGATTCAGCTCGGTTCCGCCCGCGATCTGTTGCGCGATGCCGAACCGGCGCACGCAAAAACAGTGATCGCGTTCGGCAGACCGTCGGCAAGGCTTCCGACGCTCGTCGACGAGGTCAACACCATCGTCCGGAAAGCGGAACAGCATGGCTGGCGTGCGACTGAGCTCCTTGGGACCGAGGCGTCCGAGGATCAACTCTTTGGCATCGAGACGCCGGGCATTCTGCATATCGCCACGGATGGCGGCCTGCTCGAAGAAAGCGGCGGGAACCACATTAGAAATCCGATGTATCGCGGATATTTACTGTTTCAGGGTGGGGAGGAAACTCTACAGAAGTGGGCGAGCGGATCCTCAGCCGCGTCGTTCCGCGACGGCGTATTGACGGCGGAAGAAGCGGGTGCTCTCGATCTGACCGGCACCTGGCTGACGGTGCTCTCCGCGTGCGAGACCGGCGCCGGCGATCCGCGGACCGGCGAAGGCGTCATTGGCCTGCGGCGAGGCTTCGCCATGGCCGGTACGAATCACCTGCTGTTCACGCTCTGGCGCGTGACGGACGCGCCGACCACACAATTCATGGAAGCGTTTTACGAGCGCCTGTTTCAAAGCGGCGATCCCGTCCTCGCCTTTCAGGAGACGCAGAAGTCGGAGCTCCGGCGCTGGAAGCAGGAAATGAAGAACGCCGGCGACGCCGCGTACCGCGCCGGCGGATTCGTGCTGACGCGCTGACCCACCAAAGCGGCGATTCCGTGTCTATCCGTCGACAGGTTACGGAGGGACGCCGTGAACAACCGAAAAGTTCTGCTGTGGGCAGGTGTCGCACTGGCCGGCATGGTCTTGATCGCCGGCATCATTGTGATGGTCAGGCACGCTACGGGACCGAAGAACGCGATCCTCGGCCGCTGGCGGCTGCAGGACGCCACGATCTGCAACGTCGCGTATCCACACGAGATCGAGTTCTTCCCTGACAAGCAATACGTGGCCTCCGGCTTCTCTCTTTTCTGGAACGGAGGCCAGTACTCGGTCGTCGATCGTGCGCGCGTGCGCATGGAGACACGCACCGGCGTAGCCCTTTACGAAGTGAAGCTGCAGGGCAAGTCGCTCACCTTCACGAACACCACCGGCTGCACGATCGTCTACGAGCGCGTTGCGCATTGACGCCACAAAAAAACATCTCTGGTGTCCTTGTCTGTAGTCCGAGAGGGAGGTCACTTGCATCATCGTCGTCTGCTCTCCATAGCACTCGTGCTGGTCACGGCCGTCGGCACGGTGTCATGTCACGAGAAGAAAGCCGCGCCGCCCGTCCAGTTGCACGATTCCGAGATCACGATCGACGGCACTCGCGGTCAGGGAAGGCTCGCCGTCGACGTCTGCCTTGACGCCACCCCGTCGATGTGGGGTTTTGCCCACGCCCAGGACACGGTTTATCTGCGTCTGCTGGACGAACTGGAAGCGGTCGTCCAGAACGGCTTCAACGCGGCGTCGGTCCGCTATTTCAAATTCGGTCAGACGATCCGCAGAGTGGAGCGTCCTGAATTCAAGCTCGCGCGGACGGAGAGCTTCTATCGCGAGCCCGGGATGTTCAAGGACACGGACATCGAGAAGGTCTTCACGCGCGATAACGCCGTTGCGGCCGAAGGCAGCGACGGCGATCGCATCGCCATCATCGTCACCGACCTTTTCCAGCACGACCGGGACATCAACGTCGTCACGGAAGCGATCCGCAAGAACTGCCTTTCGCACAACTGCAGTGTCGGCATTCTCCCGATACTGAGCCAGTTCGACGGTCTCGTTTACGACGCCAAAGTGCCGGCCTTCCCCTACCGCTCCGGAGCAGGAGAATCAACCTTCCGCCCCTTCTACCTGCTGATGTTCGGAGACCAGAATCGGATGCAGGACCTGGTCTCCGTCCTCTCCTCGAAGGATTACGTCAAGCGCGATCGATTTCTGCTGATTCCGCCGCGGATCGTGACCCATTACACGATCGACATCCGCAAGGCTCCGAAGGAAGACGGGCGGTCCCTCAATGCGGTGACGAGCACGGGCGGTGCCGGCACGTTCGCCTTCGCGGTGAAGAAGAATGCGACGGGCGGCGCCCTGTTGGCGAACGTTACGACCGCGCTCTGTGCGGCCTGTCCGTCGTTCGATCCGACGAAGCTCGAATTCGTCGCCTTCAGTACGAGACAGCAACGCCGGCAGGAGACATCCGATCTGTCGCTCGAAACACTCGACGCTACCGCGTCCGGCCTTAGCGCGAAACTTCGCCTCTCCCTCAACGGCGGAACGGGCGAATACCCCTACGAGCTCGTCTTCCGCACGGGACGCCTGTCGCCATTCCTTGTGCCGTCGTGGGTGGATTCGCTCTCCTCCGACAACCCAACGAGTGCGCACGACTCCACACGCACGCTCAATTTTCGGCAGTTCGTCGAGCGTCTGCTCAATGCGGACGCGGCATTGAATCAACCACCGGTGGCCAAGGCATCTCTGCTCGTGAAAAAGCTCGGATGAGGAAGGTATGAGAAAGACACCACTCAATTATTTCGCATCGCTCGCCGCAGTCGGCATCATCTGGTTCTTCGTTGCCGTGCCGCTGGGTAATTACCTCGGCGAAAACGTCGTGCTCGAGACGCTGACCACGGAGAAGTTTCTCGACTGGTATCGCATCGTGCTCGGGGGCGCCGCACTCGTCGGCTGGATCTCGTGCGTCTACTGGTTTTTCTACGGTACGCGTGAGGCGAACGCCGGAAACATGAAGGGCGCCTGCCGCGTCTGGAACTTCTGGTTCGTGGGCGAGCTGATCGTCGGGGTCATCACCATGGCCGTCTTCGTCTACCTGTACCTCGCTGAAGCACTTGCGCTCGTCGATTACGCCGTCATTGCGATGGGCGCCTCACTGCTGACATGGGCATTTTTCTGGTTGTGCACCTGGATCATGTCGCCGCACGCCGTCATGTACTGCGTGCTGGGACGTCGCTGAATACGGAGGCCGCATGAGCAATCTCTTTTATATCGGCATTGGTGGAACGGGAGCGCGTGTGGCAGAGGCGCTCGTTCATTTGTGCGCTGCAGGCTATGGGCCTTCGGATCTGTTTCTGTTTCTCGTCGATCCCGACGAAGGGAATGGAAATCTGAGCCGCACCAAGACCCTGATTGCGAAGTATCAGGACGTGCGGCGGCGCATCAAGGACCGCGCGGCGGGCGTCGATCTGTTCCGCACGAACATCGTCACGCCTGACCCTCTGGTATGGACGATTTTCTCCGATCAGAACATGGCCTTGTCGCGGTATGTCGGACTGTCCAACATGAAGCTCACCGATCCGGCACTGGCGCAACTGGCGGAAGTGCTGTTCTCGCACGAGGAGCTCAATACCGCGCTCAATGAAGGGTTCCGCGGACACCCGTCGATCGGAGCCGTGGTCATGGCCCGGCCGGACGAAACGCGCGATCCATGGAAAACGTTCTATGACCAGATCGCCAACCTCACCCGTCCGGGCGATGCAAAAGTGTTTCTCGTCGGCTCGATCTTCGGCGGGACCGGCGCGGCCGGCGTGCCGACGTTCGCTTCGGAAAAACTGATCAAATATCACAAGACCGCCAGCATCGAAGAGGGAAAGCTGAGCAAGGTGCATCTCGGCGGTTGTCTCGTGCTCCCTTATTTCACGTTCGCACTCGACGTGCCCGAGGCCGAACGCCAGCGGATGCATGTAACGCCGAGCGATTTCCCGCTGGCCACTCGCGCCGCGCTGCAGTACTACGCGCTGCGCAAACTCAATTTCGATGATGTCTATCTCATCGGAGACTCGCTGCAGGACGGCCGGGTCGGAGAGTTCGCTCCTGGCGCCGCGCGACAGGACAATGCACCGCATTACATCGAGATGGCCAGCGCCCTTTCCGCGCTAGATTTCTTTGCCCGTTCCGAGCCCGGCATGCGGCCGACGGCCAACTATTTCACCGCCGCGCGCGCCGGCGACGAAATCACGTGGAGCGGCCTGCCCGTCAGCCGCAGCGCAGCCAACATCAAGCAGGAGCAGGATCGCCTGCGTTACAGGGTGGTGACGTCGACGCTGTTCTTCTATTCCCTCTGCACATATGGACGCGAAGCGCTGGTCGACAGCGACATCTCCCGCCAGTACTGGTACAAGGAAAACTTCCAGTTGCGCATCAAAGGGAACGACGAGGAGTCGGTCCGTTATGACCCGCGCGGCTCGACCCAAAGAGACGTCCTCGATCGCATCGCATCCTACGGGGAGCTTTTTCTCGAGTGGATGGGGCGGATTCACGAGCATCCACAAGTCAAGCTGCTCGACATCCGCAAAGTTCTCGATGCGGAATTGAGACCGCTGACACGCGCTCAGGCGCCGCGTGGAATCGGATCGCTGGTAGGCGGCCGCGAGGCCACGTTCGACGCGTTCATCCAGGACCTCGATTCCGTAGGCGAACTGCGCGGAAACCTGGCCGCGGCGACCGCGGCCGACAAATACGTCAGCCTGTACGGCCTCGCCTCGAGCCGCTATGCCCGCACACGCCTCGACGTGCAGGCCCCGGAGGGAAACTGAGATGGCCAAGCACCTTTACCTGCCTCCTGTCACCAGTGACGCCAATCTCAACGAACCGGCGCACATCGGACAATGGGAACAGAACGAGCCGCGCATTCTCAATGCTCTGAGCCAGGGCCTGAGCGTCGATGAAAAAGCGAAGAGCCGCGGCGTCAGCTCCGTTCCGGATGTCTGGGCGCGCCCGCTGACGTTTCAATCGGCGATCCGTCCCGCGTCACATCATCCTCTCAAGAAGCAGTTGCTCAATGAGTGGCGCGGCCTCATGAGCCTGCTCGCCTTGCGCGAGGTTTATGGCTATCACGTGGAGATCGTCCCGGTGTCATTGGGCGACAACATCTTTGCCCAGACCCTGCTGCGTCTCACACCGCCCGACATTCAGCTCGAACGGAACCAGCGCTATTCGTGGAGCGACATTGCCCTGATCCGCTTCCGTCCCGCCGGCGTCGGTGAGGGAGGCGAGATCACCCTCGGCGCACTATCGCCCGCGACACTCGTCTACACCGGTCAGACATACAAGCCGATCCTCGCCGATTACGCATCGCCGATTCACGATCGCGGCACACTGAAGCCGCCGACGGCGGCTGATAATCGCGACGCGGCGCTACTTCTCGCCGAATGGCTCACGCACCTCCAGACACGTCTGGCGGTGATCGTCTATGCCGACGACACGAATCCCGACCGCGCCGTCGTCGAAGACCTCAGCCGTCTGATCGAGGACTGGCTGACGGAATTGCGTACCGATCTCAATATTCCGCGCAATACACGAGTGGATACCCGAGGCATGACCCTGGCGTCGTCGTATACAGAGCCGGTCAAACCATGGCCGAAGCTCAATGCCTTGCACGTTTATCAGGAACTGTTGCGACCGATCCTAGACGGCGACGACACCAGGAAACAATCGGATCTCTTTCTCCGTCCGAACCGCAATCTTGGTTCGTACAAGAACGTCATCGTCATCTCGCCGCGCCTCCTTGCGCGCGACGTCCAGGTGTGGCGGACGAAACGCTCGACCCACCTCGGCGCCTCGACGGACGTCGACGGCACGATGCGCCGCTATTTCGACGGCGCGAGCGGCACGGAGCTCGACCGCGAGAACATCGCGGCGCACGACACGTTCTGGGTCCGGCCAGAACGCTATTTCCTGTCCGATGTGCTGCTAACGTCGTCCGGCCGGCAGACGCTTCTTGCGCCCGATCTGCCGCTCAGTAATGTCGATCCACGCTTCGTCCTGCCGTTCAAGAAAGAGATCCTCGACTACTTCACGCCGGAAGACGTGATCAATCTGCTGAAGCCCGAATATCAGACTTCTGAAAACGGCGTGACGTTCAGTTTCTCGCTGCCGGTGGGCGACGAGGAAATGGTCCGCTTCGAACGCCGGTACCGCAATCGTGACGCCACGGGAGGCGAGGGGGTGTTGCAGCAGACGCAACCCTCTTCGTTGTCGATCTTCCCGAAATATCTCAATCGAAACTGGCGGCGTTATTACACGGTGCAGTACGCCACCGACGGCGTCACCGCGGCGCCGATCGTCCGGGGCGGCGAGATCGTGGAGCGCGTTCGCGGTGACGTGTTGATTACGCAGATCACCGGCGACGAGCCGTTTCCGGAAGGGTTCGAAGTGCGGAGCGGCCGCAATCCGGCGGGACTGCTGCTGCTCACCCGTGGACCGGAGCCGGACGGCCTGGCAGGCAAGACCATCGATGTGGGCATCGACTTCGGCACGTCGAACACGAATATATTTTTTCTCTCCAGCGGCGAAGGAACCGCTCAGCATACGTGGACGTTCGACTTCGGCCGATTCGTCGTGCCGTTGTTCGCCGGCCAGGCTCCCGACACGGCGATTGACGAACTGCTGCCAAGATCCAGGGTCACCTTTCCCGTTCCGACGCACCTCAAGATGCACAATCCGGTGCAGAAGGAATTCGCGCTCCTCGACTATTTCGCTTCGTTTTCACAGCAGTACCAGTTGGCGCCAAACGTCTTCGCCGACATCAAGTGGGATGAACAGGAGCGCAAGACCGAGTACTACCTCGAGAGCTTGCTCACGCTGATCCTGATCGAGATCGCCGCCTGTGGCGCGGAAAAGTTCAAGCTTCGCTGCTCGTATCCGAAGGCATTCTCCGAAAATACCGTAACGCTCTTCATGAACGAGTGGGACCGGGTAGTCACGCGGCTGCTGAAAGATCAGCAAAAACGTTTGCTCAATCTAAAGGACGGGTCGAGTACCGATCACCTGAAGCCGTATTACATCGGCATGGAATACCACGTCGAAGGCAAAGCGGCCGGCGAATTTTTCGCCAACGCGATCACCATCCCCGATGTACGGGACCGGGCATTGATCAGCAAGACCTGCGTCTGTCTCGACGTCGGCGGCGGAACGACGGATATCAGCATCTGGCACGACGACAGGATCACGCTGGACGCATCCATCCTGCTGGCCGGTCGGCAACTGTCGGGACTCTTGCAGCGCGACACGGTCATTCGCGAGCTGCTCTTCAGCCGGCCGGCCGCGATTGCACTCCAGGAGAAAAGCAACGAACCGCGCGAGTTCGCGGCGCGGCTAAACGTCATCCTGAAAACGGAGGAGAACCAGATCCGCGAGAATCTCATCCGTCACGCGAACCACCCGGAGATCGATTGGGTGCGCCGCATGCTGGTGATCGAGTTCGGTGCCATTGCTTTCTACACGACGGCACTGCTGGTCACCGCGCAGAAAACCAATTCAGCGCGCATTTTCAACGACCTGGCGGACAGCGGCATCGGAATGCACTGGGGCGGAAACGCCGCGAAGTTGATGGGCTGGATCGATTTCGGACGCTTCTCGGATGAAGGCATTGCCGCAAAGCTGCTGCGAGCCGTCGTCGTAAATGCCCTGAAGGAAGAGGTGCGCGTCAAGAGCGATCATCTCGATCAGAAGCAATCACCCGGTCATAAGAACGAAGTGGCGGGCGGTCTCGTGGTCATGGGCACTCGCAAGAGCGCGCCTGCCGATGATGCCGGCCGGCAATACGAGATGGAGGAGGCGATCGACGATCTCTCCAAAAGCGTGATCATGGGCGAAAACTTCGAGACGTCCGGCGGACGGATCGATTACTACACGCCCATCCAACGCTCGCGCCTGTTCCCGGAGCCGAGCCAGACATCATTCGTGCGGACGAACCTGGAGAGACTTGATCGCTTCATCGAGATCATCAATTTCTTCGGCATCAAATTCGGCGTCTTTACCGACGATACGAAAGTCCGGCTTGCGGACCGTGACCGCACTCTCATCCGCGACAGTGTCCGCGGCGACTTCATTCGCGATGCGTCGCTCGAGGAGTCGCATCGCGTGGTGGAGCCGGTCTTCATCAAAGAGGTCCGGCTGCTGCTGGACCTCCTCGGCCAGTCCTATCAGAGGAAATAGTGGATCTCATCGTCGGCATCGATCTCGGCACGACGTTCAGTTGCATTGCGAACGTCGACTCCGGCAAACCGGCCGTCATCAGTCCGGGTGACGGCGATGTCGAAGTCCCGTCCGTGATCTGGTTCGACGGACGCGAGGCGTATGTCGGAAAAAAGGCGAACGAGCGAAAGGTCACCGCGCCTTACAACATTTTCGAGTTCGTAAAGCGCGATATTGGCAAGCCGCCGACGTCGCGGCACAATCTCCATCCACCGGAGGCGGACGGCACACTGACCGCTCCTTATGAGGTTGGTGGCACGCAATACGGTGCGGCGGGCATGTCGGCAATCATTCTTCGCTATCTGAAGAAACACGCCGTTCGCCACTTCAAGAAAGCGGGTGCCATCAGCGAAACCGATGATCGCAATGTGCCGATGAAGGCGGTCATCACGGTGCCGGCCTATTTCGGAGAGAAAGAGCGCAATGAAACGCGCATCGCCGGCTATGCCGCCGGCTTCGAGGTGGTGGGCATCATCAACGAGCCGACCGCCGCCGCCCTCGCATACGGGCTGATGCAGAACACCAATGAGCGGATTCTCGTGTTCGATCTCGGAGGCGGAACGTTCGACGTCACCCTTCTGCAGATGGACGGGGGTGAAGCACGCGTCATCGCCAGTCGCGGCGACAACTCCCTCGGCGGCCGCGACTTCGACGAAATCATTCAGCAGTACCTGAGTGAGGTCGCGTATGAGCGTACCGGCGTCGAGGTGCGGCCGGAGAAAACGTACGAACTGCAGAAACTGGTCATCAAGGCCAAGCACGATCTCAGCGATCGGTTGGAAACCGAGGTGGCTTTCACTCACGAGGGGCAGGACATCGACGTCCCGCTCTACAGAAAAACACCGCCTCGCACCGCGGACGAGCTCTATGCAATGGATGCGGCGAACAACGACGCATTCTATTTCGAAGAGCGCTGCACGGCCCTGCTCTATCGCTGCCGCGTGCTGTGCGAATCGCTATTCGAGAACCTCTCCACCGACACCCTCTCCGGGATGCGGGCGCTGTCCTGGAACGACGTCGATCAGATCGTGCTCGCCGGCGGTTCCTGCCGCATGCCGATGATCGCCGCCCTGCTCGAGCAACTGACAAGACACAGAATCCGCCGGCGCATCGAAGGCTTCGATTATGAGACGGCAATTGCCGTCGGCGCCGCGCTGTACGGCGTGCATCGCGACCGCGTACAGGACGTCCTGTCGCACGGCTTCGGCGTGAAGCTGATCCGCAATGGACGTCCCGTAGTCGATTACCTCGCCGTGAAGGACAAGCCGCTGCCACTTTCCGTGAGCCGAACGTACCGCGCGGAGCGCGCGGCGATCCTCGAGATCTATGAAGGAGAGTCGCAACTGCCGGACGAGTGCTCGCTGCGCGGACGTCTGGAGCTCGACAACCCAGAAGGCGAAGTAAAGGTCATTCTGGAAATCAACCGCGACGGATTTCTGCGGGTCATTGCAGATTACCCGCCCCACGGCCGCAAAGACGTCGAAATCCGTAATGACGTTTTCGATTTCGGCGGCCGTGCTGAACAACTGCGGAAACTCGTCCAGTCGATCACGATCCATCTGTAACAGGTCATGAAAAACGACGATAACGAATATCTCGAAGGGCAGGATCACGACAGCCATCTTCCCGCTTCAGTCGGCGAGTCGCGGACCAAAACGCCCAGGAGCGAACCTCGTGCACCGGAGCCGGTGACGGTCCGGATTACAAGCGTGGAGGAACTGCCCGCGACCTTCGATGACGTCGACGGCGAATGGCGGACGATCCTCACCAAAGATGACCCGTTCGCCGTGCTGTTCCTCGACGCGCGGAACTGGCGGTCGATCACTGTTGCAATGGTGAAGAGCCGTCACGAGATCCTCGCCGCATTCTGGAAAAAAAAGATCATGGCGCTGCGGTCGGGCGCCAAGGCGCAGATTCTCAAGAAGTATGGCGGTCCCGATCGCAGCGAACATCTCGTCGAATCATTCCCGCTGATTCTCGATGCAGCGTACGACGAGCTCTCAACCGAGGAGGGGATCCGAACGGCCGGCGCGAGGCTGGAGCGCCTGCGTACCGATTCGGCGCTCGCGGAGATCGAGCATCGGCTGGAGATCTTTCTTGTCGATGGCGAGCTCACGCCGCTCGAATCGCGCTCGTTATTCGCGGAGGCCACTCGCCTCGAGCTCAGCGACGAACTGGCCGCGCAATTCATCGCGGCAAAGCTGACCGAGCGCGGTGCGAGTCCGATCGCTCGCCCGCGAGGCGGTTCATTGAAGGAGCAGCTCTGCTCCGCAACGTGGAGCGTTTCGCGGCATCGCACGAACGGCTGGAAGTTGCTTGCGGTTGCGGCCGCGGCTCTTGTGATCATCGTCGTGGCGTTGCTTTTCGCGATCGCCTTCCGCAAAGAAGCGTCGGCACCGCGATCCAACCCCGTGCTTGCGGATACACGCGCGCCACTGATCGCCGAAAAGGTCGTACCTCAGCCGGCGGCTTCGCAGCCCCGGGTATCGATCCAGGCGGACGCTGCGCCGCCACCGCCGGCACCGGTCATTGTTAAGTCCAAAGCCGAGACCGAAGCCGAGCGCGAGGCGGTCGCGGCCGAGCTGCATCAGAAATCGGAGCGCGCGGCGCGTGATGCAGCACAAACCGCGCATGAAGAGATCGAACGCTCGCTGACCGCATTACGCAACCTTGCCGCCCAAGACCGCTTCGAAGACGTGGAGACCGAAAGCGAACGTCTGCTGACGCTCGCCGCCAGGCACTCACTGAGCGACGACATCACCACGATCCGCGAAATCGCCTCTGCTGCGCGGGAGCGGAAGACGACCGTCATCGTTGATCAGGAGCGCCGCGAGCGTTATGCGGCGATGGCGCGCCAGATCGAGCAACTCACCGAGGCGGGCAAATACCCGGAAGCGATCTCGCTGGCTAACGACGCCCTCAGAGACCCGCAGCTGCCGGCCGATCTGCGCGAACGGATTCTCGATTCGCAAAAGAAGGCCAGAACGGAATTGAAACGAATCATGAGCTCCGCGGTCGTCAAGGGCGGAGAAGTGAAGCCGGTCCAAAAACATTGAAGGAGATTCTCATGCGGAAATTTTTCGCCACAGCCCTCTGCCTGATTTTTCTATCCGATCCGCGAGCTTTCCCCGCCGAACCCGCCAAGACAACCCGTCGAATGCACCCGATGCAGACATGGATTCAGAAGCATTCCGTGCGCAGAGGCTTCGCCGGTGCAATCGGCGGCGCGCTTGCTGGAGCGGCCCTGGCCGTCATTACAGGCAATAAGGACGACGTCGGCAAATTCGCGGCCGCCGGCGCAATTGCCGGCGCAATGATCGGATTCAAGCTCGGGCAGTCAAAAGACCAGATGATTGCGATGCGCGACGACACGATGACCGTTCATCAGTACAAGGGCGAGGGATTCGTCGGCGGTGTCGACTCCGTCGGCCTCTCCGCCGAACAGGTGAGGCCCGGCCAAACGATTTCCGTGACCGCCGGTTTCTGGGCCATCGCGCCCGACGCCAATCATCAGTTCAAGGTCGATCGCATGAGTGGGCTCCGCTACATCGATCTCGAGGATTACGCCGGCGCACAGCCGGTCAATCCGAGTCCCTTTACCGTCACAGGCGGCGGCCAATGGGTCTCGACCTTCGAATTCACCATCCCGCCGGCTCTACCGCCCGGCACTTACGAGGTCGAGGTGGTGATGGATTCGAGGAATTTCACCGAACCGGTATCGGCGAAACAGCGCATTACGGTGGCCGCCTCCTCCTGAGGAACTGCGATGACCGAGCCGCTGGACGATCATGGTTATCTCGCCTCCGGGCCGCCGCGAGCGCAGGCGAGCGTCGGGGATCCTCCGCCTGGACCGCCGACAGCGCGTCTCGGCGATCGGCCGCCCGGACCAGCGCTCGACTACATCGTGCCACGGCGGGTACGTCTCGAGATCGATAGTCGCGGACTTCACTCTGCAGAACTGCCGGAGAATTACGACGATTCGAAGGACGGTCTATGGATGACCGTGCGCGCAGACAATCCATTCGACGTCCTGGCCCTGCCGTCGTCAACGACCGACGCCGACCGGCATCTCATCGACGGACGATCGTTGTTCCTGGCGAATCAGTGGAACGCGAAGCTCCGGATCAGCCGCGGCGGACCGGGACATGAACGGGTCGAAAAGAAGTACGGACCCGAAATGGATCATTACCCGGCGCGCGTCGGGTGGGCGCATCAACAACTCGCCTTCGAGAACGGAATTGCCTTCTGGCAGCGCGATCTGGAGCGAAAACGGCTGGAGCGCGCCGGCGCGGCAATGAAGGAAGCGATAGAGCTGTCGTTTGCAGACCAGACGCTTACTCCGGAGGAAGTCGAGCTCCTGTTCAAGCGTGCAATAGAGGCCGGCTACGATCCCGACGAGTTCGCGAATACGCTTCTAGCGGAGCTCGAAGCACGTAAATTCACTTCAGATCGTGCCATCAATGGCGCAACGGCAATGGCGCGCCTGATTCGCGGAGGCACCTGGACGGCTGCGAGACCAACTGCGCATCATGCTCACCGCTTCCGCACGGCAGTGGTCATTGCGCTGGCTACCGTGATCGTCGCCATCGTCATCCGCCTACTCTTCACATTGCCGAGCGCCTTCGACGAATCGATCGACGCCGCGCTCAAGGATGGCCGGATCATGGCTCCGCCCAACTCCTGCGCCTTTGATCGCTGGCTCGACGAGGCGTGCGACAACGGGCGCACAAAAAGGGTGCTGGCGGCGGCGGAACGAATTCGCCGCGCCCTCTCGCCTCTCGGCGAACGGGACTATGTACGGTGGTACTTCGCCTCCGATCCGAAGGTGCAGTGGGCCGAGGTGGCGAAGGTGTACCACCGGCTCTGCATTCTCTTTCCGGAGAACCGTGAGTTTCTCATCCGGCGCACGTATGCCGAAGGGCAGGTCGCGTTCGAGCGCGGCGACTACCGCACGGCCTTCGATCGATTTCAGTCCGTACTGACCGAAAGCCGGGCGCGCTCTCTCAATCGGTTGCACGCGCTGGCGCTCAATGGCATCGGGCGCATCTACGAGGCGCAGCAGGACGACCAAAGCGCCCGGAACTTCTATGAAACGTGTATGAGCGAGGAGCCGGAATTCGCATGGTCGTACGTCAACCGCGCAAAGCAGCAGATGCGCTACGGCCGGTGGAACAAGGCCCGGCTGCTGATGATCGGGGCGCTCAACGCGGCACCGAGAACTCCGACCATCCTCGAAGCGCTAGGCAACGCGTGCGAAGAACTGCACAACGACCGAGAAGCGCTCTTCTATTACGAGGCCGAATCGCACATCAAACAGAACGCCCGGCTCGTGCAGCGAATCGCGGAACTCAGGAAAAGACTCTGATAATGGAGCGGGAGGTCCTGTGGATCCATTGAATGCGGCGCTTGCAGTTGCCGCACTCGTCCTGGCGGCCGTGGCGATCTTCGTCACGCGCAATCATCGCCACGACCTCATCTGGCTCGGCGTTCCCCTGCTCGGCATCGGCATTGCCGTCATTCCGCTCGTGCGCATCATGCGGCAGGCGCACGAACGTCAGGAACAGATCGACGCGGGAATCTCGGCCGCCGACAATTCTGAGAGCGCGTTCCAGGGACCGTGCGTCTCACGCGGAGGTGACATGCCTGCCGATCCGCCGTCGTTGAGCCCCGCGGCCATTGCGGCAATCGCGTCGGAGCTCCGCACCATCAGCCCTGGCGATCTGCTCTTGAGCGATTTCCTGTCGCTCCTGGTCGGGATTCTGGGCTCCTTCCTGGCCGCGTTCCTCTATGCGGTTTGCCATCAACAGCATCATTGAACCGCCGCCGGCAAATCACCGCGATCTGCGCGGCGCCAACGACATACAGGAAGAAAACCGCATACGCGATGCTCTGCAAATGCAATGGCACGGGCACACCCCGGACTCGCGGAAATGTTTCGAGATAGAGCTCGGCGAGATTCTGTCCGTGCATTGCGGCGGTTACGGCAAATCCGAGCGTAAGCAACCCGGTCGCGGTCGTCACGGCCACGATGATGGAGGCGACGAGAACGAGTGTCGACTTATGCATCGCGATCACCATTCATTTCGGGATCGTCGGCAACGGGCCGCCGGTCGAGGATCCATCGCAGCGGGATGTTGATCAGTCCAGTAGCCAGGCCGGCCACTCCGCCCGCGAGGGTCGTAATTCCGACAGGCGGGTCGGGGAGGAACAAGGCACCGACCGCGCCCGACAGCGCGCCGGTGACGGTGCCGACGACAATGTCGTTGATCCAGCCGTGTTGGTCAAACTTCATCAGCTCTGCCAGGTGTATTTGCAGTTCGGACAGGCTGTCGGAGTTCTGCCGGCCAACAGCGCAAGCAAACCGATCGGAAAGAAGCAAATCGCCACTACGATCGCCCAGGTCGGATAAGAGCCCAGTGCCGCCAGCGTGCTGCATTTCGGACAAGTGACTTGAGCCATCGTCGTTCTCTCCTCGATTTCAGATCAGTACCGCTGCCGGCCAACTGGCCAGCAGAGCCACGAACAGCAGCCGGTCGGTGAATCGCAGCCATCGCAGAATGGATTGCTCATCGAACACATCGCCGGCCGCGGCAAACGCCAGTGAGAGTTGTGCGAAAAAGAACGCGGCTACGGCGGGCCCCGCACTGTTGGCTCTCACGGCGTCGTCGAAGTTGCCGCGCAACAGGGCCATGACACTCGTCGTGATGCCGCAGCCGGGACACGGCACGCCAAAGAGCCGCTTCACCAGACAAAAACCGGTGGGGAACGCCGCGCGATCACCGGCCGCGGAGAGCAGGAAGACGATCGCCAATATCGCGGGAGCGGCGGCGGCTTTGAGCGCCAGCCGGCGGCGCGGATCCTGTCGATTGCAAGTCACGACATGAAGGACACATCGGTGCGTTTTTTGTGGCGGCCTCGCGCGTGGTGTGCGGTGGTACAGACTCCACCACGAGACGCTCGATCGACCAGGGAGAATGCGTCATGAGCGCGTCCCCTCGCGCTCCGGACTGGAGTGAAGCGAGCATTTCTTCCAAAGGTGTCAGCGTCTCCGGGAGGCGTGTGCGCACGCCGTCCCACTCGAGAATCCACGGATTCGGAAGCGGGTCTGCTGTCGACAACAGGTAATACGTATCGGTTCCGTATGGCGGACCCACCTCGAATGGTTTCCCGATGGGGATTTCGAGCGCCGGACGATCCGCGTCGAGTGGAAAGCGGTTGTCAGCGGACCCCGTGGTGACCGGATACAGAAGAACGCTCTTTCCATAGCTGTCGATCGCGAATGCGTAGACGTATCGCGGCGCGATATGCGGCGGTAGCCGCGGCAAGCCGGCGCGCAGAACGAGTTGATATCTTTCCTCGCCGATCAGCGCGCCGGAATCGACGACGCGATCATTGCGTGCCCGGCGAAGACGCAGGCGGTACTGAAATCCCATGCGTGGCAGAGTCTGGAGCGTGCTCCACGCATGGACCTTCCGCAGACGGCTTGCCGCATCGCGCAGGATTCGAGCTGCCCCCATGTTTCTGCCGCCGCGCGTCGATTCGGAAACCCACGCCGTTCTCAACGGAAGCGACGTCGTTCGCCGGTCCGACTTCTTCATGAGCGGCCGCACCCACGCATAGGCCAGGCGATGCGCGGAAAATCGGCCGGCGAGAATGTAGCCCGCGTTCTCCGGCCGGTCGCTCACTTCGATGCCCTCCGCGGAAAGGCCATTCATGAAGGAGGCAGGCGCGGGAAACTGAACGAACAGCGACGATCCCGAAGGCAGCTTCGCCACGGCCGCAACGGCGTCGGTATCGGAACCGACCGGCTCGCGCTCGCCGCCGGGACCGACGAATTCCCATCCGTTGCGATCGTGCCGCAGCAGCCGAGTCGCCGCAGACACGGTGGGATCGGCAACCCAGTGCACACCCGCCTCGGCGGCGGCCGCCGCCAGCGCGCGTGCAAGTCTCGTGAGCACGCGCAGATCACTTTGCTTTGTCGGGACGAAAAGGCGAAGCGGACGGCTGCGTGGCGCGGTCCAGCCTGCGACCTCCAGCAGAGTCCCGGAGGTCACAGCCAGGCGCGCGTTTCCTTCGACGTAGGCATGACTGCGCCCGAGGTCTTCGAGCGCGATGATCTTGAAGCGAAGCGGCGAGCGGTCACCGGCGATCCGCAATTCCGTGCCCACAGCAAGGCCGTTCGCCCATCCACCCTGCAGAATCAGCGTTCCATCGGCTCGCACGTTGTCGACGGCGACCACCGTACGGTCGTCGCGCTGATCGGTACGCATACCGAGGAAGGGATTCGTTCGCGCATCCGCGTCACCTGCGATCACCGGATCCTGATAGGGCGTCTCGCCCCGCATCCGTGCTTCGGCACGGAGGAACGTATCCATTGCCGGCTCGCCGCCGGGAGCATCGCGCAGCGACCGAATCAGCGCCCAACTGAATACGCCGTGAAAATGATCGTGCTCATCCCGCGTTTCCCAGGCGTCATCGAACTCGTGCGTTGCGGTCAGCACGAGGGCTCCCCGTTGCTCGGGACCAGGTCCGGGATAACTGTGATCCGCGATATCGCGCAGGTCGGGACGAATGCCGCGCGGGACGGCGCCGGTCGGCAACCCGCGCACACCCGAGCCACTGTGACAGTTGTCAAGTACGATCGTCAGGCGTGCATCGCGATCCAAAATCGCATTGAAGCGCTTCTGCAATTCCTTATCGCGGATGTCTTTCGCGCCGCGGCGTGAATCAGCCGGAACGATCGATTCATCCAACTTGTCCGCCTCGTCCGACCGAGAATTCCGCACTTGGGAGCCGTGACCGGCGTAATAGAAAAGCACCACGTCGCCTTTGCCGGCCGGTTTCACCAGCTTGTCGTCCAACGCGGCGAGGATCGCGTCACGCGTCGCCGCCTGGTCGGTCAGAGTGATGATGTCGCCGTCATTGAAGCCATACAACTGCTTCAGCATCCCGGCCATCAGTTGCACGTCGTTGACCGCCCCCGTGAGATTCGGCCAGTCTCGATCAGGCGGCGGTCCCAGCATCGGCTGTGCGGCCAGAGTGGAGGCCGTGTAGTCGTTGATGCCGATCAGCAGAGCGCGATGACGCACCGTCTCCGTTGCGTGGGACGGTCCGGCGCAGAGAACCGCCGCGGTCAGCCATCCGATGGTTCCGAGTATTCTCATGACACCTTTGCCGCAAATCCGTGTCTTCCCCGGGAGAGAGGAGCAGCAGGTGAGACACATTTTCTGCATTTTTGTGGCGGTGCTGTGTGCCCATGATGCCACTGGCGGCGTGACCCTCGACAATCAGCTCGATCCGGCGGGTTCGGCCGGGTTGTTCGTCGGGGTGCGCAAGTTCACGAAGGATTCGTCGCTCGTCGAGCTTCCTTACGCGGTGGATGACGCGGTCGATCTGGCGTATGCGATGTCGCTGAATGCACCGACGCGCCTGCTCGATCCTGCGCGCATCGCGCTGGCTCTTGCGGGCGAACCATCGAAGGAGATCTCGAAGTTGCGTCTGCAGGAGCTCATTCGAGCGGGCGCAGCGCTGTATGACGCGCAGCAGTCGCAAATCATCCGGTTGCTGGAGACGCAGGCGCGTGCCACGGGCGCGCACGGATTGTTGATCGTCGCGTTTGCCACTCACGGAATCAATGATGGCGGAGTGCAATATCTTCTCGCGTCCACTTCGGTTCTGCAGCATCTCGACACCACTCTTTCGGAAAGCAAACTGTGCGAAGCGATCGAGGACGCCGGAGTCCAGCGCTCGCTCGTCTTCATCGACGCCTGCCGCCGGAAACTGAAGAAAGGTCCGCGCGCCGGACCCGATCCGCAGTCCGCCGCCGCGCTCCTCGGCATCATGGCTCGCACATACGGCCACGTCGTGTTCTCCGCGGCAGCGGCAGGCGACTACGCATACGACGACGATGAACTGTGCAATGGCGTTTTCACCGCGGCTGTCATCGACGGCTTGCAGTGCGATGCGGCCAAAGACCGGCGCGGTTACGTGACAGTCGATACGCTGTCCGAATATGTCGGACGCCGCGTTCTGGCCTGGGTGCGGAAACACCGTAATCCGGAAGCACGGAAAGCGACGCAGGTTCAATTTGAGATTCAGGCAAAACGAATGCCTCTTTCCGCGTGTGCGGGACACGCACGGCAAAGCTCAGAAACAGGGCTTCATCGTCGCCGCCTCGGTGGCGTCCGTCGCGCCATACGTCCAGGTGCGACCCGACACATCGCGATACGCCACACCGCGAAACGAACGCTCACGGCAGAAGCGCTGCACACCGCCGCGGGTTACGTCACCGGCGCCCATGCCGTAATGCATCGTCTCGATCATCGGCTCCTCGAGCTGTACGGCGGTGGTAATGAAAAGCACGCCACAATCGTCGGCCGCGGCGGCAGCGCGTACGTTCCACGCCGAATAACCGGAGAGTGCGAGTTGCCTTGTAAAAGTCCGTGCTGCCATGATTCGCCGCTCGCGTTCCGTCGGCGGCCGGTTCGATTCGCACGACATCACGAACAAAGCGCAAAGTGAGAGTGCTGCAAGTCTCCACATCCGAAACCTCCCTCATTCGCCGTTCACGCAGCTCCCCCGCCCTGGAGCGGGGGAGAGCGTTTCGAAACAATTACGGCGTGTTCTGGGTGGGTGGACAGAGAAGCCGGTCGTAGGCCGTTCGTCCGACATTCAACCGAATTCCGTTGAGCAGATCGGAAAAGAGCGCATTCGCCGGGTGAATCGCGTGCCAGTCGACGGCGGGATATTGCGGTGCGCCGGGCGCAGCCCCGGCGATCGGAACGAGACGGGCTTCTGCCGCGGGCGGTGCCTCGACGATATCGTAGTACATCTCCGCATGCTTACCTGCCTGGGGAGTCTTGTTCGACGGCGAGGCGGGCGGCACGAACGGCGGCAGATTGAGAAAAACCATTTCCAGCTTACCGTTGGTGTCGGGCGAGAGCGTCATCGTGCGCTGCGCACCGGTGTCGAACTTCGTGTCGACGATCTGCACGCTGTCGCCTTCCACGTCGATGTCCGCGCCGACCCATGTGGCAATCGCCTGGCTGTAGCTCGACGGGTCGCCCTCGCCATCCAGGCGATTGAAGTGCACCGGCGTGACATTGTTGCCAATGCGAGCAATCGCATACGTAAACAGCTTGCCGGTGCGGAGCTTGAAGCGCCCGGCGACGATCGCCGGCGGCAGCGCGGCGTGCATCGCGGGATCGACCGCACAGTCGGGGCAGATCTTTCGGAAATCCATGACCCAGTCGAACGACTCGCGCTCGAGCGCATTCGTCGGAATGATTGCCGGTTCGCCGTCGACGGTCGGACGCGTTGCGGCAAAGGTCAGTGCGGGGAGATCGGGAGCACTCGAGCTCCCTTTCAACAGCGACAGTTCGGATCTGGACAGGATCCAGGCGCCGCCGTTGAGAAGCGCGGCTTCCAGAGCATCGACTCCTGCACTGGCGGAGAGATCGCGGAACAGGTAACCGGCGATCGCGGCATCGCGGCGCGAACAGTCACCGGTGCAACCGCCGGCTCGCGCCAGCAGAACCGGTGTATGTTTCTGCACGGCTGAGCCGTCGGAAAGATGGTGGGGACGCGAGACATTGAGCAGCAGGACTGTAACTTCCTGTTTGTCCTGGCTCGGAATGAACACAATGAGGCCACTGAAGAGAATACGCAGTAGAAAATGCACGATGTGTCTCCTTTACTTGCGGCGTGGAGACTCGAAGGGTGACGAGGCATGGCCGATCACCTGAAACGGTGCCCACGCCAGTACCGACCGTAGGCCGGGGTTTCTATTACTGAGCATTTCGAGTTGTGCGGTGCGAAGCGCCACCGCCGCGTCGTTGCCCTGCCGGTATTGGCGATGGAAAGACACGAGGAGCTGCTCCGCTGTGGCGTCGCTCACTTCCCAGAGACTTCCGATCACCGCCGGCACCCCTGCCGCGATCAGCGGCCGGACCAGTGGCGCAACACCTTCCGGACCGACCGGGAGCCCGCCCGCGCTGCTGCACGTGGAGAGGACGACCAGCCGTGTGTGATTGAACGTCAGCTTCTGCAGTAACTGCTCGCCGTCGAGAGCTCCGGAATTCCCCGCGGACCGGGCCAGAAGCAGAAGCGAGTGCGATGGTTCCGCGGCGTTGGGCATTGCGTGAGCCGCGACATGAACGATCGTGTTTTGCGGCGCCAGCTCGAGGAATGCCGGAACGGTCGCATCCGTGTCCTTCAAGACCTTCGCATTCGGGCCGTAGATCTGCTGAATGAGCAGCACTTCCTGAAGCGCCAGATCGAGGCGGCCGAGCTGCATCATGGCCATGAGTCGCGGATCGAACGCCGGATCACCCACGAGCAGTTCGGTCGGCTCGAGGTCGCGCGGCATCGTCTCGTCGCGTTCCAGCGAATGAAGATACATCTTCGCGCTGGCCGCGATGGAGACCGGTCCTTCCTGCATCACATAACGGCGGCTGTTCGCATCCTGCAGTGCCGCGATCGGCAGACCGTGGATCGCACCGTCCGGCACGAACACCAGATTGGACGGCTTTTGAATCGACAATAAAAGAGGCGCGATCAATTTCTCATACGCGGCCCTGAGTGCGAATTCGAATGCCGGCTTGTCGTAATGGTGGGCGGCGGTCTGCAGCGTGCTGCTCCAGCGTTCGATGGCTTCCCTCGACGCCGACAGCTCGATGAACTGACAGCGATCATGGGTGATGACCCAGGCGTATGTCCGGTCCTCGAGCACGCAGTATTCGATGATGGTCGTGCCGGGAGGGATCGCCGCCTCGATCTGAGGTAGCTTCATCGCGTCGAGATCGGCCCTGTGCACGAGGTTCAGCAGATCGTAAGCGCGCGCTTTTTCCGCGTACTCAAACGCCTCATCGGTATGTTTACTCTCTGCCAGCCGGCGAATCAGCAGGCGATAGGTACGTTGAAAACGGGACAAATACGCGCTCCACACCTGATCGCCGAAACCCGTTTGGCGCTTCTCCAGGTTCCCGTTCTCCTCTTTCCGCAGGGTGTCGAGCGCATTGCGAAGATCCGCTTCGGCCGATTGCAAATCGCCACTCAGCACCTCGGCCTCCGCCCGTTCGGCCAGCAGCGTTGCCACGACCGTCTGGTCCTGAGAATTTCTCGCCGCGGCGAGTGCTCGGGTGAATGCCTCGGCCGCAAGCGCCGGCTGAACGATCAGATTCGAGCGGCCGTCAACGTCGAGAATGTGCGCGTCGAGTGCATCGCGGACTCGCTCGTCCTTCTTTCCCGCGGCGAGGCCCTTCGCCTCATTGAGATCCAGCCTCGCCTGCCTGAACTGATGGACCTGTAATTCCAACTCGGCGCGGCCCCGCAATGCACTGGAAAGCTGCGCCGTGTCCTTGTCGCTCTTCGTTAATTGCACGGCCAGGTCCTGATAACGCAACGCGACCGCCGGATGTCCGAGGCCGAATGCCGCCGCGGCCGTCTCCCCGAGCAACGCGTGTTTCGAGCGCGTTTCCACCACGTGCAATTGGAGGGTCATCGCCGCGGCCGCCTCGGCCCACGCAAAGTCCTGCTGGCCGACCGTGGTGTAAATGCCTGTCTTTCGCGTATGACAGGCCAGTATTCCTTCATCGTCGTGTATCTGCTTGTAGCGCTCGAGTGCCGACTCATACGCCACCAATGCATCGAAATAATGGCTACTGAAAAGCTTGCAATACCCTTGTGCGGAGGCAATTCGCGCGAGCAGCGATCCATAAGGGACCCGCTGCGCTTCCAGTTCCAGTTTGTCGAGCAGAGCCAGTGCTTCCGCTGGTTTTTCCCACGACAGACCGGGCACGGAACCGACATCCGCAAGGAAGCGCAGCGGTGAGCCGGCGAGCAGATGCGATGCCTTCTGAAACGAAGTTGGTTTTGTGTTCGGCAGTTTGTGCCTCGCCTCGGCGTAGGCAAGATGTCCCGGCCAGAGCTTCCGCGGCGCCCGGGCGAGAGCTTTGATCACATCGACATCGAAAAGATCGCCCGTCAGCCGCGACAGCTCGCGCGCAAGCAGTGTCAATTGTTCGAGTTGACCGGCGGTCGGAACCGACTTCCATTCGAGCGGCAGATCATCGAGCAGATAACGCTCCGCGGTCGACGGAAACGGCGCGATCAGCCGGGCGATCGCTCCGCGGTCGAGCGCCTTCATCGCGTCCGACAACGCCGGCTTGTTCCGTTCCCACACTCGTACCGCATCAGCGTTTCGATCGCGAACGAGCTGGTTGCGATGAATCGTGCCGCCTGCCGCTCCGCTCGATTTGTCGATGGCCAGAAAGTCATCCCATGCCGAGATCGCATCATCGATCAGGCCGAGTTTCTCCAGTGCCAGCGCTCGATTGAACCGCGCCGCCGGAAGTTGCGGCGATTGCCGAACGGCCTGATCGGCCGCGTCGAGTGCATTCAGATAATCGCTTGCATGCGACTGCGCGCGGACGCAGTACGCGGCCGCGACGTCCGTCCACGCCTCGGGCGTCGATTTCGCGATCCACTTCAGCGCGGCAATCGCCTTCTCCGTACAACCGGGCCTTCCGGCCAGCAGCCGCAGCGCCTCGTCATGTGTCCTGATTTCGGCGTCGCAGACGGGAATCACTCCGTCCGTCGGCATGTGGCTCAGCCGCGGCTCGATGGTGCGAACCCACTTTCCCACACCGCCGGTGTCTTCATGACGAGCACACGCCACGGCGATCGTGCAGAAAACGACAACCCCAAAGGCGGATTTTTTCACTCTTTCAATAAGATACATGCTTCCGGAGATGAGATCAGAGCAATGAGCAGGGACGAACGATTCGAAACGATTTATCGAAACAACTACGCTTTCGTCTATCGATTGTTCCGATCGTGCCGGGTCTCCGACGATGAATCGCACGATCTCGCGCAGGAAACGTTCAAGAAGTTCTACGAGAAGCTCGATCAGTACCGGGGCGGTGACAAAGAGCTTAGGAGCTATCTGAAAACCATAGCGCTGAGGGTGTTGTACAACTGGATTCGCACCGCCGAAGCTCAAAAGCGAAAAAGGGAGGAGGTCAGCCTCGACGATCCCGACTTCACCGCCGAGCCGGCCGCACCCGCGGAACCCGATTACGCCGAACGTGAGGAGCAGGAGCGGCGGCTGACCCGTCTGGAGAACACGGTGTCAGAGCTCTCCGCCGGCAAGCGCCTATGTCTCACATTGCGCATCAAGGGCCTCACATACGAAGAAATCGCCAAAGCGCTGAAAATAACGCCTGACGCTGTCAAGTCGCGGCTGCGCGATGCCAAGAAGCATCTGCGCGAGCGGCTGGGAGAGGATGATGACCAGGAATAACGATCTCGAAATGCTCCTCACGGAGCTCGATCAGAAGACTCTCGAAAAACTCGGCGGCTCCGCCGCGATCGAGCAGATCGAAGCGTACATGCGTGACGAACTGCCGGAGGGAGAGGAAAAGGAACGCGTCCGAGCGACGCTCGTCGCACACCCCGAACTTGCACGTGCAGTAGCGCTTTGGCCACATGCTGATGACGAGCTTTCGGATGATGACGTTGATCGACAGTGGACTTCAATGCGGAAAGAGATCGGACTTCCCGACACGAAGAATGATCGTCGTCGGGTACTGCCGTTCCGCTCCGCATTTTCGGCAATCGCGGCCACGCTCGCGATCGTCTTCGGAGGGCTCTTCCTGCATGCGCAGTGGCGCCTCACGCGTCCAACGGTCGCCTGGGACGAAACGCTGCTCTACCCCGACGGACGCCGAGGGGGAGCCGATACGCCGGTCACCCTGACACCGGCAGGCAACTCCTTCTTTGTGGTCGTTCCGCTCATCGGCCAGGCGCCGTTCAGTGAATACCGGCTGGAGATCATCGACGGCGGACGTTCGCTCTGGCGCAGTTCTGCCCTGCGACGCAGCGCGGACGATTCCTTCGCCATGTTGGTACCCCGCAGTTTTCTGAAACCAGGTTCGTACCAGGTCGTGCTGTACGGCGAGGATGGCTCACATGAGGTGAAGCTCGCCACGTATTCGGTCAGCGTTCAATCGCGATGAGCTCTACGCGCCGGTCGCGAGGAGACGCGCCGTGCCGGCGTCGCAAAGCAACGGCTAGTGTAGTGTTTCGTAAATAGCTATACAGATGGATGGGGCATGGCGGCACGTGCCCTTTCAATCTTTTTGAGGATCTCGGCG
>C688J35102_120990104_pt1 | contig 33881 bp, 37 predicted proteins | sample HopSoiMetagenom2_FD_35102 | JGI IMG/M metagenome (IMG submission 35102)
ACTTGTTTTTTTGCTTTACTATCTGACTTTGCCGGGCGGGTTGATTTTGTTGTTGGTTTAGACTTTGGTAGATCTGCTGGAGTCGCCGGCGATATCTTTGATAGGTCGGGTGAAGAGAATGGATCTGTTACATTTGAAAAGTCATCGCCGCCGCTACTCCCTCCAGATGACCCGCTAGAACCTTCACTAGAACTAGAATCATCCTTACTATTATCACTACTACCAATATCACTAGGTCTAGCCGACGTCTTAGTGCCGCCTAATATTCCACCTAATCCACCTGTTAAGGAACCAAGTAAATCACCAATTCCACCTAAACCGCCGGTTAATCCAAAATATGCTATAGCAACACCGCCAATTACTACAACGATTAATCCTGTATCTATCCCACCGCGGCCTTGTTTTTTCAATTTAGATCAGTGTCTTCTTAATATTACTATGAGTACTATTGCACCAGCACCAAGAGCCACATAGGGGAGAATACCCTTGCCTAGAAAGTCAAAACCACCTAGAATAGATTTCTGAGTGCCTGTTAAAACATTACATCCGACATCTCCTGAATCACATCCAGTCGCCGGGTTTTTCTCTTCTCCTCCATGTCCTGAAGGTGTAACAACTCCAGGCTGATATCTTGATACACCGGGAATGGTTGAACCGCCGCATCCTACATCAAATTTACTGAAATAGCATCCTATATCAAGACCGCAATCCTTCTTGCATTGTGGGTCAGATGCTACGAAGGCTCTATGTTTTGTAATATGAAAACCGTTCTGATAAATTACTCTATGAGCGTCGTATGTGCCTACCATTATTAAATATACTAGTAGAATTTACTGCTACTAAGTTTATATGCTTTTCAAATAGTTGGCTTGATTGGTTAACGTCGCCGGCGAGAGTGCTTTCTTGACATAATCTCTCTATGTGTAAAGAAGAACAATCCGACTATGGCAGCCGCGCCAATCACTAGCGGTACAACAAACTTGTTACCTTCTTTCTTCTTACTATCAGCAGAACTTTCAATCAGGGGCAAGTCAGATGCACTCTGTACGCCCTGCCCCAGATTGACGTTAACGGTCTTAGTGTCTCTTTTCGATAAGGTATCTAATAAATGGTCCAGTCCTTGTCCTTCATCATTAGCATATATCTGAATATTGCCGGCATTTGCAGTCCCTGCTCCTGAACTGGCTGAACATGTATCATTATCACATATCCTAGTTCCATCAGCACAAGCCGAAGTACCATGAATTTTGCAAAAACGTGTACGAGCAGCTAAACAAGATAAAGAATCTTGATTATAACTCCTAACACACTCTCTAATATTTTTAACAGAATTTAACCTACCAGACCAGCAAGTATGATCTCCTCGAGTATAACAGTTCGGATTTCCGGGCATTATTATTACTAATTTAATATCTATAACCAAATCACTTAAAGTTTTCAAACTAATGGAAAAAGAAAGGACAGGAGGGGCATGAGAAAGATGTCGAAATGAACGAAACGAAACATGTCCCTGTCTGGCTTACTTATTTACGTCATGGTAGACTATATGGGCCAGCCAGTTACTACCCCTCCCATCACCCTACATCTGAATTCACACTTCAATCGTAGCAGCGGTCGCACGCGGTTTGTAAGACTGCATTACCTACTTACTTACTTCAGTACCTCATGGCAGCATATTACAGCGCTTCTCGGTGATCCTTTACTAACGGGGTGAGGAATTTGCAAAGACTCAGCCCCGACGGGCATACCACCACTCAATGACTCATCACCATAAATCATTGATTTGATAATGCCCGTATCTCTCTTATCCATTAAAAACTATTTATTAGTTAAGTATGATTCTAACGAAGTCAATATACAGAATATTCTTAAGTGTGAGAATTACCTAAAATATTACTTGATAATGAATCCGAAACAGGTCAAGAGAGTAGATATTGAGATGCTTGGTAGAACAGAAGGAGATAACCCTTGCCCGGTATGTCAAGATGCAGATCCATTCTTTAGATCAGCAGCGCAACAGAAACATGATAGAATAAGTTATAAGAAGATTGAGATAGATTCGCCGGAAGGGCAGAAGCATCCAAAATTACATAGGATTAAGGGTGTTCCGTTTACACAACGTTGTGTTACTTACAAGTCAGGTAGGATGAAGTGTAAAGATATTGAAGGATTCCAGCGTGAAGACTGGGATATCCTTGACAAAATTTAATTCTAGACTGTATGAGTGACGCCAAAGACAAATTATTAAATTTAGATAAAGAACCGGAGTCGCCGCCAGTAGTCCAACAATCCAAGGAAGAACTAGACAAAACACTAAAGGAAGAAGAAAGAATAGAATTACAAAGATTATTCGAACAGAGAGTACAAGAAGAAGTAGGAAAACGCCGCAATCTTGACGTTCTTAATGGTAGTAGAGTTGCGATAATGACTCCTATGGGTTCTGAATATCTACATAATAGATGGGCCTTTCAACTATGGAATTTGCAAAGACAATCGCCGCCGAACACCGAATTTATCCCAGTAGGACAATATGGAGTAGACCAATCAAGACAGAGAGCAGCAAATATGTTTATGGGAATGCCGGCCGACTTTACTCACTTATTATTCTTAGATTCAGATATAATACCATCCGATTTCGCCATTACTAACCTGTTACAAGACAATAAAGATATAGTCTCGGGTATTTACGCTAATTCGTTGCATACTGGATTGGCGGCATGGATTAATGAACAACCACTCCAGTTACCACAAATAACACAGACTAACAGGGTGGACCCCCTGATAGAAGTAGATAAAGTGGGGATGGGGCTTTGTCTAATAAAGAGGGACGTATTCAAACGTTTGGTAAGTGTAGATCAACCCTGGTTTTACTATAAGGTCGACGAAATCGGTCCCCATAGTGAAGACTTTTATTTCTTCTCATTACTAAAAAGGGTTGGCGTTAAAGTGTATATAGACATCCGAGTCCAAGGATTACATATGAAACCATCGATAGTGGCTCCAAACGGTCAAGTATCCTTATAAATAGAATCATATTACTATAAAATGTTATAGTATATGCCTACAGTTCAGTCCAGCGATATTATTGATGCCCAAGAGAATTACGCAAAGATTGCCACTAAAGGGCAGATTTACTTTAATGAAACATACGATATTGTAAAGAATTTACCTCTTATAGTAGTCCCTGGCAATTCGGGCGGTGTATCTATCCCTTCAATGCCAACTGGCAAGGTTAGGATAAGAAACCTGTCAGGCAATCAAGCAATGTATGTCGGCGGCATTGGTAATGATGCTCCATATATATTGGATAATGGGGTATTCCACGGATGGGAATTACATGCTTCTGAATACCACGATTTTCCAGTTAATAACGGTTCAGCACTCAATATAGTAGCAGCTCATTCTGGTCAGCGTGCAAACATTATAGCGTTTTTGAATGGAAATGATGTAGATATTCAGGGTGTTGACCCCGACCCTGCTGACTTTGTTCCTCCTGTTCTTTTATCGTCTTCTCCTTCTTCCGGTGCTTCTGGTATTGAACTAGATTTAAGATCGCCGGATTTACTGTATTCTGGACTTATTACTGTGACATTTGACGAAAGTCTTTCATTAGAATCGGGTAATTTTACTTCTGGTAATCTTTCAGTAAGAGCATCAGGCGGGCTTTTCGGCCTATCTGGTTCAGTAGGAGCCTTATCAGGAATACCCGGTACACTTGCTTTTGCCGCACTATCAGGTTTGTCGGGCAATACATTATATCAAATAGTAGTAGGTGCTGGGATTATGGATGCCGGCGGTAATGAACTAGGTCAGGACTATATCATACCATTTACAAGTTATACTACGCCTGCACATGCCAATATGGTTAGTAGTTGGCCTGCCTCAGGTGCTTCCGGTATCTCCCTTGATTTGCTTTCAAGTGGAGGAAGTGGAGGAATGATATGGGCTACTTTTGATAGAGATTTGGTAAGCGGAAATACTAACGCCAAGTCCGGTAATATCAATCTCAGACAGTTCGGCGGGGGCAGTGGTTGGTCCGGCCAACAGTTCATAGCCTCTGATGGTCGTACAGTAGTATTTGGGCCAACTTCTGTACTATCAGGTAGTGCATCGTATGAGATGGCCCTAGGTTCTGGAATAATGGAGAAGAGGTATAATATACCGCTAGGCTCGACAATAACCGTCCCTTTTATTACCGATCTAAACCCAACCGGACCTGTATTTGTCAGTAGTTTTCCCGCGTCTGGAGCGTCTGGTCTTGCATTCGATCTATTCTCATCAGGAGGTTCAGGATATGCTTCTGTAACGTTTAACAAGAATCTGTTTTCGGGTAATACGAACATTAACTCAGGTAATATATCGCTAAGGGTCTCGGGTAGTTCGGGATGGTCTGGAGCTCAATTTCTGCAACCTGGCGACCCCAAGACCATTGTATTTGACCCGGCTTCTTCACTATCCGGTTCAAAAGTATACCAGTTAGTGATAGGATCAGGATTAAAAGAGTCTATCGCCGGCATTCCACTAGGACAGACAATAACCATACCTTTCATTACGGATGCTAATCCTCCCCCGCCCGATACTACTCCTCCCTTCGTTAGTAGTTTTGCACCTGCCTTTAACGCATTAGGAGTAGCAGTAAACACAACATGTGCCTTTGTCTATAATGAGAAAATTGATAGCGGAAGTGTTAGTACTAATGCTGTCGGTTTGTGGCAATCAGGTAACAAAGTATCTGGAAGTATAACTATTGCAGCAGACAACAAGACTATAACATTTGCACCTAATCAGAACCTATCAGGCTCTACAGTCTATAACATTAGAGCCTCAGGTGTCAAGGATACAGTATTAAACCAACAGACTGCGGCATCAGGCTTTTCGGGCGCATTTACCACGGTCTTTGTCGATGTAACTCCTCCCTTCGTCTCATCTATAAACCCTGATAGGGGAGCTACCAGTGTTGCAGTAAATACTGCTCCTACCGTAACATATAATGAAGCATTACTTGCTTCTTCTGTATCTACTTCTACAGTTCAGTTGTATCAGGGTGCTTCACCAGTAGTAGGCGCTGTCACCCTCTCAGCAGACAACCTTACAGCAACATTCACGCCCTCGTCCAATCTATCTGGTAATACTATCTATAACCTAAGAGCTAGTGGAGTAAAGGATGCAGGAAGTAATACTCAGACTGCCGCTAGTGGATATTCAGGATCATTTACAACTGCTGCCCTAGATGTAACTCCTCCCTTCGTTAGTTCAGGAACGCCGGCGAGAGGCTTTTCCGGCGTTGCGCTAAACACAGCGCCTAACGTTGTATATAACGAAAATCTGTTAGCGGCATCAGTATCCACTTCAACCGTCCAGTTATATCTTGCCGGAAGTCCTGTCGCTGGTTCAGTAGCACTGGGGGCGGATTCCAAGACATGTACGTTTACACCTTCTTCTAACCTAGCTCCTGAATCACTCTATAATCTTAGAGCATCTGGAGTTAAAGACGCCGCTAGCAATACTCAGACAGCAGCATCAGGGTACAGCGGTGCTTTTACCACTGATGTAACCCCACTTAATACAACCCCATTCTACAATGTAACAGACGATGGTAGTTCAACAAGGATATTAGGAAGTGCATCTGATGGGTCAAGAAGTTCGCGGGGAGGATGGAGATTTACTGCGGCCTCGTCATACCTAGGCAAGAAAATAGCACAAGCACAAATCCCATTGAAAAGAAATGGTAGTTCAGCCGCCGCCGGTCCTGTAATATTCCACTTACTCAATGCGACCACAGGAGTAGAAAAGATGCGTCTATTTCTTAATGGAAATGGTACGCCGGATTTTGTATCAGCCTTCTCAACTTCAAAGGCCAATTATACGTGGAAATGCAGTGGCACTCCAACCGTAACAATAGCAGCAACTGACGTATTGGTAATAGATATCTCAGGCACTACAGGAACGGGGGCCTCTGACAACATGACGATGTATAGAAATGCTAGCAACCCGGCGGATTCCACAAGAACCCATTGGGCCTCAACTGATTGGGGAGATAGTAATGTAATTACTACTGATATATCAGGTACTGATGCTGGAGGTATATTATGGGAACCCGCGTAGCCTGGTTATGATAGCGTTATGCCGAAATCATTGCCATTATCGTTATACCCTGTAGCCGTATTAGGAACCGGCGGGCTGTTATACCCTGCTTGACCAGTTGCTCCTTTATTAAATAGTGCGGTTGCATCTCCCGGGTCCTGCAAGATGGGTTGATCTGATACTATGATAGTATAAGTTCCATCCCTAAAGTTATTGGTTGGAATAGTCTTATTGTATACGGAAAGGTTAGTTCCTAGACTGCCGGCGTCAACTTGTCTTCGCAAACCTGTTGAAACATCCTGTAATTCTTCATACACTGCATAAAAGCCCTGAGCTACTGTAATAGGAGTATTACCTGGACCTAGGAATTCGCCGGTGATTACAACCGTTGAATCAGGCCTAACAACAGGAGGATATGCTGACAACGTAATATTAGCAGCAGGTTGATTAACGATAGCGCCGGGAGTACCTGGAGCTGGAATAACTGCCGGGCCTGGTCCAAGTAAAGAATCAAGAAATGCATTATGAATATATCCTTGTTTATGGGCAAACCACAACCCGCCGGCCCCTATCACCGGAATTGCTACTAAGGCAGTATTAGGCAAGAATTTAATTATACGTTTTTTCGGTAGGCCCGGCAATGTCTCCGGAATCTTTAGCTTAAGCTTGGACTTCACGTGATATCAAATAAAAATTATGTAATTGTCCCTAATAATCTTTCTAAGATAATATTGTTCACTACAATACTACTATATCAATACAGAGCACTACATTTATTATTTGTAGTTTACCATGATAGATAGGACGCAAGATGAATAATACAACAACAAAGTCAACAAAGACAGCAACACACATTCTAGCAATAGTGGCGTTAGTTGGGATGGTTTCTTTAACCGCAACCAGCACACTAGTTTATGCTCAACAACAGACATTTACAGTTAATAGTGCAAAATCAGTGAGATTAGATGATGGTCATGGCAGAACAATAGTCATTAATATCTTCGGTACGCCGGGCCCTAAGGGTGAAAAAGGTGAGCGCGGAGAAGCAGGTCATCCAGGACAAGCAGGAGCTCCAGGTCAAGCAGGCGAGAAAGGAGATAAAGGTGATACTGGGGATCAAGGTCCAGTAGGTCCACAGGGTCAACAAGGCGAACAAGGAGCCAAAGGTGACACCGGTGATCAAGGTCCAGCAGGTCCAGCAGGTCCAGCAGGTCAACCAGGTAAAGACGGCCAAACAACAATCTGTATCCAAAACGAGACAAACCAATGTCTTCCAATTCCTCCTAACACAGGCGGTAACGGAACAGGCACTGGTGGTAATGGAACCAATACAGGTGGCAACGGTACTGGCACAGGCAACGGTACTGGTACAGGTACTAATGGCACAGGAACAGGCGGAACAGGTGGTAATGGAACCAATACCGGTAATGGCACAGGAACAGGTGGGACAGGTAACGGGACCAACACAGGCAATGGAACAGGCACAGGTACTACCAATCCCGGGGATAATGGGACATCTACTGGTGGAACGAATTCAACAGGAACTGGAACGAACTCTACAAACACCGGTAATAACAACGGTACAGCCGTAACTCCGGCCGGCCTAACTATGCTGATGCCTAAGATCTTTATTCAAACACACGCAGTACATAGCATAGCACTGAAGAGCTTTAACATCTGAAAACTAGTCAGTTAATAACTGACTTAACTTACCTTACTTTTTTATACTAAGTAAAACGTCCAGTAATAGGATCTCGTATTCTTTTGTGTAAATCTAATATCCTATGGTGTGAAGAATGTTGGCCGCGAGTCATTAATTCAAGATTTTCTTTTCTATTATCAGTAATAATTCCATTCTTATGATGGACTATCTCGCCTTTCTTTAACTTCCTGCCGAGAATTTCTTCCATTATCATAACATGCTCAAGGATGTAATTATTATGACCCGGCAATTTAATTCTATAATATCCATGTGAATTTAGAACGCGCCCGCCCTTCCACCCATAATTATTCTTTCCTCTGCCATGATGTCCCTTAGCAAAACGAATTGGTCGACCGTAACTCTTCTCTGGAATAAACTCGGTACAATCCCATTCGCCACACTCGCATTTCTTCATGCGAGTTTTTTATTAGGCGGGTTTTATAATCTTAGCCAGGGATAGCGCTGTCTCAGGCCGACGATGATACTTCCGGAAATATGGTATTCATTTGCGCATGAAGTTGCATACGTACAAGTTTGCAAACATTGACCATCAGGTGCATGTCCGGGCGGATACCTTCCTTGACAATCTCCACAACTGGGTATCAATGAATGATTGCAAGTATCCCTACTAACCAAGTATTGAGGATAATATATTCCCCTTCTTAGCAGCCTACGTTTTAGAATTCGTCCGCCCCTGTACGTCACTACAACAGTACGAGGAAAGCCGAATGGATCGAAGTAACTAATAGGGTAGGAATATGCCCCAAATCCTACTGATGGTAAGTAAGGTGGTAGTACATATGGTCTTGGGCCTGGATAATAGGGTCCTGGACGATGTGGAGGATAGTAAGGACCAGGATAATGTCCTGGTGGATTAGGATGGCCGGGCGAAGGTAAAGGATATGCGTTAGGTTGACCTGGAGCATGTAATACTTGTGAAGGAATTTGTTGACCACGATCTGGAGGTAATAATGACATTTATTATTGTTCTATTATAATCTTATGGAGGTTTATTATTAAAGTATTTAGAGACTTCGCCGGCGAATTGCTATTATTACTATTTCATCTTTTCTAGCAGACTAGGATCGTACTTATCTTTGAAAGCAAGTGTAGCATCGTTTTCAATCCATGCTAGTACCCCGCCGCACTTCTTACATGTTATCCTAGTAATGAATGGAGTTATCTGTTTAAAGTCTACTACTGCATTTTTCTTCTCAGATCGCGGGCAGGTACATTCTTCCAACTAATCTTCTATAACTCATAAAAGCATAATCTTGATAATAAATATGCTGAATGAGGATTAATATGAAGAGGGAGTGTTGTATCTGCAAGTCTAAAAGCAGATACAAGTTATGGCCGGTCGGTCATCGTACCCTAGTACATGAGTCATGTTTGATCTATCTCGCCGGCAAGATGGGTGCTATCTACGCTCTAGATTCTAATATCAGTATTTTGCGCAACCAACGGCACATCCTGCCCCGGTTTCTTTCTCCACGAAAATAACCCTATCACCAGTATATACAACAATGTAACGTTCCATACAGCCTTCTCTTCCTAGTAGTGTGTCCTCTAACTGCGGGGGACTTTCATCTTCTATTCCTAATGGTATTTCTATTGGTGTCAAATCACCAATCTGTATCGTAGTTTTAGTCATATTGAATTTAGAAGGAGTGGCACCAACACCCTGAACAGGAAACGCCGAACCTTCCGCCCGGGCCTTCTGATCTAGATGAGTTATAGCCCCGTCCTTACTAGTAAATAATGTTACATCATTTCCTGAATCTGCCAATACTATAATATTAGGATGCCATTGGCCATCTCCTCCTAACACTTTGATAGGAATATGAGGTCTACCCTCTTTCCCAGAAATGGAAAATGCAGCATTATTATGTCCTGACTGAGCTCCTAACTGAGCAACAAGACCATCGGCAAAACCTGCTTCGGCTGGGTAACTATAATATCTGTTCATGAAATGCATTATCTTATACTATTATCTACTAGAAGATTATAAGCTAATAAAGTAAGTGTTTACTGTTTATCGCTGGTCCTGTCTAGGAATTATATAAACCTTTTTCGCTATTTTTGAGTAAAAGTGGGAAATACCCTTTTATAATAGTCAAACTCGCCGGCTAGTAAATGAAATTGTTTATAACATATCGCCGGCCATCTGTACTAGTTAATAATAAATGAATGGATTTTTCCAGGGACTACTGAAAATAGTTAGTGGTAACGCAAAAAGTGGTAAACGTAACACTGTATACAAATCTGGATTCTATCTAGGAGCAGGAATTTTCGGCGGAATAGCATTAAATGATTTATGGCGAGTATTCAACTTACCAGGAAATAATGAACCATTGGTATTACCAACAGGCAAGCCGGGCGAGTCGGGTCCAGAAGAAGAGAAAAAGGCTAATAGAGATGAGTATTATCAGCGCTTATTAGCAATTCTCGTAATCGCCGGGACTATAGTACTAGACAAGACCGATTTGTTACCATTTGGATCAGGATTACTAATAGGCGTAGATTTAGCAAACAAAACTGAGCGGGGCGAATATATAGGATTCGCCTAGAAGATTATTATCTAAAAAGTTTATTAAGCAAATGAAGATAATATTATTCTAGATAAAACTAAAATGGTAGGTCAATCCGTTGGAGCTAATAAGAAAAGTTATTTACAGTTCGCAAAAGAATTCGGTGCGGGATTCGGCGCTGGTGCTTTACTCGATGCCATAGTCGAGGTCACAAAAATGCCCGTGTTAAATGATCAGGCCCCAATTGGTGGTCCAGGTACTTCTAACTTTGAGTTAATTGGTTATGGTGTTTCAGCGTTAGGTGCATCACTGGGAGCATTATCACTGCTCACAGGAAAAGATTACCAATTTGCCGGTGTAGGTAAAGCATTGTTCAGCTCAGGCTTAGGCTCAATGTTGGGCATTAACATCTACGAGCATGTGCTAGCGGAAAAACTCGGGATAAGATAATTAATTTTCCATTTTTGGAATTAACGATTTAGGCACTCTAACGTTTCTAGTTATTCTTAAGAGCTCGTAACCTTTATTCTTCATTACTCCCTCTGTAACAGGAAACTCATGTTTCTTGCAGTAATTACCAATGAATAGTTTACGCATTAGTTTGTCATAATATGTAATTACTGTAATCGCCGGCGACTGACATTTATCACATTTTTCGTCATATCCATCTATATGCAAAATATCTTCTAGTCGATAGAGTCATATTTATATCCTATATACTTATTGCATTAATGTAATGGAAGAATCGTCTTCATCGCCGACAAACCGCCCATTCAGATTCAGTTTCAAAACAGAGGACAAGGAAAGATTACCTTATGTTATAGACATTGATACAGATGTTCAGTCCATCCTAATAATAATACACTCTCTACTAGACCTAGCAAAGACTGATAAGAATGTGAAGCAGATTGTAGACGCAACTTGTGTTGCATTTGTAAAGCATGTTCTGAAACCTTCTTCTGCTAATAGTGGTAGTGGTAATCCTTTCGGCGCGATACTTGGACAGTTCTCTTCACTCAGTCCTAGACCACCGCCCGGTTTCACTGAGATGAAGGTAAATGATATTGCTTCAGTTACCCGCGCGATAGAAGAGATGCTATCCGGTAAAAAAGGACAAGGACAAGGACAAGACTTTGACCCAGAAGATTTATTCAAAGATGATAAGGCCGAGCCCGGCAAATCGAGTAATGACAAAAATAAAGATAAAGATAAGAATAAATTAACAGACTAGAACCTTCTTCTAGTTAAATCTTATTAAGGAAGAGTAGTTAATATTCTTCTAGATTATATTAAATGGGCAATGAAATCGTAATGCTTGCAGTTGTAGGAATTGGCGGATATCTTGTTTTAAAGTCAGGTTTACTTAATAATTTAACTGGAGGTGGAGGCGGTGATGCAGCAGCCCCAGAGGATACTGCACAGGCAGCTCCTGCACCGGCAGCACCAGCAGCTCCGGCAGAACAACCATATCCAGATCCTTCAGCAGGACAGGCACCAGTTGCATATCCTTATGCAGTTCCATACCCCGTGCCAGTGGGTTACAATGTTCCTTATGATTTGATCTACCTGCAAGATAACCTAGTAGGCGGATACTGTCATCTTAATGGAAATAGAGTATGCTGGATAGGTCCAACAGGTTTGCTTTCATGTTTTAACTTATCACGAAATGACTTTGATAGATGGCATTTAGATTCTAACCTCAGGGTAAGAGTGTGCAGGTCAATTCGCGGGCGATACATATCCGCTCATCCCTTCCGCAGACTACCAAAGTCAGGACATACTCCTCCTCATCGTACTAATAATGATCACTTCTGTGGGCGCGGAAACCACTATGATCCACGCGCACATAGATGTGTTGATGATACTCCAAACCATCCACCAGGTCCAGGAGGATCTCATCACTGTCCTGATGGTCAACACTGGGATAATCCTACCAATCACTGTGTTCCTGATTTGGGACATGGAGGAGGGGGAGGCCCACCAGGTGGAGGCGGCGGACATCCAGGAGGACCAGGCGGTGACCATGGCGGCCCACCAGGCGGCGGTCCTCATGGCTGTCCTCTACACCAACACTGGGATGATAGTATGAATCACTGTGTAGAGGATTCAACTCCTCCACCAGGTGGCGGTCCACCTCATCCAGGAACAGGTAATCCTCCTCCACCTGGACATGCACACTTCGCTATTAGTATATAATAATAGTAAAAAGAAGTGGACCGTAGAGGATTCTCACCTCTTACTCCGCGACAGAGCGGTGTTTTAATTTTCTATAGACTAACGATCCAACACTAATTAACTACTTACGGTAATACGCAGAATAACTATAGTGTCTGGGTTGTACATATGCTTTTGCTACACCTGAACTTGCTGATTTAGCAATCCCTTGTACTTGTCCTAATACTTGCCCGGCGATGCTAACTACAAATCCACCTACAAACATAAAGCCAACAGCAATGCCGGCGATATACATTAAATTCAACTATTAACGTCTACCTCCTAAAGCAGCATAATAGGCTTGATTTGCTTGTATATATCCTTGAAATCCTGTTATACCAACATTGAGTTCGTCGTCATTAACAAAAGAAGGTCTAAGACTACCTATCCCTTTACCTCTCTCTCTTCTAGTTAGAGATGGAGGTTTACCACTATTCAAAATCTTGTACTGTTGTCTTTGTATATTTCTTGCTATAACGTTAGGATCTGTAACTTCAGATCCTCCCCCGCGAGTGTCTGATACATAGGCTTGTGCATAAGAGTAAGCAACCCCTGACTGAGCCGATTTTACTTTTGCTATAATTACTGGTAAGAATGCTAATGCTACTTTAATCATAATACCCAACTGTAATCCCTTAATGAAAGGACCGCCGCCTAAACCCATTGCTATTACATACTAACTTGCGGGGGTTGAAGTATTAAGTATTTACTTGCTTTGCTCGTTGCTAACTGCTTTTGCGCGCCGGTGTTTCTAAGTCTTAGTCTCTGATTACAACACATGCACTTGAAACCATAACCATCAAAATGAAACCACTTCATACAGACTGAACAGTAAGCACCCTTATACTTGCCGGCGTTAGCGAACGGTTCTCCTTCTTTATTAAAACGGTCACACGTGCCCCTACAGGCCATTTTTCTTTATGAATAACTTAAATCTAAAGACCATACTCTTCTTTTGTTTCAGACTCTTCTTCTTCTTCGCTATCTTCGTCTTTATTCCTATCTTTAGAAGATATATGTCTCTCAGTATCCAGGTTAGATTTGATCATATCCATTAACTTCTTTTGGTACATCTCCATACTTTGTTGTATTTCTGCATCAGTCCGCCGGCCCTCTCCTGCAGATATCGACTTTTGAAAACCTTCAAGACTACCTATCATCTGCTCCTTAGCCCTGAGAATATGCTGTCTTGATGCCTTGTCTTTTTCAATGTCAGCCTTATGCCCGGCGATCCAGTCTTCCAACAGACGTAACCTCTGCTCTTGATTATCTACAATTCCAGCTATCTTACGCAGAAGGATGGATAAACCAAGTCCTTCCTCTAACGGTTCACCCTTTTTCTCCTTATTAGTTTTATCCATAAAATCTAGATTAAAGTAACCTAACTGTAAAGAACTAATATAAATATTCTAGGGAAGATTGTTATGTAAAACTATTAGGGAAGAAGTATTAGTAAGCTAGAGCCGCCGACTTTATCTGTCTGTATTCTCGGTAGCGGGCAGCATGACCTTTTGGCTTTTGTCTTATTCTACCATTACAGAGATTACAACAACGTACGCCGGCCTTTCCCAGATATGTGTATTTATCTAAAACATTACGCATAGTCCATCTCTCACATCTATCACAGTACACTTCATATTTGTACGAGTGCCCGCGCCAATCCCTTTTTGGGGGATGTAAACCAATCCTTTGTAAAAACTCGGCATTATTCTTTTGCAGTTCCATCTCCTTCTCTTCTTCCAAAGTTAAACGAAATGAGAGCAGGTGTTTCATTCTAACTGGATTTCTAGTCATTATAGTTCTAGTACTATTACTAACAGGCATGTTAGTTATAATAGTTACTATCTAAGATGCTCTCTTTCTGTTACTGTGAATTCAGTTGGCCGGCCGAATACGTATATCTTATGGAAATAAGTTTCGTCGGCATGGGTCATATAATCAAAATACTTTCGCCATCTACCAATTTCTTTCCCACATTCCAGACAGTATAGTAAGGTGAGAAGTTTATCCACTGGTGTCTTTGTCACTGTGATACGGGACAGATGTGGGCAGAAATCTGCTTCAGGTTTTGGCAGAGGGATGTACACTTAGGTTGATATAGAAGAATGTCATTAAAAAATATGATATATGACGGTTAATAGTAATATCCAGGTTTCGAATGCAGTTCAAGCAACAATAATAATGGCAGTAATAACTCTGGCATTAGCATTGTTTGCGGTAAGTGCAGAAGCGATGGAAGAAGATCAAGCTAAAATGCTGGTATTGCCGGCGTTATACGCATTAATATTATCATCAGGAATAACAGTTGCGACAGGTACCGCCGGGCTTATAGACAGACAACAGAAGATAGATTCGGAACCAACTAAATAGGTTCCATCGAGAACACCGGATGGATCTCCATGTGTCCATCTTCTCCTAAATCTTTGCAGTGAGCGCCAGTAATTTTTAGTCTTTGTCCAACCTTTGGAGTTGGGAATTTTGTTGGTGAACATTTACAATCGCCTTTGTGCCGGGCTTCTGGGGCCTTATTTTGTTTCTGGCATACACCCTCAACCCAGATTCCTCCGTTATATTTTCCACCATTATTCTGTGCATTCACCAAATTTTTATATTGTGGATCCAACTTAAATGAAAAAACTAGATCTCCATCCGGGGCAAAATGAGGTCCAGTTGAACTAGATAAAACTGTCCCCGTAACTGTTACATTAGGCGAGATTACTTGTAATCTTTCCTTATGAGTAATACAGTCCCAGTTTCCGCCAGTGTTATCTCCACTACTACCAGTACTAGCGTTAGGTTTAGTTCCATCATTAGTGGGTGTAGTTCTAGTAGTCTTTTGTTTAGGAGTTCGATCAGATGGCGGGGCACTAGGTAGATTAGCCGCATTAAGAAACGATGGTAGTACATATTTAACGGCGAAAAATACTGCAACTAGCGTAACTATACCGTCTAAAGATCCCATTTACTATTATCTAGGTATACTGAGATAAGGAAATAAAAAAAGGATTAGTTAACGGCCGCGACGACACATCATGTATGCCTGGAGCTTTTTGCCGCGCTCGCGTTTGCTTTTAGCTTTACCGATTGCAGCACGTTGCTTCTGACACTTTACCAAAACTACTTTCGCTTCCTTCTTCTCTTACGAGCTGCTTGCTTTGGTGTCACATATCTGCCGCCTACCTTGTAGTAGCATTGGTGACTTCTTGATTTCTTATGGTGTCGCCTTCTCTTTCTTTCTTTGATAGAGTCGGTCATTGTAATTTCGCTTGTCTTTACTGTTTCGTCAGTCATCTACTAGTAGTTTGTAGCAGAGAAGTATTTAGGATTTTAGTACTAGAAGATGGTTAAAATATCAGCTAATATATTAGTTATGTTAGATTATTTTGATAGTTAGGAGTCAAGGTAAATATAGAGAGGTAAGTTTATTAAATCCATATTGTCTAAAGCCGACTGCTATTCTTCGTAAACGTTATGGCAGGAGCACAGGAAGAGGAATAGAATACCTGGTCACGCAATACGATAAACAGATTAAGCATCGAGCCTTAGCGATAAATTTTAGAGGAGATAGAATATCACTAGACTATAATCCAAGATCCGGTCGTTGCACTAAATGTAATGATAATATTTACGATAGAACGTGCTCTAAAACCCACATGCACCATTGGTTTTATCTAGTAATAATGCCCTGGGCGTGCACAATAGAACTGTGTCCTAGATGTCATGGTAGTGAGAAAAGGATTGTATAACGATTACGATAAGAAGGAACCGATATTTAGTAAGAACATATCTACGAGTTTAAGTCTACCGGTCAAACTGTTAGTAAAAATAGATACTGCGAGAGGCGACGTATCACGCTCTCGATTCATTGCAAAAATATTGATTAAGGACTTGAATGTTGTCTTGGACTAATTTTGTATTTGGCTACATCACTAGGCTTGTAGAATCCCTTACCACATTTTTTACACTTGTACAACTTTAATCCGTTACTTCCAGTTCCATTCTTTCTCAGATGTTCTATACCTGCCTCGCACTTTGGGCAGTGTTTTGGAAATGATTTTCTGTCAGTCATTCTTGGTACTACTTCTATTTTTCGTGGAGTCTTCTTTTTTTCCCCCGCCGGCGAAGGTGTAACAATTTTAGCCCTGGTCTCGGGTCCTACTTGCCAATCTTCTGTCTGCTGTTTTGTTTTCTTATTTGTATTTGCTACTGTCATTTAACTAACTATCCTACATAATCCTACATTATCCTATATGTGTTGTTTACGATTTTTAGCTAACAATATTCTGTATAAAGATTTCAATATGTACTTATGTTCGTCGTCTATAACCTATAGAAGATTATTATGACAGCAATATCCACTTCGACTTATGAAAGGGTGAGGAAGGAGCCCGGCGGTGACTGGCAACTATATGCTCAACTAGCCAAATCCAGGCTACAGTTACAACAAGGTAGAATACAGATGGAAAGCAGAATGAGAAAGATGATAGAAATAAAACTGGTGGATATGGGTTTATTCAAAGAAATTATAGAAAGAAAGGTAGATGGGGTTACAGGTAGCGAAGCGATAGGCAAAACATACAAACCTGTTAACGACGAAGACGATACAGTTAGAGATATTATAGCAGCAAAGAAGAAGATTAAAGAGTTTCCGGCTTACCAGGTTATGGAGCGACATTATAAACAACTATTCAAACAGGAAAAACAGATGGGTATAGATGCCGCCGAAATGATACATGAGACTCCACTTTATCGTTTCTGTGAGACTGTCAGAGGTTTGGCCGAGATCTCAGCACTGACATTTATGGGGTATTACAATCCTGAACTGACACGCTCTATCTCAAACTGGTTGTCGATGTTGGGTTGGACTCCTACCTCAAAGAAGGTAAGGGGACAACAATCAAAGTCAAACTACAAGGCAAAGGGGAAAACGTGGATGGCAACTAACTCTGTAATAATGCAAAAGGATCCATACTACTTTGAGTTATACCATCTGAAGAAAGCATACTACTACGAACGGCCCGATCTAATCTACAAAAGAGATGTAAAGAAAGAGAAAGGTTGGAGAGGACATATAGACGCGATGGCCCGGCGATTTAATACAAAGTTACTACTGTCACAGGCATTTGAACTAATGTACAAAGACTATTGGGGAGTTGAATTCCACGATTCAGAAGCAGGCAGGGCTTGTAGACATCGTAATTATATACCAAGGAAAGATCAGTTGACCGCCGGCGAGGACGATTACATTAAGATACATACAAGGTTCAAAAAGGTACACGATGGATTTCTAGCAGACTTACGTATAAAATGGGAGGAGGATAAAACACCAGACAAGTCAGAATACTTTGAGTTTTTGAGGCATGGCGAGATAGAGAAGTACATGAACTAGTTAGATTAGGCTGCGAGTCATCTCTGAATGCTAGGCTATTGGCCAATACAAGATATTCATTCATGCAAAGCCATCATTCGATTCGATTCAAGACAAATCGATTTTCGCGGGCACTGTAGATTCCTTCACTTACTTACTAGTCAAAAGATGATCCGAGGGTGTGTAAAATTACATACAGGTCAATAGATGATTCGAAGATGTTTAGGTATACATATCAGTCCTAGCACTATCCACGGACAAAATTGATTACAAGACATTCAGGAATTCACGGCTGAGGTCATATTACGAGACATCCAGGAATTCGCGGGCGTAAACATGTTACGAGTCATCTAGAAATGTGCAACCTGGATACAATTCATTCGAGCCGTCGCAGAGTTAAGATCATGTAGATTTGCTATTGCGATACATCCATCCATCCATCCATACGTCCATACATACATACCTCCATACATATGAAAGTGTCAAGCCCTTGAAGCGTGAAAGCCAGTACCGGTTTTGAAGATAGACTGTCATGTAAGGCTAGTCAATCACGGATCCTCGGACAAATAAAGATGCGAGCCAACTATGTATCCTCGAGTAATAGAACTTGCGAGCCAAGGTGACTTTACAAAGATAAGGTATAATGCAAGTCATAACACCATCCGCGGGCATTTTCAAATACAATATAATGCAAGCCAGAACTACGTCTGTAGGTATCGCAAGCTGCTAGATAGATAGACAGCACTTGGTTCGAGGATATCATATAATCCAATACAGTTCAATTCAATTCAAGACGAAATAGAATTCGCGGATGATACTAAATAATAGTTAGTCATGGAAACGTCCGCGGGTAATAGGTTCTAACACTAGTCTGAAATAGGTTTACGGATAGAGATAGATGTTAGTCAGAGGTAGGTTTACGAATAGAGGCCGATACTACTAGTCGTGGATAGATTCAAAGATGAGCAATATTATCTATCAGTCAGAAAAGAATACGCGGCCATTCAGAAATGCAGTATAGTTACCATCCTCCCCCTCTTGTTTTTTCGTTTATATGTTAGAATGTTATATAACAATCATTAGTATGTCTACGGTTGTAGTTAATAGCGGTGGAAGTGGCGGCGGTTCGTCTTCCGGTGGTTCTGACTCAGGCGGTAATGGTAAAGGAAAGAAAAAGGACTGGATGGTCACAGCCGCACTACTAGGAGGAGCAGCAGTTGTTGGTTACGTTGGTAGTCTGCTTCTAGCTAAAAAATTTGGTTTATCTGTATCAAAACAAACTGTACCTACTGATATAGATTCATTATTAGCTCCCCCGCCCTCTACTACCACTCCAACTCCAGACCAGACAGCAGGAATTCCTGCAACACCAATGCCGGCAGGTTCTTCTACTTTCTATCCTCCACTCCAGAATTTCCAGACACAGAATCAACCTAACATATATCAGCAGTACCCCGGGCTTGGACTTACAAATACCATCCCCTTCACTGGAAATCCTCCACCTTCCGGCAATCTATATCCGTCTCAGTATCCTAATCTTAACACATTGTATCCATACCAAGTTCCAGTAGCAGCAACAGTAACTAACGCATTCCGCGGCGAAACCAAGCATAGATGGAGAGGCGGCGACGCTCATGACTCCTGGGGAGCTCCTAACATGGGCTTTAAGAATAAAAAGCAAGGAGAGTATGACCACGGTACTTCACATCACTCAGAACACGATCATAACAAGAATTATGAAGAGATCGGCGACGAGTACGCAACAGATACAGAAGATCTAGAACTAGCAGTTGAGGAACCATACCTACATGAGATATACGGGGTTAACGCTCATAATGCAGACATGGCCGACTTTGATACAATGGCTTTGGCAGAAGAAGATGAATGTATGACTGAAGAAGAGATGGATGTTCATGTCCATAGCGCTGAAACTGACTATAATGACGGAAATTGGGGATACGCCGGGCATGGTGCTAGACACAAACATACTGATAAAGGTGACAGAGAGAACTTGAAAGGAGAAGATTACAAGCCATCACACTTCCATATGGATATGCAGGGCATGGGTAATGAATTTAAAACCAGGTTGGTAAGAGACAATCACGGTAAGTTGTTGGGTCTAGCACAGCATGACGATGGTAGTTATTAGTTTAATTAACTAACTTCTCTTTCTCCCAGTCCTAGCCATTCCAAAATAACAGTCCTGACAAATGATAGGGCCTTGATGTCCGCAGAACACACAATGGTCTTCTAATACTTGCCACGGTTGTAACGTTGATTTGGTCTTCTTTATCTTTAACTTCATTTACTATTATTACTATGACTATTACTGTGAGTACTTACACTGTTATGACTTTTACCATTGCCACTGTCATGTGAGTGCGAGTTAGAATTAGAACTCTTGTGGTTATCATTGCCTGAGCCAGAGTTAGAACTCTTGTGACTGTTATCACTACCGCTCTTCTTCTTACTACTATCATTATTATCGTTGTTTGACTTTGAAGAACTGCTACTACTGCCGGAACTGTGGCTACTCTTGCTATTGCTATTGCTATTACTTGATCCACTATTATTACTACTATCGCTTTTGTGATTACTACTATCACTACCACTACCACCCTTCGAACTGCTATGATGACTGCTAGACGACGAAGAAGAACCGCCTGAACCTGAACTACTACTACTACTATTTGTAACAGAGATAGGGTTGGTCTTGGCCGGGCTCTTCTCTTTCACATCTAAAGTATCTGTACCTATAGCCGGAACTATAGGAGACTTTACATCCAGAAACCCCATCCATCCTTTATCACTTTGGTCTGACAAATGACTATGGATCATATACTTGCCCGGGTATACAAATGAAAATTCCATGTATCCTCTATCTCCTTGTGTCAACGATATTATATCAGTTGTCATTTCTGCTGTCGTATTTGTACCACTGGGATACCACTTGAACAAAGCACCGTGCAAATGAAAAGTGTTTGTTAGATCAAAATCCAGTATATTGACCAAGTAAATGCGGTATAGTTGTCCGGTTGTCATATTCACAGGATGTTGATAATAGTAGAATGCTACTCCGTTTGCTGTATAGATATCGTTAGAGGGTTCGCCGGCGTCTCCTCCCTCTACTTTACCTCCCTGTAACATTACATTGGCGTCTGCTACCGTAGGTAGATGAGGAGCCATCAGACTGCCGTTCTTTGCTGCCAACTGCAACGAGTATCCATTAAGTAACATGACCATCTCCTTTGCTGGTGGTAACGCAGCATCTGCCGGGCGATCTATTATTAATACACCATACAATCCATGATTGATATGTACTATTAGAGGATCCATATGACAGTGGTATGGGTAAACGCCGGCGGGTCTAGCAATAAAATTATACGTAAAACTCTTACCTGGTAATATATTACCAGAATCGCCTGACAGCCCGGGCACTCCATCCATGTTACCTGGATGTATACTATGCATATGCAAAGTGTGCGGTAACTTACCTTTGTTGATAACAGTAATAGAGACATGATCTCCTTCTGTCATTCTCATGGTTGGCCCCGGTATTGTACCGTTAAAAGTCCAGCCTGGAAACATAATAGCAGAGTTGTTAGCCGATGTACCTAATGTAATCGGTACCTTGTGATCTTCTTCTATTACCAAGGAAAAAGATCTGCTAGTAGTTCCATTCTCTGCAATTACTGTATGACCACAATTGAAATGTGTTAGATATGTCGCCGGCGTTGTTCTGTCTGCCAGTTGATTCGAAGGAACGCAATTCTTCTGTATATCATAGTCGACAATTTTCTTTTGATCTGCACTATCTTTACCATCTGAGCTTGAACCACTCATTGAAAGAAAGGTTCTGATATTGGGTTCAGGTCCTGTCTTTGAGTCTGACCCTGACTTTGCATAAGTAGTGGAAGATAGGCCGGTCGAACTAAATCCTGTTGCTGTCGCAAATGCAAATAAAGAAATTGCTAGTAAAATCACAGTAAGATTCTTCTTATCGATTCCTAACATAACTACGGTGTTAGACCATTACTATTAAACGGTTCTGAAGATAGTTATGTTCTATTGTATTAACCTAGCACCGCAGAAAGGACAATAGTTTATTTTAGGACCATATTCATAATACTCGTTATCAAAAAAACAAATAGCATTCTGCGTAGGTTCGTATCGTAACCATCCCTTGTTTGTACGTAACTCATTACAGCATTCCGCGACCTTGTCGTATTGGTTTTCGAGATCAACCTGTGTTTTACAACGGTTGTGATATCCCGATTTTACCTCTTCTTCATATCCATCTAGCCTCATGTCCATACCACAGATCTTGCATCTAACTCCGGAGAAAACCGGACCTTCAAATTCAGTCATATGCTTGTAATCTTTACACCATCACTATAAACTCTACATCTGCGTACGTATCGCCCGGCGAATCTAGCAAAAAGTTAAGAGAGCGTATGACGGGCCAACTATTCATCTCCCAGTTATCCCCCTCATTTGGTCTTATATCGATAGTTGCTCTCGTGCTACCTTTATCCTGATTAACATCATATCTAATAGCCCCGGGCCCTCTGTTCTGTATTACCAGTTGCCGGCCAAATCTATACGGTCTATCTATTAATGTGTACTCGTCATTAGGAATATTCCTATTCTTATCTTTGTCTTCTGCTAGCAGATTGATATGAACTAAACTGGTAGTAGGATATAACCTAATCTTGGAGTTGTAGGGCCGGCCTTCCGGTATCTGTGCCCTCATTGTTTCTAATATTTTTATTAATATAGCGGGGATATCATGATTGAAAGACATCTACTAGTAGATAGTATAAGTAAATTAGTCGCTTGATATATTAATTTACTAGTAGATACTTCCATGAGTTATATTGATAACAATGATCCAATATTAGGTAAGAAACCCGTAAGGATTTCGCCGGCGGACATATACAGCGACTTTAATTATACTAGGACAAAGAGTTATGCAGCAAATCCGTCAGCAGATCCATTACCCGACTCCTTAGGCTCGGCGGCCTTCTCTACGACTCCCTTTCATCCTAATACAAAGACAGGTTCACCGACAAATGCACAGCAATGCGGATTGACAGTTATGACCCCACAACAAGCAGCTAAACTAGAAAATTATTCAATCAATGTAGGAATACAGACAGCAATGCAACAAGGGTTAGCTCCCACCTTTGCCGGCTTAGTCGTTAGAGATATTATCCCTTCGCAAGATTTCATAGACCAGAATGGGTCTGGTATCCAAAGATATGAATGGAGACAACCAGTTTCGGGCGGATATACAACTCAGAACGGAAATACAACCATATACAAAACATCTCAGGATGTTAGATCACAACAGAAAGTGTATGTATTCTGGGGAGCTAGGTATGTCAACATGGGACCTGCCCGCATCTCTGGTATACTTAGTACTGCAGCAATCACATGGACTAATCCGTCCTCAACTGCTATCTACGATGTTTGGCAGACAGAAGCCTTAGATGTTCACACCGAGCTTTACACGAAATTCCCTGTAATATATGGAACGAAGGATCCCCTAAGGATAGATGTATGGGTTAAAAACAATAATTCAGGTATGTTTGATAATATACAGTTACAGGGAAAAATAATAGAACCTAGAGGACAATTCCTCCAGGGAGTTCCAGGCTTTGCTACAAACTTCCTTGGTTCGCCTGAACAGAATGCAAGTGCAATCCAGGTAGATTCCACAATGACATGACGTCATAATGTGTTTCTGTACCTAATCCAGTCGCTGGTAGCAATCCGAATACTGCAAATACTACCTTCAACAGTACGAAGACTAGTATCACTACTACGATTAACACTATTAATGCATATATTAAATCCAATTTTTTGTTATTACACCTCCAGGATCAATTCTATTGCAGCCGTGCTGCTTCCGCTATTTGCCGCTCTTGCTAGGTTTATGCCCGCATATACTTTGTATAGACATTCAAATGTTCTCTCAGTACCAGTTAGCAAAATGCCGGGGAAACTAAGTGAACCTTTCCTGCCTACTGCATAGTTGATGTTAGCACTGCCTGTGTTCTTGATAGTTATTTTGTATACTTTGCTGAATGGAAAATCGTTAGTAGAGTCCGCCGGCAAGTTGGTAGAACCGTCATGTGAATTGGTACCGCGAACAAAATCTACATAAACCGGGCGAGAGGTTGCATCGGTAGCCCCTAGTGTCATATTAATATGATAGGTCTCTCCTTTTCTTATCTTCTGTTCTTCTAGTTCATTTCTTCTTGATAATGATTTGGAATGTTCGTCTAATAACGCTATAACATACTTGAATGGGTTTGGTCCGTGATCATTAGTATTATGGTGCTTACCATCTCCACCTTCATGTTCTTGATCATGTAATTGGTGATCATGAGGCATCTTATCGCCGGAATGAGCGTGTTCGTTTTTCAATAGTATAATCTATGATAATATTGTTCTAGACATTTATTAGGTTGTTGTCTTAGTGTACTATAGTCGTAATTAGACTACATTCTTTTCTGTTTATTTGTTCCGAATCTAGTATCTAAACTTAAATATACAATGTAATTCTTGTACTGTTTACCTAAAATGAAACTAGGAATTTCAACACATAATGCAGTAATTGCATCATTGGTTGCAATAATGGCGGCGACATTGGCAGTAGGAATGCCAATGGGTATGGCAATGGCCGGCGGGTATAATCATCATGGAGATAATGGACATCACAACTCCCATCATCACCATTATGGACATTACCACCATCACCATCACCATCACCATCACCATCATCACCACCATTACTGCTACCATCACGGCCACAAGTATAGATGCAGCGGGCATCATTAGTAGGCCAAACTCCTTTCTTTTTTTCTCTTATCAGATTCTACATCTACAATAACAATCTATTGATACGCTTATTAGTACGCCATGTACGTAGATATCGTCTGAGCTAATAAAAATGACTGGTGAGTATCATATTATGATGAAGGGGTATATCTGCGAAAGATGCAAACATACATGGGTCCCGGTCAGACAGGATACTAAACCGCGCGTCTGTCCTAGATGTAAATCTCCATACTGGGATAAACCCAGGACTCTCATTCCCAGAAAAGAGGGACTTTCTACCTCCTAGTAGATTATTCGGAATAATATATCAGAACGTAAATATAGTAAGTATTCTATAGACTAATGACAACAAATATGTCAACACAAACAAGTAAAGTAATAATGGTCGCTGTAATAGCGGCAGTAACAATGTCGGTAGGTTTAGTTGCAGTAACACAAGCGCAGAGTGCATCTGCATTTGCGATTGTAGCAAGAGGCGGACCAGGCGGAATTTCAGGAGCTGGCGGTGCAGGCGGTACAGCAGTCGGCGGCGGAAATAATGCTATTAATCTGGGAACTGACAATAGCGCTCATGCAAACGGCGCATCAAGCGGAAACGCAAACGGCGGCGATGCACAGAACTGCTTAGCATTCTTCTGCCACAACTAAGTAGAATAACAAATAACTGACTGGGGATAATCAATCCCCTTTTGTTTTTATACTAATTCTTTCTATTTATATTATCGAGATATGGTCTTACCATTTTTAATATTTGGGCTAGCAGCGTTAGGTATAGGTGGATATTATTATATGAATCGCCGGCGAGGAGGGGGGGCAAACGGAATAACCGGAGGAGCAAATGCTAATGGTATGTCAAGTGCTGATGCTAATGGTATGTCAGTAATGGGTACCAGTGGAACTGCTATAGGAGGTAATGGAGGAATAACTTTGCCTGGAGGTGCCGGCGGTACGGCTATTGGTGGTAATGGTGCTTTTGCATATCCAGGTTATGGCTATGGACTTGCCGGCGGTTTTACTAGAAGACCATGGGATAATAACTATGGTTATGGCTTGGGTAATGTTGGTAGAGGTATTCCCCCGCACCAGCATAATCCTGACAGTGTTAATGGTATGAGTGCAATGGCTTATTATGTAATCAACGGTGGCAAGTTCCGTCGCTAATATAACTAACCAATTAATTAACTGGTTGAGTGAATAATAATAATATGATGATGATGAAACATAGACATAACAATAACAATAACAAAAAGAAAAAGAGAGAAGGTTTTTCTCTATTTGGATGGCTCTTACTTGGAGCTAGTGCTTTAGTTGCTGTACATATCTTCAAATCGTATCAAGCCGCCTCGGTTGATCCAAACGGCATTGCCGGCGGTGTAATAGTAGCAAAGAAGAAGAAGAAAATAGTAGAGGGTTTGAGTTTGGGCGGAGGTTCTAAAAATAATAAAGATCTAAGGCAACAGGCATATTATGCTAACCTTGCAATGTCATGGCAAAATATGCAGGGATTCTAATTACTAGACTAGACTAGAAACCCTGAGCCTGGTTCTGTCCAAATATTCGATGAATACGACCAGTCCCCCCGCCAGTTCCGGTAACTGAACATATCTGGTCTGTTATGTAGACAAACTTCTTTCTTATTCTGTTACAGGCATCGGTTATACTTACAGTCTCAGTTAGACTTCTAAACTTCTGTCTATGAGTTGATATAGTATCTGTGATTGTTGTGAGTTCGGTAAGATACCGGAAGTGTTTAGCAAATTTTGCTAGATGATCTGTAATAACAACAGTCTCACTAAGGAATCTGAACTTTGTTCTAGTGGCTCTAATACTATCTGTTAATGTAGTACTTTCGGCAAGATATCTGAACTTCCGGGCGAACTTTGCTACTGTATCTGTGATAATAACAGTTTCAGTACAAGTCTTGATTGCCTTCTTTGTCTTTGTTAATGTGTCGGTTATGGAGTTGGCTGCTTCTATTACATACCTTTTCTTTAAGGCAATCTTTCTAAGTGTATCAGAAAGAACGACAGCATCCTCGGCTATCGCTATAAGAAATACATGGACTGGTACAACACCTGTAACGCTATCGGTAAGCGCGACGGCAGTCTCGGCTATTTTCCTTACATATCTTTTTACTCTGATAACAGAATCTGTGATAACGACGGTAGTTTCACTCAGATACCTAAACTTCTTTGCCATCTTTGCTACCGTATCAGTTATGACGACCGTTTCAGTTAGTGTCCTAAATTTAACTATACTTGCTCTTATCGAGTCTGTGATTGTAGTAGTAGTCTCGGCCAAATAGCGAAACTTCTTCGCTAATTTTGCTACTGTATCTGTAATAGAAACTAACTCTGTAAGATATCTAAACTTGCTAGCTCGCTTCGACAGTGAGTCTGTAATAGTGACAGCTCCCTCACTAATGTATCTGAATTTCCTACCAATCTTCGCGAGAGAGTCGGTGATCGTAATAGTTTCAGTAAGGTATCTGTACTTGCGAGCAAGCTTTGCAACTGTATCCTGAACAGAAGTCGTCTCGCTACAAGATCGAAGTATCTTTTTGGTTTTAATGCAGACATCCGTTATCGTAGTCGCCGGGTCAGATATATACCTAAACTTCTTGGCTATCTTTCTTACTGTATCTGTGATGGTAGTAGACTCTGACAGATATCTAAATTTCTTGGCGACTTTAGCAACCGTGTCTGTAATCACGACAGTCTCCGATAAAGTCTTGATGCCTTTCTTCATTTTTACTAGTACATCAGTAATTGTAACTGAAGGCTCGGCGATTAACCTGAATAACTTCTTTGTCTTGATTATAGAGTCTGTTATTAGAGTAGTCTCCGCAAGATACCTCTTCTTTAGGGCAATCTTTCTTACTGTGTCTGTTATTGTGGTAGTTTCTGCCAAAGTCTTGATGCCTTTCTTCATCTTGACAAGGACTTCCGATATCGTCGTTGTTTCGGCCAAATACCTTTTCTTTAATGCAATCTTTGATAACGAGTCGGTAATTGTTATAGCAGTCTCTGAGATGGCACGCTGAAATAGTGTAGGCCCGGCGGAAACACTCTTAGATAAAGCAAACCAACCAATCAGTCTAGCTCTAGCATCTGCCGTAGTATAACTCAGGATTATACCACTTGTAGAATCCATCGTTGTTATATCAGCCTCTGCGGCAGTAGTTGAACTAGTTGCAGTTGCGTTAGGTAAAGTCATTCTAATCACTTTCGAGGTAAGTGAAATCATTACTTGGTTAGTAGCACTAGTCTGATACGTTCTTCCGGCGACAATACAACCTTCATGCGTTCCATCACTACCCCCCAGATTAACAGTCATCTTTGATACGTTCTGAGTGGTAGCAGTAGTCGGGTTATCAGTTGCTGTAACTTCTACTTCATTTATCCCGAATAGTACAGGTGTGGCTATCCACTTTGGAATAATTGTTCTATCACTTGCTGATGTAGGTTGCGTAGTAGTACCAACATCCCATAACCCACCCTGAACAGCCAAATATGAATAAGGCATCGTACTCGCCGGATTTGTTGTCCAGTTCAGATGATAGCCATCTGCATCCATACTAACATGCTTGGCTGCGGCAGTGACAACACCGCCATTAAGCCAATGGGTAATACAGTTAACAGTAGAACCCACGACAACTGTCTCATTACCATTGACCGGATTATTGGCATCTATCTCACCTACACTTGAAGCCCATGTTGATGTAGATGAAGTACAGTAGCCTAGGTTGTACGAGCCTGCAACAGAAGAAGATACTACCGAGTTAGTAGCAATATTTCCGGCGTTAATAAACATAAGAAAGTCTGGCTGAAATCCTGTACCAGTTGTAGCCTTACTCCCAGTTCCAGCACTTCCTATAGTTGTCTGTGCTACCTTTACACCTGTAATTGAGGAACCCCCGAAGGCCATACAATGAATGATGTACTGAGTTGTGTTTGTTTTAGCATTCCATGTAATGGTAAGCCCGTCACTATCAAATGTTTTTAGCGTACCTCTAACTATCTCGGTATGACTGCTAGTTGCATCCATTAACGAGATGCAAGCATCGTTACGAATCATTGAAGCAGTTTCAGTTGTACTAACATTATCTTGTCTTGAAACGCTTATAGCCGAACTAGTAGTACCATCCGTAAAACCATAAAAGGCAGCAGCACCTTCCGCATAATTTGCATCAGTAGTAAATACTCCCCAGAATATAGCACATTTGGGTGTAAATCCAAATCCGCTGAAGGATTGATCATGAACACCCGACGTACTATCCAGGGTTAGAGTGGTCTTTATCGAATTGATATTAGGGGCAGTCCCGGCGATTCGCCTGGCTACCGAGTCAGTAATAGTTACTGTCTCAGTAATTGCCCTCATAGTAAGAAATTTTAGTGTCTGTGGCGTCTCAATATAAGAAGCATGATTTGATACCGTTGTCCCAGTATTGTTAGTTTCAGTCGTACCATCAAAGTAGAATGTATCGTTTCTTGATGTAGCACCTCCTTGGGTAACACGAGCCCAAAACTCGAATACTATTACATCGTCATCTTGTACTGAAGCAACGGCAGCTCCAGCAAATGTACCAAACTCGGACGTTTCTGTGTTTATGGCCGTAGGCTCTGAAAACGTAGTTCCACTATTTACTACATCGATTATATTACCTACCTTTGTTTGTGTGCTAGGACGCCATACATAACATACTGTTGGAGTACTAGAATTAGAAGTACCATTAGGAAAGTTGGCGGCTAAGTTATTCTCAGCACAAGCAAAGGCGAAATTCCAGGTGTTGGCCGATATAGAAGTAACTCCCCTTAATGGTTCTGATACAAACTTGGTAAAGTAATAATCGTCTGATGCGGTATCAGCAAGTGTCGCTAGAACAATACTAGTCTGTGCTGTACCCTTAGTTGGGGACATGGTACGGTTTACTGTCTGCGCATCGGCGTTTTTATCACTAACCGTTGCAGACTTTGTTGCAGTAGGTAGGTTTGCTAGGGTACTAGAGGCAGCATGGAAGTATAGTTTGGTTGTCAATCAACTTGATCAACCGAGAGTTAAAGTCCATTGTACTTGCAACTGATCTCCCGATGATAGAGCTGTAGCCGTGAAAGTATTTTGATGGGTTAGAGTCGCTCCAGTAGCATTGTTAAATAACCCAGACTTTTGAATACCTGAGAAAGTTCCAGTTGAAGTAAATGTCTTCTGTATTACTGATGTGTTAGTACCATTAGTATGAGTTATAGTATCGCCCGAAGTTCTAGTCATTGAACCTGACAACTCACCAGACACTACGGTGTCTGTAGCAACCGGGGCTCCACTGTTTTCTGCTAACGCAATAAAGATCGAGCCAAAAGTTCCGCTGACTGTATTGGTATAACATTGCTGCGCAAAAAGATCCCTCCCGTTATTTGTAAGCAAATTATGTTTGAATAGTTCGACTGGTTTAAATCCCACATACTCGCCTGTCAAGGGGTCTACTCTATTTACAAACACAGAGGTAAACCCGCCAACCTTGGTACCTTCTACCAGTGAGTTACTTTGACTAGCGGATAATGAAGGACTGACTGAATAACTGACATTGCCGGGGGTGGACTTGCCCTTGAACCATTCTCTAAATGCATCTATCAATCTGCTAGTACCCCTCCTTTATCTTCTTTACACAACCCTGGCATAACGCTCTATCTTGCAATGGTTTGTTAGTATAATGGGCGGTCTTGCCACATCCTGGCATTTCACATGGTTTATGTCCGGTCTCAGTATGCCCGCCGGCGAAGGTATGAGCATGAAACTCCAGCGGATCATCTGTGCTAAAATTATGTATTGAACACTTGAGGGTAGCATTTTCTCCTTTTAGTTGCACTGAATGACTAGTAGGTGAAGACATCTTCTATATGATTTTAATATAACATTAGTCAATATTAAAGTATTAAAGTCTCTGACTCGAACTTTATCTATAGATAGAACAATTGAGCAATCTAAACATTGGCCTTACTAGAGATGATAATAGACATATCAACTATTTGAAGAGACATTATGGGATGACTATGACTTCAGAGCTAGTGCATATGCTACTAAAAAGCGCTTATGATTCAGCAGTCATGGAAAACAGAGATAAAGAATTACAGTATGTAGCAGCTCTTGCTAATGCTAAATCGCCGGCCCACCCTAGTACTGAAGCAGATCATAACTCACTGTAGTTCCTGATACATTACTTACGACTCTAAGTTTAGTAGGGTCCATAAACTCAAAGCTCCTACCATCACCAACGTCAAGCATAAACCCCCCGCCAAAAGAATATGGAGGGGTAATGTCGCTACCAAGCCAAACGTATGAACCTGAAGCATTATTGGGATTATTACGCAAGCAAACATTAACGATGTCAGTGTAGCCGCTAACCAGAGACATTCCACCAGAGACATCTGTAACCTGTACATTTGGAGGAGTTATATAGATGGCGGGTAATTGCCCGGCAACTTGCTGCGTTGAATTAATATCAGTATTAAAGCGAACCAATATTTACTATATCAGTTGTATTGTATGCATATTGGTTAAATAAAACGTATGGTAATATACCCTACCTACAACAACATGTCAAACCCACAAGACCAACAAGCGGAAGCAGAAAGAAATAGACTGAAGCGCAGAGCAAAAGATCTCGCAGACCAAACAGAGAATCGAGCCGAGGAAGTACGAGATAACGTACAGAACGAATAACCTAGCTTAACTTAACTCTCTTTTTTTACTTTATTACTTATTAATTATTTACTTACTACCCCTTCTCCAATTATAGTTATAGTACTGTGCCCTGATATCTAGATCGCCCAAGTCAATTGCCGGCGGTAGTGTATTCTGTACTAGTTGGGCATCTGTTAAAATCTGTCCTTGTGCATCTACTGCAATGAATGCTTTTCTGGTAGAAGCATACTGTGAATAGCCATCATAAAAGATATCGTAAGTAGCATCTCTTATATTCTGCTGGGAACCATCTGCATAATATTCATCTGAAGTCCCGGCCTTTGGCAAAATATCATCTTGCCACTCCCATGATGTAAACTGTGAAGCACCATACCGTGACTTGTAGCCTCTATCAAGTAAAGTATACATTATAATGATTAGAATAGCTCTGACCGGCTATATTAGGTTAAAAGCTAATTAGTCGTTATCTGTTTATACATATTTAGATACATTTGTCTAGTACTAGTACATTATTACCTACGGTTTCGCCGGCGAAGTCTATCGCTATAACTCCTCAGGCCCGGGCATCTTCCCCTCCAATACAGCAAAGTCCTTATCCATTAAAGAAAGAGGATGCCGGCAATGCCTATTGGAAAGTTTTACATTCATACGCTTACTCTTACCCAGAGACAGCAACTCAACAAGACGCTGATAACTTTAAGATAGTATTTTTAAATGTAATGAAGTCATTTCCTTGTGATGAATGCAAAGAGCACGCTAAGTCTTATTTTATCAAGAATCCACCCCCACTTAATAGTAGAAAAGAATTGGTCAGATGGTTCTGTGACTTTCACAATTCGGTTAACAAAAAGTTAGGAAAAGCAGAGCAAGACTGTTCTATCATGACTGAGCAAGAGACTGGCAAACCTTGTACTTCATGCTCTGTCTCTACTACTAACAATGGCAGTAATAATACTGACAGATATAATCCCGGCGGAAGCACCCAGAACAAAAGCGAACCAGTCAAACAAAATCCATCAACTTCATCCCCGCCGGCGAATAGCGTCATGAACAAGGGCACTAGTATATCCAGCAAGAACGAACAAAGCCATAACACCGAGAATAATGCCAGCGATAAACAAGCCATCCCAAACAGTAATCAATCTGTACCTACAATGAAAGATCTTGCTACTACATTTAAAGATTACAAAACTATCAGTACAAAGATTATAGAAGAACTATGTCGCCGGGAATCTCTTCCACTACCAGATATAGTATATCAACCATGTCCTGAAGCGCCTGAAACTTCCTGTACCAGTATATACAGAGACCCGCGGACAAAGGACCAGATAAGGAAACCATTGATCTATCTAAATCCAAATGTGTATGCCCTTCGCACTATAGTCCATGAGTTTTTCCATTACGCCGAAACTATGAAAGGTCATGAAGATTTAGCAATGGATGAATTCGCTGTAGAGAAGATGGCCCAAGAGATTATCGCTAAAGAGTTCCCGTATGATAAGACTCCTTCTGCGCTGTCACATATGCAGAACTTACCAACGAAGAAAGAAATTGAAGTGATGAATGATGAGCAGACAGAAGTCGCCGGGCAGGGTGAACCAATAATCGTCCAACCTCCTCCTCCTCAACCAATCGCTGAAGTACAACAACCAGCACGCAGACTATCCGTAATGGAGAGATTCCAATTATTAAAGGAAGCCCGCCGGCGAAAGTATAAGGTAAAGAAACAATCTGCAGAAGCAGAAGCAGAACCACCTATGACAGTAGCCGAATCACCCACTGCTGTAGATCCAAATCAACAGCAGAATGCAATGCAAGTAGAAGCAGCCACACAAGAATCAAAGTTCCCTACCTACCAAATGATAAGGCAAAGATATGAAGCAGAAAGATTTGCCGAAGCAAAGGATGGAGATGATAGAGATGGATTTTTCAGTGGGTTCGATCAGCTCTATGCTCCAGTTGCTCCCCATTTGGGATTACCCCCGCGAACACTAAACGAAGCATTCACTGCTAACTTTATCTCTAATTCAGTTACTACTATAGCCAAATCTAATCTATCACCTATCGGTTCTCTTCTATTTAGTAGTGTAGGCGGTACCGGTCTCATGCTATCCAACTTTATATTGAAAAGCCAGTCTGGAGTTGCATTGGCAGACAGAAAGATGATGACAAACATTGCCGCCAACCTAATGATGAATGCTTTAAACTATGCAAATCCCAAAGTCTCCAAGAAAATATTAAGAGATGCCAAAAAGATAGGAGGACATATCGCTTCTTTCGAATTTGATAAGATATTACCTATGCTTATTGAGAGCCCGTTTCTTAAAAAAGGCATGGCAGGTGACGCTCGTCGTCGTCGTGACAGATACGGCGGTGGATACGGTGGTTATGGGGGCGGCGGTGGAGGGGGCGGTCCATCATCAGGACCATCCGGTGC
>C688J35102_120990101_pt1 | contig 32425 bp, 34 predicted proteins | sample HopSoiMetagenom2_FD_35102 | JGI IMG/M metagenome (IMG submission 35102)
CCAATGTCGCGGGGTGGAGCAGTCTGGTAGCTCGTTGGGCTCATAACCCAAAGGTCGCGGGTTCAAATCCCGCCCCCGCAACCAATTGGAAACTTCCTAAACGGCCAGCACTTACGCTGGCCGTTGCTGTTTCCGGCTCGACCTCAAAAACATGCGAACTTAAGAGAATCTTAAGAGTGGATTTTTCGTGAATATGGTTGCTCCGCGTTGATCGATGGCTGTTCCGCGATCCGGCGGGAACGTGATGGGCGAAGATCAGGAACGAAGGTTCGACAGAGTGATACCAAGTCCCTGCATCCCCGCTACGACCAGCAGCGCGGCGATCAATGCCTTCATCAGCATGGTGAAGACCGCCGCGACCGCCGACGAAGTTAGCACCTCTTCGTCACGAAGGCCCGACGCTGGAGTACAAGAGCGAGTTCCCGAAACAAGCCGATGATCTCGTCCGCGAGTGTGCTGGTCTTGCCAATAGTGGCGGTGGAACGCTACTTCTCGGCGTGGAGGATGACGGGGCTGTGAAGGGCGTTCCGTCGCCGGCGAAGGCGTATGACCGACTCGCGACGATGCTCAGGAATTGTGATCCACCGATCGAACCCACGATGGGGTGGGTAGCCGTCGCACCTGATCAGGGCGTGATCTACGCGCGCATGACTCGGGGCCGCCATCTCTACAAGGGCGTCTTCTATGTTCGCAACGGGACCACCGAGGTCGGCACGATGGAACAGTTGGAGCGCGCCGCACCGACGCTCGCGCGCGCGGTGCTACCCGAGCAATTCTCGCCTCCCACCTCCGAGGGATTTCGCGGGCGAAGCGCAGACCTCGAAGAGCTTCAAGTACTCCTCTCCGCGCGCCGCGGCATCGTCGTCGTGGACGGCATCAGCGGCATCGGAAAGACAGCTCTCCTGGCCGCGTTCGCGGCGTCGTTGGTTGACCGGCCGGTGTGTTGGATGGAATGCACGGCGGAAGCATCCTTTGGGAATCTCATCGAGACGTTCGGCTCCGTCGCCCGTGCGAAGGGCCTCCATCCACTTGCGGATGCATTCGAGGACCCACACGCGCGATCGCAACGCGGCTGCAGCGCTGCGCCGCCGCACTCGCCGGCAGCGACTTTCTTCTCATTCTCGACGACTACCACCTCGTCACCGATCCGCTCCTCGATCGGTTCGTACTTCGAGTAACCGAGCGTACGACGTACCCGAAACTCTTCCTCGTGTGCAGATGGCGGCCGAAGTTCCTCGCCGCGCTTCCGCGGCGGATCAAGGAACACGCCCGTGAGGACGGGCTCGATGTCGAGACCTGCCGCCTCCTCTTGCTGGACGAAGGCATCGATGTCGACGCGCCTCGAAGGCGTCTACTTGGAGGAACTCATGTTCATCATTGACAACAGCACCGAGATTTTCTCCGACTGAGAGCGTGAGCAACTCCAGACGCTCCTTCTGCTTGATCGCGCACGCATCCTTCCGGCTTGGGGCGAGTCTGCCGAAGCTGTATCGATTGTTTCACCGCTCACAGAGGAAGCCATGACGATCGCCCTCGTGCGCGAGGCCGTCCTGATTCTCGCCACGGTGCATGCCGATGCCGGGGCTCTCTCTCTCTCGCAGAAGGTTCTCGATGACCATCAGCGACACTTCGCGACGACTGCCCCGCGAAGACGAAGCGGCGGTATCTGGCTCGGTTTGCCGACATCCTCGCTCGCGAAGGTGATCTTCCACGTGCCTCTCGCACGGTCCAGCAACTCGTGGAGCTCTGCGAAGCGCGGCGGGATAATGTGGGCGGTGCGCGGGCACTACGTCAGCTCGCGGACGTGCTCTTCCAGCAGAAGAATAACGATCTCGCCGCAAGCGTGGCTGCCCACAGCCTCACCCTTGGGACGAACCTTCGCGAGAAGGCGCTGACGCGCGTGTTGCTCGGTCGGATCGAGCAGGCGCGAAGCGATCCCGGGCGCGCGCGCGAGTACCTCCAGGAGGCACTTGAGTCGTTCACGCGCATGCGCGATCGGCACAACGCGAGTGCATCTCGAAGCCTGCTCGGCTCACTGTCGTCATTGTGAAGAACCGCTTGTGCAATCTTAGGAGTTTTTAAGAGTGGGTAACGATTGACCGAAGTTGATGGCCCGTGACTGGCCTGCCGTATCTCGTTGCGGCGCAGTGAGTTATCACTCGCTACCGTCGTTCATCAACGCTGCTCACGCCCGATAAATAACCGCTCGGGCAACTCATAAACCAACGAGCATCAACCCTGATCATCGCGTCATCAACGTCCTCTTCTGGACGGCACTTCTTGTTTCCCCTTACCGCGCGCCGACATACTGCTACAGCGTGGCGATGTCCTGCCAGAGCCCGGGCTGATGGATGGTGAGAATCTCCTCCGTTCTGCTGATCATGCCGGCGAAGTTTTCTGACACCGCTTTGAAGTGATGATAGATGGGATTGCCGCTGGCATCCTGCACCTGAAGCATTCCACTCGCCAGGGAAGTAGAGGTCAGCGGCACGACGACGCGATCCGAGTTGTCCTGCACGACCTTGATCTCGGTCCACGTGCCCCTGAACATTGCGCCGGTAGAGGTGGTACTAGCCGTTGTGAACCTTCTTGGGCCAGGCCAGCGTGACCTATTCCAACGCCCCGCTGGCATTGACCGCAGTTTGCGTAGTACTCAGTTTATGCGGGTCAGGGTTGTAGTTCTCCACGATGTTCGTGAGCACCATCTTGGACGGTTCGGAAGGCACAAGGTCCGACACCAATGCCCCATTGCGATCGTGGTACTCGACCGCGCGCGACACGGTGAGCATGTAGAAAAGCGGGTCGCCGTATGGGACGTATCCCAGGTCTGAAAAGTCGTCCGTAATAAGCCAGACGGTGTCGGCGGCCATGCCGGTGGCCGGTACGTCGATCACGGGCAGTTTCTTCAATCGTCCGCACTCAGCGCGCATTGCGGCCGTTCGTCGCAAGATAGACCTGCAGTGTCTTGATGTGCTGCACGGCGGGATAGCCATTGATGCGAAGTTCGATGACGGGCGCAATGTCGGGGTCGCGATCCTCGAGCACCGGCGTCACCTTAATGACTTCCGGCGGATGCGGCGAGACGGTGTTCGCCCTGTGCACCTGCCCCGCAACCGGGCTGTAGGGACCGGCCTGCATCTGCAGACTGAATTCCCTCACCGCATTGAAGTAATGCGCATTTGAAGCGCCGTCCAGATTGAAGTCGGTGAATTGTCTCTTTCAGTACCTTCGGTGGAGTGGCGGCGGGGTTCGGGCCGATTCTTCTGGCCATCTGGGCCATGTCGAAATCCGGATGGGTGGGCGACAACAGCACGCCATTCCGGTCGCGCACTACCCCCCTGCTTCTTGGAGATCGGCTGGTAGCTCGGACCGCTGATGTACTGGTAGTGATCGGAATTTCCGTGAGCGGCAGGAGCAGTTCTGAATGGTCTCGCGGAGGAAGTCCTCAACCCGAGGCTGGGCGTTCTGTGAGACGCAGGAATCACCACATGATGCAGTGAGGTGATGGTTGCAATGTGCGGAAGTCATTGTGATGGTCCACGAACGCGTTCACGGCCGCGATGAACCGGCGATTGTTCGGCAACCGAAGTGCCACGCGAGGCGCAGGCAATTCCTCGAAGCGTCCGTTGTTCCCGGGATTGGCGGGATACGTGTAGTCCAGGCCGACGAGATTGCGCCAGCGGTCGTCGAACCACTGGTCACTGCCGTTTCCGAAGATCTCTCTGCGGATGCGCTCCACGGTCCATGTCGCGGGATACCGCCGTTCGTCCGTCGAATAGAGCGCGTGCAGCATCTGAACGTCGCTAGCGCGCAGGTACTGCACGCAATACGGCTGATGGTCGAACACGATCGTGAGAGTGAACGTCGATTTTTCCGTAGAAATCGGGACGGGTTGCACATCTCCATTCGCCTGAGCAGATCCAGGCGCTCATCGACAACGCACCGCTCACGGATGCGGAGCGCGCCGACGCCAACGCGGAACTCATGTTCGGGATGCTGAAACGGGAGGAGTACACAGTTCCATCGGCCACACTACTGCGTGAAGCTCCTCATCAAGGCGGGCATCGATCTCATGCCGAAGGTGCACGACCTCATCGGGATACGAATTGGGGTTGACGTCGAACCCGCTCGCCTTCGCCGGCCGCGGAAGTCCTCGTCTCCGTCTTCGTCGACCGCAGCGCGAAGCGCGCGAAGGACGTCGGCGTCGCGTCGTATGGTAGCCGTGTCGCGGTTCAAGTCCCCTGCCTCCGGCCAACTTCTACACCCCATACCTCTCCTGCAGCACATTCCGATGCCGCTGGTAATGTCCCGCGGCAATGAACGCCAGCGCGCGGACGGTTAACGGTTTGCCGCTGAGTGTTCCGCCGCGCGACCACGCGGCGAGTGGGAGGTGGGCGAAGAGGAGAATCGAGGACTTGCGGACGGCTAGGAGCTCCTCGGTGAGGTCGCGAACGGAGCGCGCGTCGGAGCTCGCTTCGGCGGCGTAGTCGTCGGGGTCCCAGCGGCGGAGGTCGGGGTCGCCGCCGCGGGCGAGGGTGAGGGCGCGGTACTGGTAGATGCGCTCGGCGTCGGCCATGTGGCCGAGAACCTGGCGGATGCTCCACTTATTGGGCGCCCAGCGAAATGCTGCTTTCTCCTCGGAGATGAAGGTTGGGAGCGTGGCGATTTCGCTTTCCTGCGCGCGGAGCATGTCGAGCACCGGGCCGTCGACCAGCGAGACGTAGGACTCCTGATGCGGGGCGTATTCCTCGGGAGTTGGGCGGTGGTCGGGCATGTTTAGGGCCACCAGCCTAGATCGACGCAGCGATGGTGCTCAAGATCGATGGAGAGCACGCGCGCGAAGCGGGTGCCAGTGTGCTGCGCGCGCGTCCAGGTGATCGGCGGCGTCAGCGCGGTCGGCATTCGGTAGAACGTCTGCAGCGTATTCACGACGGTCTCCCGATCGACATCGCGGCCCGCGCGGCGAAGCGCCTCGACGAGCAGCTTCGCGCTCGCGAGCGCGAGGCGGCATGACGTCGCGTGCTCCGGCGGAACATGGAGAGCCTGCAACTCGGCCGCGCCTTCGGCGGTCACATCATCAGGCAACGACGGAACGGCGATGTAGATGCGACGGTCGCGCGATGGTGGCGCCGACTGCAAATCGTCGCTTGTGTACGCAGCGGGGATCAGTACCGGCGACGTCGCTTGCGCAAGCGTCGCGCGCAGCGCCGACGGCGTGCCGATGAAGAGCACCGCGGCGGCTCCGTCGGGAACGGACGTCGCCGACTCAATGCGGGTGTAGCCGGCGGTGGAAAGCGCATCACGAACCGCGGGTTGATCACCGATCACGGCGATTCGAGCGTCGGGAGCGACCTTCGCCGCGGCCAGCAGAGCGAGGCTTTGCTCGCGAACGCCGGCCAACAATCGAAACACGGACGGATCATCGGTGCTCGTACCGGCAGACAGCGACACGATCATCGGCACGCCATTCAACTGCGCGACACCCTCGCTCAGCCACGCCGCGCCGATCGCAAACACCTGATCATCTTTCGTGAACACCGGGACGAGCCGACGACCGAAAACATTCACGCGCTCGAAGTATGCGACGAGCATGGCGCGCACTGCTGCTGCTTCCTCCGCATTCGGTGGCAGCATGATGCCGATGCGCAATGCATCGTCCGAGACGCCGGGCTCGCGATCGTTTCCTAGCTGCTCCATGTACGCGAGCAAGTCTTCGATGTCCTCAATCGCCATCCGGTAGCGCGGCATCGTCTTCAGCAGCGCCTTGCTATTGGCGTCGATTCCCAGCGTCAGCGCGCGTTTGACCTGCGATCGCGTATACGCAGCGCGCGTTCGCTGCTCGCTCGAAAGTGCGTGCGTCAGCACGTCCCACTGCAGATTCGGCGGACGAAGGCCGCCCTCTTCCCGGCCGCGGCCGTCGCGCGCATGGCAGCTCGAGCACGGAACGATCGTCGCCGGGACTTCCACGTCATCATCGCCGATGAACGCGGTGATGGGGCGCTTCGCCGCGCTTTCGCCGGCGAGATAGAGCTGCTTGCCGCGCATCGCGGCGGGAGAGAGCGTCAGCGCGAACACTGCCGCGGCATGCAGGATCACTGTCCGCCTTTCGCGGCAGCGGGTCCGCGATCGTCCACTACGCTCTCCACCACTTTCCACACTTCCTCGGACGGCGCGATGGCGAGCGCCTTCTTCCAGAGTCCCGTGCGGTCGTTGCCGGCGATGATCACGTTCATGTGCTGCTCGCGCACGTCGGTGTGCTGCCCGATCTTGTGTAGCGCCAGATCGACCTGTTCCTTCGTGCCGGTGAGAAAATACCAGCCCGGCTTCGCGCCGACTCTGCGAGCGTACTCCGCCAGTTTCTCCGGCGTGTCGTTCTGCGGATCGACGGTGATGGAGACGAGGATGACGTCCTTGCCGAGCTTCTCGCCGAGGCGGTTCTGCAGAAGAAGAAACGTGCGCGCCATGACCGGACAGCTTGCCGTACATGTCGCAAAGAACGAGTTCATCACCACGACGCGGCCATGGATCAGATCGTCGTAGAGATCGACACGGCGGCCGCGCTGATCGACGAGCTTGAGATTCGCGAGATAGTGATCGGCCGCCGCGGTCGTGGCGAGGGCGAACAACGCCACTGCGAAAAGAAGCCTCTTCATCGCGACGCCTCCGCGAGAACGCTATCAATGAGAGAGAGGAACGTCGACGGCGGGGCGAGTCCGTCGACTTTGCGCCAGACGCCGCGACGCGTGTCGGCGACGAACGCGGACGGCGAATGCGACACGGCGTTCGCAGAGAAGACGCCGAACGCCTTGAGCAGTTGATCGATGTCCGGCTTCGCGCCGGTGACGAGCGTCCAGCCGTCGGCCGTGCCGAAGCGCTTGCGCCACTCGGTCAGGCGCGCGGGCGTGTCGGTCTCGGGATCGATGCTGACGGAGATCAACTGCACGTCGCGTTTGCCGAGGTGCGATTTCACGTGCGCGAAAGAGGCGCCCATCAGCGGGCAGACCGCGGGACAACTCGTGAAGATGAAGTTGATCACGACCGTGCGGCCGTCGATGAGTGTGTGAAACTGGACTCTTTGGCCGGTCTCCGTCACCACTGTCACGTCAGGGAGCCGAGGTGCGGAGACGGAACCGGGAGTCAGTGCGGCGAGCGATGAAACCGCGGAAAGGAGGAGGGCGAGAACAACACCTTGTCGGAGTGGCATCAGTGAAGGTGTTGCACCAGCGGGACAAATCCCTACCCCGGTCACAAGCCGCCGCCGCGATTCGTCTTTCCAAAAGAAGATGACGGGAGGTCCGATGCACGCTGAATACGAGGCAGAAGGCTTCGTGCAGTCGATCCCGGTCCTCACCGCGGACGAGACGCGCGACTACCGCGCGGAGCTCGAACGCACGTGCGCCGTCATCGGCAGACGGGTGTCGCGGCTCGACGGCGTGCATCGCTTTTTTCATTGGGCGTGGAAGCTGGCCACGCATCCGCGTTTGCTCGCGGCGATCGAGTCGCTTGCCGGCTCCGTTCCGCGCGTCGTCTCTTCGCGCATCTTCTATAAGCATCCGCACAGCAGGTCGTTCGTCGGCTGGCACCAGGACGGGATCACGGAAAACGTCGATGACGCGCGCGTGCCGAACGTCTGGCTCGGACTGACCGATGCCACGATCGACAACGGTTGTCTTCGCGTCGTCCCCCGCTCCCACCGCCTCGGCCTCGTGCCGCATCTCGATCATCCCGACGACGAGAATCTCACCTCGTACGGCTGCACCGCGCAGGTTAAGATCGGCACGCCGCGCGACGTGGTCATGCGCGCCGGTGAGATGAGCGTGCACCATCCGCTGATCCTGCACGGATCGAATCCGAATCGCAGCGACCGACCGCGCATCGGCTTCAGCGCGACGTACTCCGCGATCGCGATTCCCGGCGATGCCGCCGTCGAGCCGCCGTCGATGCCGATCGAGGAAGCGGTCGCGCTTTATCTCCTCAGCGACGAGCAGGTGCTGTTCGAAATCGGAGACCGCGCGTGACTCCGCTTCTGTCCGTCGTCATTCCGACGTGGAATCGCGCGCGAGTCGTCGGCGACGCGATCGACAGCGCGCTGGCGCAGAGGCATGATGGGATCGAAGTCATCGTCGTCGACGACGCGTCGACCGACGATACGGTCGCGCATCTCGCCCGCGGCTATGGCTCGCGCATCCGGCTCCTGCAACTGCCGCAGCGCCGCGGACCAGGCGCCGCGCGCAATGCGGGAGTGCGCGTCGCAACCGGCGAGATGCTCGCGTTTCTCGACTCCGATGATGTCTGGCTGAAGGGAAAGCTCGATGCCGAGTTGCAATGCCTGGCGCGTTTTCCCGAGGCCGACGCGATCATCAGCGACAGCCTCGCGTTCAACGAAGGCGAGCCGGACGCGATCACACGCTTCGAGATCAATGGACTGATGGCGGCATCGGGCGGCGAAGTCCGTCGCTTCGCCGACTGCCCCTTCTTCGCATGGACGGACAGCCGCAACGGCGTCGCGACGTGCTCAATCACGATCCGGCGCGAGACCGCGCTCCGATTCGGTCCCGCTCTTTTCGCCGAAGACCTCAGCTCGTGCGAGGACTGGGAATTCGAGATGCGCGTCTACCACGCATGCGGCGTCGTCGTACTGCCTGTCGTCTGGTCGCACGTGCGCCGCTTCGACGACGGCACGCGCGTCGGACGCGGGGAGATCACGTTGCTGCGCGACGGCCTCACGGTCATCGAGCGCGCGCAGTGGCTGAACGGACTCGATCCCTATCTCGCGGACACACTGGCGCAGTTTCGCGCAGACGTGAGGGGGCGGCTCGCGCGGGCGGAGGGAACGTCGTGAGCGACATCCTAATCAGCTCGATGCAGGAGGTACATCGGTGGCGCGGTACGCCCGAGCAGCGCGCCGTCCGCGATCGCATTCGCAAGTTTGGTCAATTCGCCTACTTCGACGAGGTGCTCATGCATCCCGACTGGCGAGATCGCGCGGTGCTCGACTTCGGCGGCAGCGACGGCAATCTGCTGCGCAACGACGGCTGTCCGATCGAGCAGACGAACTACTGGTGCGTCGACGTCGTGAACGCGGCGATCGACGAAGGCCGCCGCGCGTTTCCCGATGCGCACTGGGCTCACTACGATCGCTACAACTGTTCGTTCAATCCCGGCGGCATCCGCGATCTTCCGATCCCAAACCTCGGCATCGCCTTCGATTTCATCCTCGCCTACTCCGTTTTCACGCACACGACGCTCGAGGAGATGCGCGAGCTCGTTCCGCAGTTGCGCGCGCAACTCGCGCCCGGCGGCGCGCTCGCGTTCACGTTCGAGGATCCCCACTTCGAGCCGTGGCCGGAGACGCTCGGGGGGAGCAACCTGCGACTGCGTCTCGAGACGTTTCGCGGACGTCCGGACTTCGATCCGGAGCATGTCGCGGCGCAGGCCGAAGACGCGCAGTGGTGCGCGCTCGTTGGCGGCATGTCGCTCTTCGTCAACGACAACGGACGATGGAGCGACGCCGCGGACGCGTGTATGACCTACGACGTCTTCTACACCGTCCCGTTCATGCAGCGCGAGTTTCCCGACGCGCAGATCGTCGCGCCAGCCAACGGAGAGATGCAACACTGCTGCGTCATCCGGAGGCGGCGATGACGTGGCTCTCGACGAAGCAGAATCAGTTCACCTACTTCGCCGAGCAGATCGGCTCGCAGAACTGGGACGGCCTCGAAGTCCTCGACTTCGGCGGCAACGTCGGCAACATGCTGCGCGATCCGGCGTCGACGATCGATCCGCATCACTACTGGTGCCTCGACGTCGACTACGAGTCGCTCGCCCTCGGCCGCGAGGTGTGTCCCGTCGCCCATTGGGTGCATTACGACCGGCAAAGTTTCTTCTTCAATCCCGCAGGGGTTCCCGGGCTTCCCGTGCCCGAGCTCGGGCGCAAGTTCGACATCATCGTCGCGTACTCCGTTTTTCCGAACACCACGCGTGCGGATCTGCTGGATCTCGTTCCGCAGCTCAAACGACTGCTCACGCCGCGCGGCGTGCTCGCGTTCACTTTTATCGATCCGAACCACGTTTCGTGGCCCGGCGAATATGACGGCGACAACTTCCGCTGGCGCATCGAGCGCGAAGGCAATGACCCGAGCGCGCCGGAAACTCGAAGGCTGATGGAGAAGGCGCACCGCGCGTGCTGGTGCATCCTCGTCAATGGGCGCGAGCTGTATGTCGACACGGACGACACCGCAGACGTGCCGCCCGAGGAGCAGAGGACGTTTCATACGTTTCATACCGTGGAGCACATGCAGTCTCTTTTTCCACACGCCGTCATCCGGCCGCCGGCCAATCAGGAGATGCAGCACTGCTGCATCCTGCGGAGGAACGGTTGGACTTCGTAGCGCTCACAGCCGAGCAGCGGCGCTCGTTCGAGGACGACGGCTTTCTCGTCGTGCGCGATGCGCTGAGCGAGTCGCAGGTGACGGCTCTGCGCGAGGCGGGCGATCGAATCGCCGGGTCGTTTCTCACGAAGCCCGTGATCGAAGACAAGCCGGCGTACAACTATCTCGATCAGCGCCCCGGCCTTCTGCGCGAGAAGCCGTTCGAGGATCTCGTCACGCACGCGCCGACGGCTTCACTTGTCGCGCAAATCCTCGGGCCCAATATTCATCTCCACTCGACCGCGTTGATCTACAAACGTCCGAGTCCGAAGGCGCCCTTGTCGCGCTTCGGCTGGCATCGGGACCTGCGCATCGCCCGCGACCTCGGACACGACACGCTACCGCGCATCGGCGTCAAGATCTGCTACTGCCTCACCGACTTCCACGAGCCGCGCTCAGGAATGACGCTGCTCGCGCGCGGAAGCCACCGCCGCACAAAGCCGCTGACGGTGAAGGCCGGCGACGTCGATCCGGCCGATCTCGAAGTGTGCGATCTGCGGCTGAACGCGGGCGACGCATTTCTGTTCGAGAACCGGCTCTTTCACACCGCGGCGCCGAATCTCGGCAACCGCTGCTCGCGCGTGGTGCTGTACGGCTACGCGTATCGATGGATGAAGGCGGAGACCTATCTCGAAGTGCCGGACCAGCGACGTCTCTCCGGCGCCGATCCCGTCAAGCGCCAACTCCTCGGAGGCTATCGCGACATCGACACGCCTCCGTGGGGATTGCGGAGCTGGGCGGAGCAGCACGGCGTGTTGCCTCCGGCGGTGCCATGGACGGTGGAATCATGAGCGAGCTGCGCTTTCACTGGATGTTGCCGAAAGGCGGCGAAGTCGAGCCGACCGGCACGCAAACGCCGCAGCAGGCGTGCCGCTATCGCGTGAAGTCGACGACGCGCGACTCGATCGCACCGCTGCCCGACGTTGCGGGCTGGACCTACTTCGCACATCGCGCGGAGGAAGCGGGGATCGACTCGCTGTTGATCTCATTCAGCCGCTACGAGCCCGATCCGATTCTCGTCGCCACCGCGCTGTCGCAGTCGACCGAGAAGCTACGCTACATGCTCGCGTATCGCTCCGGTTTCATGCAGCCGGCAACATTCGTCCAGCAGATCAACACGCTGTGTGCGCTGAGCAACGGACGCGTGTCGATCAACATGGTCGCGGGCAGCTCGGCGGCGGAACAGCGCGGCTACGGCGACTTCCTCTCGCATGACGAGCGGTATCAGCGCGCGGAAGAGTTCCTCGCAACGTGTCAGGCGTTCTGGCGCGGCGACGAGGTGAACGTCGAAGGCAAGTACTTCCGCGTCGAGAAGGGGAAGCTGCACACGCCGTTCATCGCACCCGATCGCCAGTCACCGGAGATCTACGTCTCCGGTCATTCTGAAGAAGCGGAGCGACTCGCATTCGCGCAGGGGACGTCGTGGCTGCGGATCGTCGATACGCCCGAAAACGTTGCGCCGCACGCAGATCGCGCGCGCGCGAACGGCGTCGGCGTTTGTCTGCGCCTCTGTATCATCTGCAGACCGACGCGCAACGAAGCGATCGCGGTGATGGACGCGCTGCTCGCCGACGATGCGGAGAGGCGCCGTGCGATCGCCGCGAGCGACACGACGCAGTTGCACACCACGGCGCTGAAGAACGACTCGCGCATGCATGCCGAGGCCGTGGCGGCGTCGGCGGACGGAGCGCGGTGGCTGAATCGCACGATCTTCACCGGATTCGTTCCGTTCTACGGTCCGGTGTGGACGACGCTGATCGGCACGCCGGACGAGCTCGCGGATGCGTTCCTGGCGTACAAACAAGCCGGCGCGACGGAGTTCATCCTGTCCGGGTGGCCGGAAGTCGATGAAGTGGAAATCTTCGGTCGCGAGGTGCTGCCGCGCGTGCGCGCAGCGGAGCGAAAACGAGAGCGAGAGGAGACACACGCGTGACCACGGAAGCACCCGTCGCACCCTACGCCTACAATCGGTTGATGTACGTCGACCATCCGGAGAACGTGTTCTACGGAACGGACGACGGCGCGCAGGATGGCTCGTTCAGCGAGTTCGCAGAGATCCGCGCGCATTACGAGAGCGTCGAGCCGCATCGGCGCGAGGACGTCCACTTCATCTCCGTCGTCGGCGGGTTGTACGGACTCAATCTGATTCCACTGTGGCGCCCAAAGCGGATCACGATCTACGACATCAACCCGGCCGCGATCAGCTACTTCAAAATCATCCGTCGCGTCTTCACCACGAGCCGCGACGTGCCGCAGTTTCTGCAGAGGCTCACCGACGGCGCGTACGACGTCGAGGACGATCTCGAGCAGTTCCTGAAAGAGAACATCATGATGAAGCAGCGCGGGAATCTTCCGCGCGAGCGCGGCTCGACGAAGCGGCCGTACGAACAGAGCTGGCAGTACGCGTTCGAGCACTTCAATCTGACGAAGAAGCTGCTGACCGAAGTGCCGTTGGAGACCCGCTGCGAGCCGATGGAGAGCGAGAGCTTCAGCGGTTACATCCGCTCGCAGAACAACCTCTGGATCTACTGTTCGAACATCACGGAGTTCCACTACTTCGATCTCGATCTCGACGATCCGAAGAACGTGGTTATCCTGCAAATCATCTATCCGAACGAGCCGCAGCTCCTCGACCTCGCACCCCTCGGCGGCCGGCCGGCGTGCGTCCACTTCCAGATTCCGTTGCGCGCGGAGCGACTCGATGCCGAGTAAGTTCAAGATCGACACGAATGCCGCCGTTCCCGCGACCGGAACGTATTCGCAGGCGATTCGCACCGGCGATCTGGTGTTCGTGTCCGGCATGACCGGGCGCAATCCCGACACAGGCGAGCTCGAGGAAGGGCTGGAGGCGCAGACGCGGCGCGTGCTCGCGAACGTCGACGCGATACTCTCCGCCGCCGGCTGCGCGAACGAGGACATCGTCAGCGTGACGTTGTTGCTCGCCGACATCAAAGACTTTAAGGCGGTCGATGCGATTTACGCTGCGTGGCTGCCGGGCGTGGGCATCACGCCGTGGCCTGCGCGCACGGCCTTCGCCGCCCTCGCCCTCCCCGCGGGCGCGCGAGTGATGCTGCAGGCGGTGGCGGCGGTGCCCAGAGAGTGAGATGCTCATCGAGGAGTTCGATCAGGCGCTGAAGGACGCGCGGCCGGCGAGCAAACCGGCTCCGGAGATGCTGTATCACTACACGACCGCCGGCGGTTTCGAGGGCATCGTGAAGAGCCGCGCGTTTCGCGCGACCAACTTCAGCTTCATGAACGATCCGTCGGAGATCACCTACGGCAAGCGGCTGATCGTTGACCGGCTCGGCGCGAAGACCGCGGCGACTCTGGACTCCGCCGCGAAGCGGCTGTTCCAGGCCGTCATCGTCGACCTCTGGCAGGAAGTATCCGAGATCTACGTCGCGTGCTTCAGTTCTCTTGCGGACGACCTGAGCCAGTGGCGCGCGTATGGCGGCAGTCCCGCGCGTTACGCGCTCGGTTTCCGAACCGCGATGATCCATCAGGCGACTCTGCGGCCGCATCCGCACTTCGTGAAGTTATCGCGCGTCCTGTACGACCGCGACGAGCAGGAGAAGAAGATCGATCTCGTGCTCGATGCTGCCGCCGATTTCGTGCGCGAACATGACGCAGGCGGCGAGCTCCTCGCACTCGCGGCGCCACTTCTCTCGCGTCTGTTGCGGATGCTACCGACGCTGAAAGAGCCGGCCTATCAAGCGGAGACCGAATGGCGCGTGGTGATCAGAATCCGGCCCGGCGTGCCGGTGAAGATCGACTTCGATACGTCGCGAGGCGTCATTCGACCGTATCTGATGTTCGCGCTCGAGGAACGGACGGGCGTGCCGATGCCGCTCGACTCGCTGCACGTGCTCGCACCGGCGCGGCTCGATCCGGCGATCAAGGCGGCGGCGATGGTGCTCGATGCCGCCGGCGTCGAGCGCGTCGTGCCCGTCCGCTCCGGCATCCCCTTCGCGGACTGACGTCATGCGCGTCACCATCGTTATCGGCGGCTTGAGCGGAGGCGGCGCGGAGCGTGTGTGCGTGAATCTCGCGAACGCGTGGGCGGCGGCGCGGCTCGACGTCACCATCGTCACCGTCACGCAGCAGCGGCCCGGATCGGTCTATCCGCTCGACTCGCGTATCGCGCGCGTCGATGTGCGCTGGCCACGCGAGGTGCATGAGGAAACGACGCCAGTGTTGCGCGCGCTGCGCGACGCCGGCTGCATGGAACTGTCGAGCGAGGCACATCTGATGACCGCCTTGCGCGCGGCGATCCTCGGCACGACGCCGGACGTTGTGGTGTCGCACATGGACATCACGAACGTGCGCGTGCTCGGCGCGATCGGCGACACGCACATTCCCGTTGTCGCCTGCGAGCACACCGATCCGCACCGCAACCACCTCGGTCCCTGGCACGGCGCGCGCGAGGTGCTGTACCGGGGGCGCGCCGCGGCGATCGTCGCGCCCCATGACTCGATCGCGGCTTGGTTCATGCGCCGCGGCATCTCCGGAGTGCACATGATCGCGAATCCGCTCTTGTCGCCGCAAACGCGGCCGCTGCAAGCGCGCGAGCGGCGGCGGTTGATCACGCTGGGACGTCTCTCGCCGGAAAAGCGGATCGCGATGATCGCCGGCGCGTTCGCGCGCATCGCGGATTACTTCCCGGATTGGGATCTCGAAATCTACGGCGAGGGACCGCAACGTGACGAGATTGCGCGCATGACGAACGAACGCATTCATCTTCACGCGTTCACCGAAGATCCCTATGCGGCGCTGCTTGCCGCCGATCTGTACGTCTCCGCATCGTGCGTCGAGGGATTCGGCAACGCCATCTGGGAAGCGATGGCCTGCGGGCTGCCGATCGTGGCGATGGACTGCGGCGGGCCGGTCTCGACGCTCGTGCGCGACGGCATCGATGGCCGCGTCGTGCGCGGCCAGGAGCACGAGCTCGCGCTTGCACTCTCCGCGTTCATGGAAGACGGCGCGATGCGCGGCGCATTCGCCGCGCGCGCGGCGGAAGTCGTCGATCGTTATCCGCTTCGGGCCACGCTCGCGAAGTGGGATCGCGTGCTCACCGGCGTCGTCGAAGGAGCGCGCGTGTGAGCGACGTCGTGCAGAGCCTGTGGATCGGCCCGCGGCTCTCCGCGATGGAGCGTCTCGCAATCGCGTCGTTTCTGCATCGCGGTCACGAGTTTCACCTCTATGCGTACGACGACATCGACGGCGTGCCTCGCGGCACGATCCTCCGCGACGCGCGCGAGATCCTTTCCGAAGAAAAAATCTTCTACTACAGCAACTTTCACTCCGTCTCCGGCTTCTCCAACTGGTTCCGCTATCAACTCCTGTTCGACCGCGGCGGATGGTGGGTCGATGCCGACATGGTGTGCGTGCGGCCGTTCGCGTTCGACAGCGATCACGTGTTCGCGAGCGAACTGTCGAAAGGCGTGATGTACATCAGCTCCGGCGCGATTCGCGCTCCGCGCGGCAGTGACGCACTGGGATGGGCAGCCGAGGTCTGCGCGTCGAAGAATCCGTCGACACTGCGATGGGGCGAGACCGGACCGTCGCTCGTCGCACAGGCGGTCGAGCGTTTCGGTCTCAATGATGCCGTGCAGCCGCCGGAAGTCTTCTGTCCGCTTTCGTACACCGAATGGCATCGCGCGCTCGACGCAGACGCGCCGGCGCTGCCGGACAACACCGCCGCCGTGCATCTGTGGAACGAGATGTGGCGCCGCGACGGCCGCGACAAAGACGCGTCGTACGATCCGCGCTGCCTTTACGAGCAGCTCAAAAGAGAAATGAGATCCGCCGCAGAAACTGCGCCTGAAGCGTGACGGTCTTCACATGCTCCTCGGCGACATCGCGGTCGTAGCCGCGGCCAACGAGGTGCGCGCGGCTCGACTTTCTCCACACCTCGCGCGCCGCGCGCGTCTGCGGCGTGCGCAGGTACGCCGAGACGAGATCGTCCCAGTCATGCAGGTTGTCCATGAAGCGGTCGTGAAAGTACTTTCGCAGCTCGGGCTCGGTGCGCATCGTCTCGTGCGTGCGGTCGTATGCCGCCTTCGTCGTCGCGCGGAAGAGCTCCGTGCCGCGCTGTTGCAGCAGCGGGCCGGCGCGATAGATCTTCTTCAGGTACCAAAGCTCGCCGCGCACGCGGAAGTTGCGGTTGTAGACGCCGCCGAGGATGTGCTTCGCGTCTTTCGCGGCGTTGGCGACGGACTCGCGCGGGCGATACGTGCCGGTGCCGACGGACGCGAACGAGAGCGAGTCGTGATCCATGAACACGAGCTCGACCTGCCATCGCCCATCGCGCCACACGCTGCGCAATCCGGCGTTGCGATCTACGAAGGACTCGCCCTGCGTGTGTCCGCGTAGCGCGAGCAGCGTTCCCCAGAATCGGCCGAGCTGCGTGAGCACCGCGAGGTAGTTCTCGTTCGCGCGCTCACGATTGCGCGGCACGCGGAACGCGGCCTCGACGTACTCCGCGTGCGAGCGCCACGTCACACGCGGCGGCTCATAGATGCCGAGGATCTCGTCGAGGATCGCGTCGGCGAATCGGCGCGCGTCGTCGGGCGTCCATTCCTTTCCGAGTCCGTCGCGGAAGTAGCGCTCGGCGCCTGACGCGGACAAGTATTTCATGATCCGCTCGAGCCGGAACGTCGTCGTGCCGATCTGAATCGCCTGCGCTGGTTTCACGCGTCCGATGAAGTTGCCGGTGAGCGCAATGTCATTCAGCGGCTCTTCCCATGTCTCCTCGTGATAACTGGTCAATGTCTTGACCGTCTGGTACAGGTTCCAGCGCATCCCCTCGTAGCACTCGCCGAACACGCGCGGATCGGTGAAGTAGTCGATCAGATCGACTTCGCCCCGCGGTGTCGCGATCGTGTAAACGGTCGCGAGATAGAGCGTGCGCGACATTGATGCGTCGAATCCGTGCACGGTTCGAAACGCCCACGAGAGGAACGCGGAGTTCTCCGCCTCGTAGGTGAGCAGTTGATGCATCGCGCCGCCGTCGAGATGATGCGAGCTCGGGACGATGTATTGGTTGCGCGCCCACACGACGGCCAGCGGCAGGTCCCGTACGAGTCCGGCACGCTTCATCTCGATCTCATGCGCGCTGCCGGGCGGCTTCACCGTCAACACGACGGTGCCGACAGGTTGCTCGAGCAGCGAGTTGATCTCGCCCGTCGTCGAAAGCGCGGCCCAGCGGATCACCGCGTCGCGGCCGAGGTGCTCGACGATTGCTCGTTCGAGCGCGGGAAGCGACTCGATCGTTTGCTTCCCCTCGTCGAGAAAACGGCCGTGTGGTTTCGGGTCGCGCACACCTGCGGAGCGGCGCACGTCCTGCTCGATCTGCGCGATGACTTCGCTGGCGCTCCATAGATAGCGCCCGAACGTGAGACGGCAGACGCTGCGTGCGGCGTGGAGGTAGTCGCGAACGGCGCGGTCGTTCGGACGCGTGCCGAGGGTGAGGCGATGAATGCGGCCGTTGCGCGCGATGCGCCGCCATACTTGCGCGGTGAGCGGCTCACTGGAGCGATAGCCTTGGCGAGCGAGCTCGGATGCGTCGTCGAAGCCCAGGCGATCGAGCCAGTGCCGGCGCTCGTCGATGGCATCGGGCGCGATGCGCGAGAGGAACGTCTCGAACATCAGCACGGCGATGCAGCGCGCGGACCACGGTGCATTCGCGTCGCGCGCGATCGACTCGACCGCGGCCGCCTGCTCGCGGGTGTATCCGCTGTCGAAGAGCAGCGCGGTGAGTGGCACCGCGAGAACGCCGGCATCGTCGCCGGCGCTCTCGTTCAGAAGGCGCGCGATCTGTGGAGAACGACGCGCAATCGGGAGTCGCGCCATGCGGGCGGTTTACTTGCCGCCTTTCCCGCCGGTTGAAGGCTTGCCGCCGGTGTTCCCGGTTTTGCCGCCGGTGTTCCCGGTTTTGCCGCCGGTGTTTCCGGTTTTGCCGCCGGTGTTTCCGGTTTTGCCGCCGGTCGTCGTCTTCCCGCCACCTTTGCCCTTGGTGATCGGGCCGCCCGGAGGGCCGAACATCTTCTTGGCGCCGTCGCCTTTGCCCTTGCCGCCGCCTTTGCCCTTGCCTTTGCCTTTTCCGCCGTTCGTGTCGTCGGTCTTTCCTTTGCCGCTCTTGCCTTTGTCCTTGTCCGTCTTCTTCTTGACCGGACCGCTGCCGATCGCAAGAGCGAGCGCGACGTACAACGCGCGCGCGTCCGTCTGCGTCAGCGTGCACACCGAGTGGCCGCCGCTCGCCTGACCGTTGCTCAGTGCCTTGCCCGAGTCGGTGGCGACCTGCGTGGTGAGCACGATCTGGACGGACGATCCGCCGCCACCGCCGTCACCGCCCTTGCCTTTGCTGCTTTTTCCCTTGCTGCCCATGGCGCCTCCTTCAGATGTTGGCGTGGATGAATGCTGCGCCCGCACCGGCATCATCGGTGAGCCGCGGCGCGCGGATGACTGTGTCTTCGAGCGGTGCGTAGCGAGGGCGCGCGCGGACGTCGAATGCGTTGCGCACTCCTTCGTTTTTGAGCCGCCGTTTCGGATCGTGAGAGCTCTTGCGGTTGTAGAGGATCAGCGGCTCGGAGATGTGTACCGCGCGGCGTGTGGTGGCCATCTCCAGCATCGGAAACATGTATGCGAGGTCCTCGGTGATCCTGAAGTAGCGGCCGCGGCGGTCGCGCAGATCCTCGTCCGCGATGCAGTCGAACAACCACTTCTTCCATGTGCGAGGGGCGGTACCGAGCCAGCGGTAGGCGCGGAAGTCGACGCCGGCGGGATATGCGGGCCAGCGTCCGGGCTGATCCGGCGTGTTGCTGATCCAGCTGCCGTACGTCATCCAGCAGTTCTCGCTGGCATGCTCCGAGGCGATGCGTTCGAGCGCGCGGTCGGTGACGAACCAGTCGTCGCCGTCGAGAATGACCATGACGTCGTCCGGCTGCGCGTGGCTGCGGCGCATGGCACGGAGGACGTTCTCCATCGTATAGAGCCGCTCCTCGTTTCGGGTGATGTGGATGCGCGGGTCGCCCGCCGCCCCTTCGAGCGCGCGCTCATACGTGCGATCGCCTTCGCGGTCGATCGTCACCATCGCTTCCCAGTCGCGGAACGTTTGTGCCCGCAGCGACTGGAGGCAGGAGGGGATGAAGTCTTCGCACAAGCCGCAGTTGACGATGACCTTCAGCACACAGGTTTCTCCACTGAGAAGACGCGCCCGCACATCGCGATGTGACCGGCTGGTCACAGGAGGCGCACGGCAGGCGTCTTTCCATAGGGGTACAGGAGGCAAAGATGTCGTTCGTCCGCCGCTCAGTCGTGCTGTCGCTCGGCGTGGTGCTGCTTGCGCTTTCGGGCCAGGCACTCGCCGAAGAACCGTGTTCGCGCAACATCACCGCGAACGTGGTCGCCATCGATGCGCCGTTCTTTCTCAACCGCCTCGGCGCCCAACTTCCCGAAGGGATGGTGTTCGCGCTGGAGCGCGACATCGTCAAGAACAATGAATGCAAGATCACGGATCCTAAGGACCCCAAGTGGTGTCAGCGCGCGTTTCTGCGCGCAGACAAACGCCCGCGCCCGATCGTGCTGCGCGCGAATCTCGGCGACTGCCTCACGATCAACTTCACGAACCTGCTGAGCGACGTGCCGCGGGCCGGCAGCGGCCAGCCGGCCACGCGCTACACGTCGTTTCACGTCGCCGGCATGCAGCTCGTGTCATCGATTCGCGACGACGCGTCATACACCGGCGTGAATCCTTCCAGCATCGTCAAGGCCGGGGCAAATCCGAACGTCGTCGCGCCCGATCAGAAGATCACGTACAAGCTGCGGGCGACCGCCGAGGGGACGTTCCTCATCAACAGCATGGGAGCGGCGTGGGGCGGGCAGGACTTCCCGGTCGACGGCGCCCAACAGACCGCGGGCCTTTTCGGCGCGATCAATGTCGAGCCGAAGAGCGCTGTGTGGCTGCGCAGCCAGATCACGCACGACGAGATGCAGCGCGCCACGAAGAGCCTCAGCCCCGACGGACAGCCATTCCTCGATTTCGACGCGCCTGAGCTCCAGATGCTCGTCAACAACGAGATCGTCGCCACCGACCTGACGGCGATCATCGCCGGCCCGAAGGACAACGGCTACCGCTTCCTGGACGATGGCGATCCGAATACGAGTCCCGTTCCCTACACGCCGGAGCGCAAGCGGCCGTTCCGCGAGTTCACGATCGAGTACCACGAGCTGAACGACTCGCAGCAGGCCTTCCCCATCTTCGACTATGCGAAGGCGACGCTCACCAGCACGCTCCAGGCGTCGGGCGACGCATTCGGCATCAACTACGGCAGCGGCGGCATCGGCGCCGAAATTCTCGCCAACCGCTTCGGCCTCGGGCCGATGAACAGTTGTTCGGACTGCCTGTTCGAGGAGTTCTTCCTCAGCTCCTGGACCGTCGGCGATCCGGCGATGGTGGTGGACTATCCTGCCAATGCGCCGTGCTCGGACAACACATTGAACGCGGGCAAAGTGGATGTGCTCAATCCGGCGCAGACGCCGAAAGCGCCGTGCACGCCAGGCGTGAAGGACAACGCGCCGGCGACCACCAATCCGCAGCGTAAGGCGACTAAGGCGCTCTATCCGTCCGACCCGTCGAACGTCTACCACAGCTACATCAACGACCGCGTCATCTTCCGGACGCTGCATGCGGGGACGGGCGTGTCGCACGTCCATCACCTCCACGCCCACCAGTGGTTCCACTCGCCGAACGCGGACGGCAGCACCTATCTCGACAGCCAACTGATCAATCCGGGTAGCGCGTACACGATGGAGATCGCGCACCTCGGCAGCGGCAATCTCAACAAGGTGGTCGGCGACTCGATCTTCCACTGCCATTTCTACCCGCACTTCGCGGCCGGCATGTGGGCGCACTGGCGCTCGCACGATGTCTTCGAGAACGGCACGGAGCTCGATGCGTCCGGCAGGCCGAAACCGGGGTGGAACCGGGCGCAGCCGGACGGTGAGATCGCAGCAGGCACGCCGATTCCCGCTCTCGTCCCGATGCCGGGACTGGCGATCGCACCGATGCCGGCGCGCGTTCAGATCGTCGCCGTGAAGGATCCGAACAACCCGGCCGGACCGGTGGTGGGATATCGCACCGAAGTGAACCCGGCCGATCTCGCGGCCCGCAAGAACCCCGGCTTCCCGTTCTTCATCCCGGGCGTCGCCGGATCGCGCGCGCCGCATCCGCCGCTTGACTTCGCGCAGGAGACGAGGAAGGACAAGTCCGGCAACACGGTGACGAAGGAGCTGAACGGCGGACTGCCGCGTCACATCATCCTCAACGCGCGCGTCGAAAAAGAAGCGCACAACTACCTCAATTTCGAAAAGGAGCTCTCGTATATCAACGCCTATCGCCTTCCGGAGAAGGGGACGCCGGAGGAGAGGGTGGCGATGGACTATCACGCGCAGTGCACGCATAACACGTTCAACTCCCTCGGCGGACCGGCGCTCTACCGCACGAATGGCAGGCCGCCGGTGTCGGGCGCTCCGTACGCTGACCCGGGCGTCGACAGTCCGTCCAACAGTGACACGTGCACGCCGGTCACACAGTGGTTCGACTACAAGGCAGCCGTGATTCAGACCGACACGGTCCTCAACAAAGTCGGGTGGCACTACCCGCAATCGCGTCTGCTGACGCTGTGGGAAGACGTGCTGCCGACTGTCAAGGGCGAGAAGCCGCCGGAGCCGTTCTTCATCCGCGGCAACGCCGCCACCGGCGTCAACTACTGGCACACCAACCTGGTGCCGAACTACTACGACCTCGACGACTATCAGGTGCGCACGCCGACCGACATCATCGGGCAGCACATTCACCTCGTGAAGTTCGACGTCACTTCGTCGGACGGAGCCGCGAACGGCTTCAACTACGAGGACGGCACGCTCAGCTACCAGGAAGTGCAGAAGCGGATCGAAGCAATCAACCAGTGCGGCGGTCTCGCGCTCGGTCTGAGCTCGATCAAGAAGTGCGACAAGGCCAAGACGGCCGACCGCACGCATCTCGCTCCGGAAGCTCCGCCGAAACTGATCTGTCCCGATCCGAATACAAAGCCGTGCAGCGAGTGGTTCGGAGCGCAGACGACCGTGCAGCGCTGGTTCTCCGACGTCATCTCCACTCCGGATGACGCGAAGAACGGACAGCGCACCATCCGCACCGTCTTCACGCACGATCACTTCGGCCCCTCGACACACCAGCAGGTCGGCCTCTACGCGGCCTTCCTCGTCGAGCCGAAAGGAAGCACCTGGTTCCTCAACGATCCGGCCAAGACGCCGATGCAGACGCGCAAGGACGGCGGACCTACGTCGTGGGAAGCGATCATTCAGACGCCGGAGAACCCCGACAAGAACACGTACCGCGAGTTCTCCATCGCGCTGCAGGATTTCCAGTTCGCGTACCTGGCAAGCAGCATCGGGAAGCGTCACACGTTCCACGGCGTCGAAACCGACAAGAACGGCAACCCGGTCCCGGTCACTGTCGACAAAACGTGGGTCGACTCCTCGAACGTCGTCGAGCCGCCGCTTGCAGCCGGGACGGCCACAGTGCCGGGCCCGCAGATCGTCAGCTCAGGCCCGACCTCCGGCACGTATTCGTTCAACTACCGCAACGAGCCGCTGCCGTTCCGCCTGGCCGGCGCGGGCTCATTCAGCGGCGGTTCGAATGCGACGGACCTCGGGCACGTCTTCAGCTCGAACATCATTCGCAACAATCCGCAGATGAACTCGCAGCCGCCACCCGGAGCGCCGATAGGCACGTCCGGCTTCCGCTTCCCCGACAAGCCGTTGACGCCCGGAATGGAAGGCGGCGACCCGTACACGCCACTCCTCCGAACGTATGAAGGCGATCGCGTGCAGATCCGCATCATCACCGGCGCGCATATGCTGCCGCACGACTTCACGATTCAGGGCATCAAATGGCTCTTCGAACCGTCGTTCCTCAACTCCGGGTACCGGTCGAACCAGTCGATGGGCATCTCGGAACACTTCGAGTATCTCTTCGAGGTACCGCGCGCGAGCCCGACGAACGACACCTATCACAACTGGTCCGACTACCTCTACGAGCCGGACGTCTCGAATCAACGGCACGGTATCGTCGACGGCACGTGGGGACTGATGCGCGCGTACAAGACGGCGCGCGAAGACCTCCCGCTGCTCCCCACGAACCAAAACGTGAAGCCGCTGCCGAGCAGCTCGAAGGCAGCCGACTACAGTTGTCCGCCGAGCGCACCCGTACGTCAGTTCACGGTGAATGCGGAGTCGCCGTCGACGGCAATCGTCTACAACGATCGCGGCGTCGACGACGGCGCCGGCAAATTCTCGAAGTCGACCATCACGAATCCGATCCCGCTCATGTACACGTTCCAAAGCACGACGCCGCCGAGCGGGTCGTCGACGAACGTTGCGCCGAACGTGAACGAACCGCTCGTGCTGCGGGCGAACGCCGGCGACTGCATCGCGCTGACGCTCAAGAACAAATTCAATACCGGCGCGGCCGTATTCAGCGACGAGTCCTTCGCCGCATTCGCGCAGAGCACTCCACTCTCGCCGTCGCAGAACGCCGGCATTACGCCCGCCCTTCTGTCGTACGACGTGATGACGAGCAGCGGCATGAACATCGGCTTCAATCCGTCGACCACCGTCGCGCCGGGAGGCAGCTACACGTACTACTGGTACGCGGGCGACACGAAGGTCGACACGGCCGGCAACGTCAAAGGAACGCCGATCGAGTTCGGCGGCGCGAACCTCATGCCTCCCGATCCGATGGAGCAGGACAATCACGGTCTCATCGGCGGCCTCGTCGTCGAGCCGCCGAAGACGGTGGCGTGCTACGACGACAACTGGAACACGGACGGAAAGGGCTACCCGACCTACACCTCCGCGTGGATCTACGAGGGAACGAATTGCAGCTCGCCGGGACCGCTGCATCATCGCGAGTTCGTCATCCTCACGCAGGACGACATCGCGCCGACGAGCATCAAGTGGCCATCGTCGTGTTACTGCGCCGTGGCTGGCACCGGAGCATCAACCGGTCCATGCACGCCGTGCATGACCACCGTCGAAAACGCCATCGCCTCGCCCGGCATTCAGACCGCGATCAACTATCGCACCGAGCCGATGTCGTATCGCTTCAACGCCAAGAGCTTCAACACCCTCAACACGCTGTGGCGCGGCTTCTCCGATCTCTTAGTGCTCGGCGAGCCGCAGACTCCGATTCTCGCGGCGGCGGCAAACTCACCGACGCGAATTCATCTCCTCCATCCGGGCGGCAGCGGCGACCAACAGGTGCTGCAACTGCACGGACACGTGTGGCAGGAGCTTCCGTACGTCGATCAGTCGACGCGCATCGGCGACAACAAGGTGTCGCAGTGGCTCGGTGCGCGTGACAACTACGGAGCAAACACGTCGTACTCGATCATCCTCGACAAGAACGGCGGCGCGGGTGGCCGCGACGGCATCGTCGGCGACTACCTCTATCGCACGCATCCGGCCGACTTCATCACGCAAGGCATCTGGGGAATCATGCGCGTCGGCAAACCGGGCAGCGACATCGTCAGCATCGCCGGCGCGCAGTTCAGCAGCGGTGGCACATACGTGACCGGATCGTCGTCGGTCTTCGTCGACAACAAGAGCAATCCGAAGAATGGTCAGCGAGCGTCGACGGTGGCCCTCTCATGGCGGCCGCAAGGCGACTCCGGCGACGGTACCTCGCTGGGGAACGTAACCGTCGGGGCAGGTGGACTCTGGGTCTACAGCAAGAAACCGACGATCCCGGATCCCCAACACTCCGAGATCGTTGCCGTCTCGCCGCTCGGCGGACGCGCGATCGTTCCGATCTGCGTGACGGAGGCTCCGGGCGATACACCGAACTGCGTGGCGAGCGAAACGCCGGGACCGCCGGCCCAAGCAGTCGGCGAGGCCATTCGCTTCATCAATGGTCCACGCGATCGCAAGGGCGTCGTGACGCCGCCGCTCGCGAAGCCGCAGGAAGGCCTGCGCGGACCGGAGACCGGCATGAACGCGCCGAAGAACGTGCCCTCACTGGAGGAGAACGCGACGCCGCCGCAGACGACGCCGAAGCCGTCGACGCCGCCGCCGCCGACAAAGCCGGAGTAGAGTAGAAACAGTGAGAGAGCTGATCTGCGATCTCGCCCGCTCGTTCTACGACCTCGGTTGGGTCAGTGGAACGGGCGGCGGGATCTGCATCCGCGTGGGAGAGAATGTGTTCATCGCGCCAAGCGGCGTGCAGAAGGAACGGATGCACCCGGAGGACATCTTCGTGTTCACGCTCGACGGCGCGGTGCTCGAACGTCCCGCCGATCCGTTACTGAAGCCGTCAGAGTGCACCGCGCTTTTCCTCGCGGCCATGCGCCTTCGAGGCGCCGGCGCGGTGATCCACAGCCATTCCATTCACGCGATGCTCGCGACGCTGCTCTTCACCGCGGAGTTTTCCGTCTCGCATCTCGAGATGATCAAAGGCATCGACGGCCACGGCTACCACGACCGCCTCGTCGTGCCGATCATCGACAACACCGCGCGCGAATGCGATCTCGCGGCGTCGCTCGAGCAGGCCATCCTCGCCTACCCGCTCACGCACGCCGTGCTCGTTCGCCGGCACGGCGTCTACATCTGGGGCCGCGACTGGATTCGCGCGAAAGCGCAGGCCGAGTGTTACGACTATCTCTTCCAAGCCGCCGTGGACATGCGGCGGATGGGCATTCCGACGTGCGTCGAAGGAGGAACCCCCGATGCGAGCCTGGCGTCTCGCGAATTACACGGAATCGATCGCGCCTGAAGATCTCGCGCGTCGCGGCGTGCTGTCGTGGAGCGTGCCGCCCGACGACGACGTGCGCGCCGAGGTGGTCGACCGTATCTCGCGCGAGCATGGATACATCGATCGCGACTTCGTCGAGCTGAATCCCGACACGCCGAACCTCGACACCATCTGCGCGAAGTTCGACCAAGAGCACTATCACACCGAGGACGAAGTGCGGTTCGTCGTCGCCGGTGAAGGCATCTTCGACGTGCGCGATGAGCGCGACGAATGGATCCGCATCGAAGTCGCGGAGGGCGACATCATCGTCATTCCCGCGCGGACGCATCATCGCTTCTTTCTCACCGACGCGAAGCGCATCCGCTGCATGCGCCTCTTCGCCAATCACGACGGATGGGCCCCGCTCTACCGGCAGTGAGAAAGCTGGCCATCGGGCCGTTTCGCGCCCTCGGCCAGTACGTCAGCCGCGAGTTCTGGGCGACGTTCGACGCATTGCGCGACTACGGCTGGAATCTGATGGAGCAGGCGCAACTGCCCGATCACGGAGACCTCTTCGCGCCGGTGATTCGCCATTACGCCGGCGGTGGCTGGCCGGACGTCGTGCTCTTCTGGGAGTCGTACATGGACGCGTACCGGTGGGGACGCGTCCTTCAGGAAGAAGGAACGCGCGTCTACGTGCTACTCGACGATCTCCATCACAACCTCGCGCGGCAGCACGATGCGCTCCGCAATGCCGACGGCGTGCTCGCGACGTACGCGCCGCGCATTCACGACTACATCCCCGGACTCGATGACGCGAAAGTGACGTGGGTGCCGCACGCGGCGAATCCCGATTTTCTCCTGGAGCCGAACGAGACTCCGCACAGCCTCGTCTTCGTCAGCGGCGCGATGGCCGACTGCTATCCGCTGCGGCAGGCCATGCGCGATCTCGCCGAGCACCGCCCCGATCTCGCCACCTACCACATCCATCCTGGCTACTACTTTTCGTATGACTACAACCGCGACGCGCGCGTCGGCCCCCGATTCGCGTCGCGGATGCGCGAGTGCCTCGCCGGCTTCACCGACGCGCTGATCCATCGCTACATCGTCGCCAAACATTTCGAGATCCCCGCAACGGGCGCGCTGCTCGTTGCCGATCGCGCGGTGGCGCCTCTGCTCGCGCAGCTAGGCTTCGTCGACGGCGAGCACTACGTCAGCGTGACGCGCGAGGAGCTGGAGGCGACGGTCGAGCGCGTGCTCGATCCGCGCAATCGCGAAGAGATCGACGCGATCCGCCGGCGTGGTCACGCGCTCGTGCACGCGCGCCATACGACCGCGCACCGCACGCGGCAGATCGACGAGGTGTGCGTGTGAGCCTGCTGCTCTCCGACAAGCGCGGGCAGTTCGCATACTTCGATGCGCAACTCAATCACCCCGACTGGCGCGGCGCTCGCGTGCTCGACTTCGGCGGCAACCGCGGCAACCTGCTCGCCGACTCGGGCGGCGCGATCGAGCCGTCGCGGTACTGGAGCGTCGACGTGCTGCCGGAAGCGATCGCCGACGGACGCCGCTTGCATCCCGATGCGCACTTCGTGCACTTGGATCGCTGGCACTATCGCTACAACCCGCGCGGCGCGTTTCGCAAACCGCTGCCGCGGCTGGGACGATTCGACTGCATCCTCGCCTACTCCGTCTTCACTATGGTCGACGAAGGAGAGCTCGTCGAGCTCGCGTCAGCGCTGCGCGCGCAGCTCGCGTCCGGCGGCGCGCTTGCGTTCACGTTCGTCGATCCGCATCACCGGCAGCAGCGCAAAGGCCGCGCGATGTCGAATCTCGAATGGCGGCTCGACGTCGTCGGACTGACGGCGCCGCGGCTCGCTCTGGACGTCGAGTGCTGTTACCTCGTCGAGCAGCAGTGGGTCGAGCCGGCGCCGCGGCTCGCATTCGAGACGCTCATCACCGCGTCGCGCGTGCGGGAGCTTTTCCCCTCGTGCGAGATTCTTCCACCGACTGGCGAAGTGCGCCACCACTGCTGCATCATTCGGAGTTGATATGTCTCTTGTTGACGAAGTGCGCCTGATCGATGCCGCGAAACCGCTCTTCGCCGATCCTCGCCGGTTCGGCTGGAATCTCGTCTCCACCCGCCTCACTCAGTTCCCCTACTTCGACCAGATCCTGGGCCACCCGCAGTGGAAAGGAAAAAACATTCTCGATTTCGGCGGGAACGTCGGCACGTTTCTCGAGAGCGCCGGCGAGAACGTCGATCAGGAACGTTACTGGTGCGTCGACCTCAATCGCGCCGTGGTCGAGCAGGGACGACTGACGTGGCCGCGCGCGCACTTTGTTCATTTCAATCGATACGGCCCGCAGTACAACCCCGACGGCATTCGCCATCTGCCGGTGCCCGACTGCGGCGTGCGATTCGATTTCATCCTCGCCTTCTCCGTCGTCACGCACGTCGATCTCTTCGAGATGCTCGATCTCGTGCAGTCGCTGCGCGCGATGCTCGCCGAAGGCGGCGTACTCGCGTTCACCTACTTCGATCCGCGCTATGACCGCTCGCGATCGGATCCCGATTTGCCGCGCGGATGGAACGCGCTGAAGGTGTTCGGTCCGCAAGGCGAGGCGGCAGAAGCGCGGCGCGCGCGCTGGCTCGTGCACGTCGACGGGCGCGTGTACGTCGAGCCTGGAATCGAGCTGTGTCACCAGAATCGCGCCGGCGCGCCGCTGGAGTCGTATTGCTCGTTCTTCACCACGAATTTCATGGAGTCGGTCTTCGGCGACGCGGAGACACACGAGCCGGTTGCGCGCGAGTGGCAGCACTGCTGCGTCATTCGCGCGTAGCTCGCGCGCGCATCGCGTCCTCGATCGACATCGAAGGCCGCGCCGCGATGGCGGCCAGATGCTCCGGCGTGCGGCCGCGCGCGACGATCACCGGCGAGATCGCGTGCAGCATCGCCGCTGTCGCGTAACGGACGATGAAGCCGGTGCGCCACCACGACGCGCGGTTCGGATTCGAGCCGTGCACGATGTCGACGTGATGCAGCGACATCTCACCCGCGCGCAAGACCACGTCAACCGCTTGCGATTCATCGACCTCGAGTTCGATCTCCTGTCCGTGGCTCAGCATGTTGCGCCGGTCGCCTTTCTCGAGATGCCGCAGCTTCGTCTTCTGCGATCCCGGCACGACGCGCATGCAGCCGCTCTCGATCGTGCTGTCGGAGAGCGCGATCCACGCGGATACCGCCGGAGCGTCGCCGAGGAATCCGGCGTACGCGCCGTCCTGATGCCAGGCGATGAATGAGGTGTCATGCGGCGGCTTCGAGAGAATGAGGGAGCCCCACACCACGACGTCGTCGCCGAGCAGAGCGGTGACACGATCGACGATGCGCGGATGCGTCGCGAGATCGTACGCCCACCCGAAATACGAATGGCTGCGGTCGAAGCTCTTGAGCGTGCCGCCGTGCGCGTCGACCAGCTTTGCGTATTCGCGCTGCACCGCCGCGAGCTCGCTCGCGCCGAGCACGGGAATCGGGAACGCGACGCCGCGCGCGTCGAAGTCGCCGGACGTCATGCGAATCCTCGGGCCGCGAAGATCTTATCGATAGCGTCCGCCGCGTCGTCCATGTCGTCCGGACCGTTCGGCGGATTGATGAAGGGAAACCAGACGAACTCGGTGTTGATCGCTTCCGATCGCGGACAAGTGCCGCGGCCGTAGCTCGCACCGCGGCGCGTGAAGATCGGATTCTCGTAAAGCAGCCGCGTATAGCCGGCCACCGCCGGGACGCCTTCCGCGGCGAGCATCGACACGAGCTCGTCGCGCGACGGCATTCCGCGCTCCGGCACGTAGCGCAGCTTGAACATGAACCAAGCGGGATGCGCCTGCGGCTCGACAGCCTGCCGCGTGAAGCAGCGCCAGCGCGCAAGCCGGGCCTCGAGCCGCGCGACGTTCTCGGCGCGCGCGCGATTGCGTTGGTCGAGCTGCTCGTACTGCGCAACGGCAAGCGCCGATTGAATGTCCGTCAGCCGGAAGTTCATGCCGACGATGTTGCGCAGCTCCTCGTCGCTCCAGCTCTCCTGCGCGACGCCTTCGCCGTGATTGCGAATGAGCCGCGCCTTGCGCGCGATGCGCGCGTCGTTCGTGAGCACGACTCCGCCTTCTCCGCACGTGATGCTCTTCGTCTCGGTGAGCGAGCAGACACCGGCGTCGCCGAGCGTGCCGACTTCGCGGCCGCGAAAGAGAGCGCCGAGCGATTGCGCGCAGTCTTCGATGATCGGCAGGCCGAGCATGCGCAGCCGGTCCATGTCCGCGGGGCTGCCGCCGAGGTGGACGACCATGATCGCTTTGGTTCGCGAGGTGATTTTTCCGGCCGCGTCGGCGGGATCGATGCAGAAGGTGTCGTCCTTCACCTCGACGAACACGGGCGTGCAGCCCCACGGCACGAGCGCCGTCGCCGTCGCGTGAAATGACATGCACGACACGAGCACTTCGTCGCCCGGTCCGAGATCGAGCGCGCCCGCGGCCATCACCAGTCCCGACGTCGCGGAGTTGCACGCGATCGCGTAACGCGCGCCGGTGCGCTCGGCGAACATCGCCTCGAGCTTGCGCGTCCATGCGCCGCCGAGGAAAGCAACTTCGCCGGGCGCGAGCCGCGCCACTTCAGCGGACGGCAGCTCGCACAGCGTGCGGATGTCGTGTCCCTGCGCGCCTGCGCGGAAGCCGGACCACGAGAGACTCTGCAGCGCATCGAGCAGCAGCTCGCGCTCGCGCCCGCCGATCGCGCAGTTCGGCGCGAAGGGCTTGCGGCGCACCGGCTCTCCACCGTCGATCGCCAGGCGAATGGTGGTGTCGAATGCGGTCATTGCACGCCCTTCCGCAGGCAATCGTCATCGAGCGCCGTGAGCGCGCGCACGTGCGTGTCGCAGTGGAACCACGCGCGCAGCGGCTGCAACTCGGTGCACGATGCCGGCACGTAGTTGCAGTAGAAAATCCGCCGCGGCCAGGGCGAGACATTCGGCGCCGAGCCGTGAATGGTCAGGCAATCAAAGAAGATCGCGGTGCCCGGCGGTCCCATGAGCGGCACGATGCCGTGCCGATCGGCCATTTCCGTCACGACGTCGAACGGCATGTCCATCATGTCGGGCACGGGAATGAAACCGCGGCGCTGCGAGCGCGGGATCATCATCAGAGGTCCGTTGCACGGATTCACGTCGTCGAGAAAAACGCCGACGACGGTCGCGCGCGGCGTGTGCATGCCGTCCTGACGATGCCATTGGTTGAAGTCCTGATGCCACGCCCATCCGCCGCCGCCGAAGCTCGACTTCGCGTTGAGGCGCGACTGGAAGAGATGCACGGGCTCGCCGAGCGACTCTTCGACGGGACCGAGGAGACGCGGGTGGCGCGTGAGACGCCCGAAGGCCTCGTCTTCGACGTGCGCACCGAAGACCATGCGCACCGCGGGCGAGCCATCGAGCTCCCCGATGACGTTCGGCCCGCTCTTTCGCACGAGCATCTCCGCCGCCTCGCGCAGCAGCTCGACCTCGTCGGGCGAGAAGAGCGCCGGAACGATGAGGAACCCTTCCTCCGCGAGCGAAGCGCGTTGCGACTCGCTGAGCATCACGCCGGCTCCCGCAGCGGAAGCTGCTGCTGCAGCCATGGCGCGACGACGCCGTCGTGCTCGAGCGGAGGCTCGAGCGACGCGAGGAAGCCGTCGACGTGGAAGTAGCGGTTGTAGTGAACGTGCACGAGCTGATCGAGCCGCGCGCTGCGAAGCGGCTCGGCGAGCAGCGGACGCCCGACTAGCGGGTAGTTGTAGCGGCCGTCGAGCAGTTGCACGCGGTCCCAAATGCGCGCGAGCGTCGCGGCGAGTGAGAGCTGATCGAGGTAGTGAATATCGCCGCCGTGCGGCCGATGACCGGCGGAGGCGAGCGTCAGGAAATCGCGGCGCCATTGCGCGAAAACGCCCGCGGCACGGCGCGCGGCGATCAGCCCGGAGTTCGCGTATGCGCGAATGCGCACGCGATCGCACGAGGTCTCGACGAACGGCCGCTCCTCCACGCCGCAAAGCGCATACATGCGCAGCCAGTACGCGTCCGCCGGATCGCTTTCGCCCGCGGAGCTCGCACGGCGGTGGCACGTCCGCCAGCGCGGATCGCCGTCCGCCGGCTCGCGCCATCGGTGGAACTCGACCGGACGCGCCGCCGCGTC
>C688J35102_120990100_pt1 | contig 30194 bp, 30 predicted proteins | sample HopSoiMetagenom2_FD_35102 | JGI IMG/M metagenome (IMG submission 35102)
CCCGCTGCCGGCGCAGCCGCTCGGCCGCGAGTGGCGGCGGCACCGCTTCGATGTGCAGGGCGACGTCGGTGTCGCGGGCGGCGTGCAGAAGTGGCGCGAGCCAGCCGCGGCTCACTTCGCGCGGGTAGCCGGTGACGGCGAAGCTCGCCCGCCAGCGCGCGCCGATCCGGACGCGGTCGTGTTCGAGCGCGAGCGCTGGCGGCCCCAGCAACGATCCGCCCGCCTCGCCTGCACGGGCGTGTCGACGTGAGCGGGTCAGCATGCGCTGATCACTCCGTCCAGCGCGCAACCAGCGGGTGGCCCAGACGGATCGAGCACGCGTGCGAGCAGCGCCGCCGTCTGCTCGCCGTCGAGCGCGTACAGCTCGACCCCCGCCGCCCCGAGGAGCTCGGCAGTCTCGCTTGTACGCCGCTCAAGGGTGGTACGCGCGCTTGCGACCTCGCGCGCGCGAGTACAGAGAAGAAGGAGAATCTCGCGCCGGCGGAGCCGATCACCGGCGGGAAGCTCACGCAGGAACCGGGCATGGGCACGCGCGGCTTCGGCGAGCGCAGGCTGTGCAAACCGTGTCGCCCGCTGATCGAGTGCGAGCGCGCGTTCATCGAGGTCGACCGGTTCGCTGCGGACGTAGATCGCGATCGGATCAGTGACGCCGTTGAGGAAGCGGCCGAACGCTTCCACGAGCGCCGCCTGCTCCTCCTCGCTTTTCAAGCCGAAGCTGCCGGCGGCCGCGCGCAGCAGCACGCAGAAGCTGCCATCCGCGAGTTCGACTAGGCCGGAGCGACGCACCATCCGGATCGGCAGATCGATCGCCGCAGCCGAGGCGCGCCGCGGCCAGCCGGGGAGCGGTGCGGGGATTCCTTCGGGCGCGAGCAGCCGCCGTCGCGGCGCGACGAGGTAACGGACGGCCAGACGCGCAAGCCGGTCGGCCGGGAGCGCGTCGCGGCGGCCGAGCGCGAGCGCGGTCCCGGTGATCGCGAGCGGGGCACAGAGCGCAGCGGCGACCGGCAGCGGCAGCGCCGCCGACACTGCCGTATAGAGGCCGTAGGTGAGCAGCCCGGCTCCGCCGAGCAGGAGCAGCTGGCGGGCCGTCAATCCGAACGCGACCTTGTCCTCAAGCTCGACGTCTGCCGGCAGCCGCACCCGCGATCGGATCATCGGCTCGCTCATGAGAGGAGCGCCTTGCTGCCGACGCGTGCGAGCACGTAGGTGCGTGCGGCCTGGCCAACCATGCTGCGCCGGCCGGAGAAGGCGAGGTCTTTCGCCCAGAGCGGGATCCGGATCAGGATCCAGAACAGGCACAGGCAGACGAGCAGATCGATCAGGTTGCCGGTGACCGAGAGTCCAAGCGCTTGCCGGCCGCCGGAGTTGAAGAAGACGCGCACAGCAGTCGCGAGGACAAGCGCCTGCGCGACCTGCACACCCAAGGCTGCGGTCATGCCGCGCCACCACAAACGCGCGAGCCCGTCGGTCTGCGGCAGCGCATGTGTAATCAGCAGCAACGGCGCGCCGGCGATCAGGATCAGCACAATCGCTGCCCGGACGATGTAGAGGATCAGCAACACCACCGCGAGAGCAGCGGCCGCCAGTCCGAGCAGGGTCACGAAGATCCCCGAGCCCGCGACGGCGCCGACGATGAAGTCCTTGAGCTGAACGCTCGCGTGCGCGGGATCGACGCCGCCCGCGAGAAAGCCGGCCGAGAGCGCGTTGGCGAACGAGACCATCTGGCCGGAGAGCGACAGCGACGCGTTGGCAGCGACTGCGCCAACGACGATCCGCGGCAGCGCATCCTTGAGCGCGTAGCGGCTGTGCAGCGTCTCGTTTGTCATCAATAGCGCGCCCGCCGCGAGCAGGAAGAGCACGAGCAGGCCGTCGGCGATCCCGAGCGAGATCAGCCAGATCTGTCCCACCTCGCCTTGCCCCGCGACTTGCGGTGTCGCGAGCACCGTCTTGCCGATCAGGTCGAGCATCGGATTCAAGGCGTCCGTGACGAGCCCGCGGAACCAGGCGTCGATCCCGTAGCGCACCCGGCCAGGGATGTCCCACCAGGACGGCTTGCTCTCCTTGCCGACATCCACCTGACCACCCGGCGCGCTGCCGCTCCGGCCCTGGTCCGCGGGTAGCGGAGGCCCGACCCGGATCCCGGGACCGGGTGTGCTCGGCGTCAGGTTGTGTGCTCCTGGCTGGGTATCGGCCGGAACAGTCGGCGTCGTCGACGGCGGTGAGGGCGGGTCAGCAAACGCAGCCGTCGCAAGCGACAGCAACGCGGCCGCGGCGAGCGCAACGACGACCAGCGCGCGGCGAGTCATCCGCCGACGATCCGCTGCACGATCGAGACGAGCACCGGCGCCAAGAGCGCGAGCGCATAGCCAGTCAGCGCGGCGCGAATCGACCCCTTCGCCCGCTCGTGCGAACCTGGATCGCCGGCGGCGAGCAGGTAGCGGACGCCGCCGATCATCAAGAGCAGCGTCGCCAGCGCCGCCAGCAGCCCCGTGACCCAAACACGCAGGTTGTCGATCACCTGGTTCAGGTCATTGGCCGCTGCGAACGCCGCCGGTGCACTGACAAGCGCGACCGTCGCGGCCAGTCCGAGCGTCGTGATCAGTCGTTTGTGCATCTCCTCCTTCCCCTTCGCGGTCATGGGTGCTCGGGTGTCGGCGTCGGATCTGAACGGGCCCGTTCACCTCCTTCGGTTCAGGTCGGTGACGGCTCCTCTGCCGGCGCTGCCCGTGAGTCCGTCGCCGACTGCCCAAGCACCACAGACAGGCGCATTCGACCCCCGAGAAGTGACAGCCGGTTCGCCGAGGAAGAGCAGGAGCCGCCGCTCCGCCCGCAAGCGGCGAACGACGAGCGTGTTGTACGGCACGCCGAGCTGCTCGGCGAGCGCGCGCAGGTCGGTGTGATCGATGCGCGTACACAGGACTAGCTCCGCCTCCTCGTTACTCACCACTCCGGCAGCAACAGCACGCCGAAGCAACCGCTCGACATCGCGGTCGTCAGGCGAAAACGTCACGCCGTCGGCTTGGAACTCGCTGCCGAACCGGTCGCGGTAGCGTCGCTGCCGCTTCAGCTCACGGCTCGTCTTCTGCAGCGTGTCAAGCAACGTGTTCGCGGCGATCCGCGACGGCCGCCGCTCGAGCGGGTAGCAGCGGATCCGCTCCCAGCAGTGCGCAAGCAGCGACGACCAAACCTCTTCGCGCTCGCTGGCTTCGAGCAGCAGCCGGCCGGCGAGCTTCTTCAACCCAGGCAGCAGCGTCTGCAGCACTACCCGCGCGGCGAGCGGATCGGTGTTCGCCTGGCGGACGAGCGCCGTCAGGATCTCGTCGCGGGCCTGATGGCGGCCGCGGAGGCTGTCCAGTTGCCGCAGCAGCTGTTGCGGCGTCTCGAAGCCCGCGAGCACCGGCTCCTGCGCGGCCCAGACACGCAAGCGTGCACGCACAGGCCCGGCCGCAAGCGCCGGCCACTCGCCTTCCAGCCGCTCGATCAGATCCCGCCCTTCCGCGGGCCCGCTTTCGTGTTGCGAGCCTGGCTGTAACTTTTCGCGCGCCGAAAACGCCTGTCTACGGTGTTCGCCCTCGCCGCGTGGCCCGGGCTTCGCGGTCCACTGCCCGCCGCTACCCGCGCACGGCGCCTCGTTCCCGGGCTCCGGCCGCCGGCCGTAGGTGTCCTGCTCAAGTTCGAAGGTCAACTCTGGCTCCTCGGTTGCTGTTAGAGGAGCCGAGGGTTGCGGCGACCGCTTACCCGTTACTTGCGTGTCGGCCGACTTGCGGACCGAGGCGTGAGGCGAGCTGGCGGAGCCTTCGGCGAAGTCAGCGCACCGCTACGCGAGCGTGGATTCTCGCGGCTGACAGCGCACCGACACGGGCTGTCCTTTTGATGCTCTGTCGCTACCTCGGCCTGTCGAGACATGTCTCTTTTGGACGTCTTGACCGCCTCGTTTGGCGAGTGGTAAAAACGTTGCACCGGCGAGTGCGGTGATCAAGCCCGCGACTGCGGCCTCGTCCTTCCCAGAGAGGAGGGTGAGGTGGAGGGGCAGAGCGCTAGCGGCAACGAACCCGGGCGGCCTGCAGCCACGCACTTGGGTGTGAGTCGCACACGAGACGTCACCGGGTCAACGCGGGGATGCACGGCGAAGAACAGCGCATTGGTAGCTGCCGGTCGGCGTCCGGTCGGTGCCGTGTCAGCTCTGTGTCAGCGGCACGGCGTAGAAGGTCTGCGATGAGCAACCCGCTCGCGTCCCGCAGATCGAAGAATCGGGACAACCCGTCCGGAATCGCGCTCGCGGCCATCGAGCTTGACCGGCCGCTACTCCGCGCCCGCTCCGACCAGAGCAATAGCTCTCCCCGGCCCAGCAAGCGATGGCGGCTAACGCAACCTCTGCCGCTTGCCGCGCTCCTTCTGATCCTGCTCGCGCTGATCGGCTACTGGTCGGTCTACAACCAGACGACACGACGAACACAGGTGCTGATCGCGGCGCACACCTTGCCCGCCGGCCGAGTACTTCGCGCGGCCGATCTACGCCCGAGCGGCCTCGCCGCGAGCAGGCAGGTGCTAGCCACATTCGTCCAGGCGAGCGAGCGCAACATGGTCGTCGGGCGGGCGCTGAAGGCGCCTGTTTCGACGGGCGCACCGATCCCGGCCGCTGCACTCGCCGGTGGAGGTGGCGGCGGTGATTCGCTGACGCTTGCGGTGCCGGCGATGCACGCGCTCGCGGGCCAGCTCGCACCGGGCGACCGCGTGACCGTGCTCGCCACCTACACCAGCGGTAACGGACAGGCGCAGACACGCGCCGTCGCGCGAAACCTCGAGGTCATCGCCGTCGGAAACGCCTCCGGCTTCGCGGCGAGTAGCCAGACGATCCCGGTTACGGTCGCCCTTCGGGATCCGTCGCTGGCGAGCGCGCTCGCGCTCGCCAACGAGGCCGGCAAGCTCGACCTGTTGCGCGAAAGCGGCGCCGGTGCAAACGCGCCAATTCCGGCTGCGAGCGCGCCCGGAGCGGCGCCGTGATTGATGACGATCACCCGAGGCTGCTGCTGGGTCTGACGCCACTCGCCGAGCGTCAGGTCGAGGACGAGTTGTTCGGCTCCGAACACTCGGTCGCGATTGTCGGCAGCGCACCCGACGCGGGCGAGCTGCTCGTTCTCGCCGAGCGCCGCCATGCCGACGCCGTGCTTGTCTCACCCGAGCTTCCCGGACTCGACGCCGGCGGGTGCGCGCGGCTGCGCTCGCACGGGCTGCGGCTGATCGGCCTCGCCCTCGACGACCGCAACTCAACTGTCCTCGACACACTCGGCGTCGAGACGATCCTGAAGCCGCCGCTCGTCGGCAGCGATCTCTCTGGTGCGTGCAGGGACGCGCCGACTGCGGACCCACCGACCGAGCGAGCACCAACGCGGGCACACGCCGAGCCGGGAGAACGCTCAGAGCGGTCGGGAAGCGTGCTCGCGGTCGTACCTGCGAGCGGATCCCCGGGCGCGAGTGAATGCGCTGCCTCGCTCGCCGCGCTCGCAGAACTGCGCTGGCCCACACTCCTGCTTGAACTCGACCTGCTTGACGGCGCGCTCGCGCTTCGCCTCGGCGCAGACCCGCAGCGCGGTTCGCTGCTCGGACTCGTCCGCGGCCATGCAGCTAACGGCGCACTGGCCGACCTGTTGCCGCGCTGGACCGCTGCCGCTGACCATGGTTGGCCGCCGGTCCTCGTTGCACCACACGATCCGCATCTGTACATCGACGAGATTGCGCGGCCGGGCGCGATCCGCGCCGCCCTGGCGGGCGCTGCCTCGGTCTACCCGCTCGTCGTCGTCGACGTCGGTGCCCTGCTTGCCGTTCCTGCAGAGCTTCCGAAAGCAGTGCGCGCCCACCGCGAGGCGCTGCTCACTGCAGACGCTGTGCTGCTTGTGATTGGTGCCCGCGAGCAGCAACTGCACGCCGGGCGCGCCCAGCTCACTCTTCTTCTCGACGAGCTCGGGATCAAGCGCGAGCAGCTCCGGATCGCCGTCAGCGGCCTCGGCGGACCCGGTACCGGCAGCAAGCATGAACTCGAACAGGCAATCGGCGACGAGCTTGCGGAACTACGGCTCGCAGTCGACGCTTGGCTGCCCCACGACGCCCGTGCAGCCACACGGTCACGCCGCACAGGCGCACCGCTGGCGCTCGCGCGTCCGCGCGGACGATATGCGCGCGCACTGCGCGGCCTCATCGACGAGGTGCTGCTACCGAGCCAGCCGGTGCCGCGCGAGCGCAAGAAACGACTTCCCGTCCCGACCCCGTTTGCCAACGCAGTTACCAACGCACGGGACGAAGAGGTGGCGCTCCCATGGCGCAGCTAGTGGCAGCCGAACGCGTCCGCGCCCAAGTCGAAGGCGCACTCACCGCCAACCAGGTGAACCTCGCCTCGCCAACAGGCCGAGAACAGGCAGAGGCACTGATCGAAGAAGCACTCACCACCTACCAGGCAGACGCCCTCACCACTAATGGCGACGGCTCACCCGAACAACTCGAGCAGATCCGGCGCGAACTGCGCGACGACCTACTCGGACTGGGCCGCATCGCCGAGCGGATGCTCGCCGACCCCGACGCACAAGAGTGGATGGTCAACGGGCCGCGCCGAATCTTCAAAGACACCGGCGACCGGATCGAGCGCGTCACCGACATCGCACTCCCCGACGACCGCGCCGCCTTGCGCATCCTCGAACGACTGCTCGAGCACGTCGAAGGCAAACGCCTCGACCGGATCACACCGCTGATCGAAGCGCGCCTTCCCGACGGATCCCGACTCACCGCGGCCATCCCACCGATCAGCTCCAACGGCCACGTCATCTTCACCATCCGCCGCTTCCGCCTGCGCGCAAACACCCTCGCCGAGCTCGTGCCGCTCGGAATGCTCAGCCAGCAAGCGGCCGACTTCCTCGCCGCCTGCGTGCGCGCCCGCAAGAACATCGTCGTCGCCGGCCCCGTCTCCTCCGGCAAGACCACACTGCTGAATGCCCTAGGCGGCGCCATCCCCGGGGCCGAGCGCGTCGTTGTCTGCGAGACCGGCGCCGAACTCCGCCTACCCGACATGCTGCACAACTCCGTCGCCTACGAATCACGACCGGACAGCCTCGACGGCCTCCCCGGCGTCGCCCTCGAACAACTCGTCTCAAGCGCGCTACGGCTCAATCCCAGCCGGATCATCGTCGGCGAATGCCGCGGCCCGGAAACGATGGCCATGCTCTGGGCGTTCGCCACCGGCCACGCCGGCATGACCAGCGTCCACGGCGAAACAGCCGACCACGCGCTGCGCAACCTCGCTCGCTTCGCCCTCACCGCTGGCCCTCACATCAGCACCGAGCAAGCGCTCGATTGGCTGCGCGAGATCGACATCGTCGTTCACTGCGCACGTCCCTCGACCTACGAGAACGGCGAACAGCGCTTCCTCCCCCGCCAAGTCGACGAGATCGTTGAAGTCCAAGGCGTCGAAGGAAACCGCCTCACCACCAACCCACTCTTCGAAGGCAGCGGCAGCGACATGCAATGGCTCAGCGCCGGCCCACGCTTCCTCAACCAACTCGAAGCCTCGGGGTTCGCAACGTGAGAACGACCGCGGCGCTCGCTTTCCTAGCGGTCGCGTTCGTCGCGGCCGGCTGCGGCGGGGGGCATAAGGCTGCGGGTACGACCGCTGCGACCACATCTACCGTGCGTGCGGATCCACAGAAACGCCTTACAGCGGCCGTGCAGGACACGCTGCGTGCGAATCATCGGCTTGCGAAGCTAGTGCTTTGGCGCAACGTAGTCCCGGTCTCTGCCACTAGTTCGACACGCGGTCCCGCTCTAGCTGCGCTGCGCGTGGCAGCGGCGGGCCGGCGTCGCCGTGGTATTCACGTCAAGGTCGTCTCTGACGGCTTCAGAGTCCACTCGGTCGCACTCGATCCATCCTTCACAAGGGCGACCGCGATTGTCGTTGATCCGCAGCGTGTTCGAGCCTACGGAAGCAACGGTATGCCCCTCGGGAAACCAGTGGCGCTTTCGGAGAAATCTCGCTTCGAGTTGCGTCGCCTTGGCAACTCTGAGCGGTTCGTCGTGTGGAGCGTCGCGCCGATCCAATGAAGACAACAGCGCTAACCCTGTGGAGTGCCACGCTCTTGCTCTGGGCGATGTCGAGCGCCACTGCGTTGGCAGACGGCCCAGAGCCGATAAGAATCGGAATCAACTCGCAGCAGTACGGGCCGAGCCGCGCCCGCGTTGCTGTACACATTCACGAGGCATCTGTTCGGGCAGGTGAGGCGAGCGACCGAGGCCACTCGCCCGGAAGTACGCAGGCGGTCGTGGTCACGGTAAGGACGCGCGGCGCTGTATCGAATCTGCCACCGCGGTTCCCTCCGCTCTCGGCAAGCTCGCCGATCCTGCGTGACCAGCAGCCCGGCGGCCCGGGGAGCTTCTGGTACAGGGACGCGGCGGGTCATGTTTGCCCGTACGTCCCGAATAGCGTCGCGCCGTGCTTCACCCTTGTGGGCCCCGGCGCGACCCCAGGCGCGGGCCGAGTGTCGCCGTCTGTGGTGGCACAGTCGCTTGCGCGTCGGGTCGAACTTACTCCTGGCGAGATCAAGATGAGTCCGACGACTGTGGGTCTGGCGGGGGCCCGGTCTTGGTTCTGGCTCGATCCGGCGCCTCGGCGGCAGTCGTTGTCGATCTCGCTTGCAGGTGAGACAGTGAACGTGGTCGCCGAGCCGACGGTTGAGTGGCGGTTCGGTGATGGTGCGGTGCTGGATGGCGGCCCTGGCGTTGCGTACGGCGCGGACGCCGGGTCGAGCGACGCGATCACGCACGTGTATGACACGCGCTGTCTTCCTGGCGACCAGGGCCGTAACCCGTACGTGCTCGCCAGTTGCAGCCAGAACGGTTACGCGGTGTTGGCGCTCGTCGTCTGGCGGATCACCTACAGCGCTGCAGGTCCGGTAGCCGGGAGTGGGGCGCTGCCTGGGCGAACGACGGAGACGTCGGCGTCGTATCCGGTGAGCGAGTCGCGGGCCTTCCTGGTCAGTGGAGGCGGGCGGTGATCGGTGTGCTGCTTGCGCTCTGTTTTGCTGCCGGTGTCGGCTTGCTCGTTGTCGGCTTGGCATGCGAATCGCAGGAGGTTGACTTCGCTCGCTGGCGCAAGCGGCTGTTCGGTCGCCGTCCGAGTTTGCCGCTGGCGATGGCGCCGCTCGGTGGACTCTCGGTTGTGCTCGCATTGATCGCTTCGTTGGTGGTCTGGTCGCTCGTTGGAGTGCCCGCGCTTGCTTTGGTCGCGGCCGTCGCGGGCGCGTACGCGCCGGTCGCCTGGGCGCGGCAGGTGGGTGAGCGTGCGCGTCGTGAGCGCGAGCGCGCGTGGCCGGCGGCGCTCGCGCAGCTTGCGGATGCGCTCGAGGCCGGGATCGCGTTCTCGGCAGCGGTCGCGCTGCTTGGCGAGGCGGGGCCTCCGTCGTTGCGGCTGGAGTTCACTGGTTTTCAAGCGCGTCTTCGCGCGGCTGGGCTGGAGGCCGCGCTTGATGGACTTGCGCGCGCGGGGGAGAGGACTTCGGACACGGTGGCGCTGCTGTTGCGTGCGGGGCTGCTGGAGTTACCGGCGGGGCGGCTGGCACCGCTTCTGCGTGAGCTGTCGGAGATGTTGGCTGAGCGGTTCGAGGCGCGCGAGAAGGCGCGCACCCGTGCTTCCTCGTTGCAGGTTGAGGCTGCGGTGCTGGCGCTGAGCCCGATCGTGCTCTTGCTGCTGCTCGGAGCCGCGTCGCCCGGCTACCTGAATGCGTACCGCACAGCGGCGGGGACGATCGTGGCGACGGTCGGTGGCGCGCTGATCTTCGGCTGCTACCTGCTGATGCGCCGGCTTGGCCGCGTCCCCGAGCCGGCGCGCACGAGGCCGCAGCGTTGAACACGACGCTCTTTTTGTCGAGCGTCTCGTTCGTGATCGGGGGGCTGCTGCTTGTGGCGCATATGCTCACGGGTCGGCGGGAGCCGCTTGTGGTCAGACTGGCCCGGGTTGAGGGACGGATCAGCGGGTTTGGCGCGGGCGGGTCGACGCTGCAACTTCCTGGCTGGCTGGTCGGCCTGCACGCGCGCTATGAACGAGACCTCCGCCGCGCGGGCGGAGAGAAGACGCTGCGACGATTCCTCGCCGAGAAGGCACTGCTCACGTTCGCGGCCCTGTTTGTGGTGCTGGCGCCGTACGCGGCCGCGACCGGACGGCTGCCGAGCCTCGCGCTTGTGCTGCTGCTCGCGATCGGCGGCTCGTTCGTGCCGGATCTGCTTTTGCGCCAGCAGGTCACGCAGCGGCGGGAGGCGATCTTCCTCGACCTGCCAGAGGCAATCGCGGTGTTCTCGCTCTCACTTGGCGCCGGCCAATCGCTGCGGCAGGCGCTCGAACTCGCCGGACGAGACTGCGCCGGCCCGCTCGGCGCCGAACTCGAACGCGCGCTCACGCTCGCTCGCAAGGAGCGCGGTCTCTCCGAGCGCGAGGCGCTGGTGCGAGTGGCGCGCGAGGCGGGTGAGCCAACCTTCACCCGCTTCTGCGAGTTGCTCGCGGTCAAGGAGAGTCCCTACCTCGACTTCCTGCGCCAGCAGGCACGCGAAGCGCGTGCCGAGCAGGCGCGCTTCCTCGAGCGCGCGGCCGATCGCGCTTATCTGGCGATGCACGCACCGCTCGCCCCGCTGCTGGCGGTGCTGGTGCTGGTGCTCGCTTACGGCTTTCTCAGGTTCCTGTCCCACACCGTCTGAAAGGAGGACGGATCGATGATCGACGCAGTCTGGTTCCGGCTTCTGGGTTGGGCCGAGCGCATCCGCCGCGAGGAACGCGGCGACAGCCTCGTCAACTGGGTCGTGCTTGCCGTCGGCCTCGCCGCCGCCGCCGCAGCTGTGGTCGCGCTGCTTCGGCCCGCACTCGAGAAGGCCGCTCAGAGCATCGCCAACTTCATCAGCGGCGGATAGCCCCGGTGCGGAGGCTTGCGCGCCGACTCGGAGAAGAGCGGGGGCAGGCCCTGATCGAGGGTCTGCTCGCGCTCGGCCTCGTCCTGCTCGCGGTCGCCTTCGCCGCCGAGGCGATCACCTACGCGCACGCACGCAACGTCGCACAAGCAGCCGCACAAGACGGAGCGCGCGCAGCAGCCGCGGCTGGGACACAAGCAGGCATCGCCCGCGCCAATGCCATCCTTACCGCCGCAGGTGGCGCCGGCGCGGCGATGCACGCGAACGCCAGCGTCAACGGCAACGAAGTCACGATCATCGTCAGCGGCCAAGCGCCTCATGTCTTCAACGTGCCAATGGTTCTGCCGGCAGTCGCGGCGAGCGCAAGCCTGCCGCTCGAGCAGTACCCAGCCGACGAACAGGCAGCGGCACCATGACCCTGCTGCAAAAGCTGCAACGAGAGGAAGGAGAACTCGGGCTTGTCTCGGCGCTACTGCTGCTTGCCGGGGTGCTGCTTCCGATCATGTTCATTGTCGTCGCGTTCGCCCGCATTGAGAACGGTCGGCTTGCCGCGGCGCAGGCCGCGCGTGATGCCGTCCGCGCGGCTGTTGAAGCGCCAACCGCGACCGGTGCACAGCAGGCAGCCGAAGACGCCATGGCGCGCGCCCAGATGCAAAGCGGCGTCCCGCTTCAGTTGCGGCTGGAAGGAACCTTCGCCCGGGGCGGGGCCCTGCGCGCGGGGACGAGTGCTCAGATCCACCTCGCTTCACTTCCCTTCCTCGGTCAGCTCGGCACGATCACGGTTCACGGTAGCGCGGCCGCTCCCGTCGACGCCTACCGCAGCCTCGTCGGGGACAGCTCGCCGTGAACCGCGGCCTGTCGATTCGTCTTGGCGTTGAACGCGGCTCGGTGCTGATCACGGGACTGTTGCTGACGCTCGCGCTGCTGATGGTGCTCGGCGCAGCAATTGACATCGGCCACGCGTTCATCGTCCGCCGCGACCTCAGCTCACTCGCCGACGCCGCCGCGCTCGCCGGCGCCCAACAACTCGACCAACAAGCAATCCACCGGGGCCAGTTGGCGCTCGACCCCCAACACGCACAAGCGGCTGCTCTTTCGACAATGAGCGGCGAACCTGGCATTCAGGTCCAGGCCGACGCCACTCCGAGGGATGTTCACGTGCTAGTAACGCGACGTTTCCCGACGATCCTCCTGCGTCTGGTCGGGCTCGCCGACCTGACTGTCTCGGCGCAAGCTGACGCGGCTTCGCGCGCCCCATGACGACACGCGCCCTCATCGTCGCAACGGTCGGCGGCGCGACCTTGGCGAGCGCCGGGCTGCTGGTGAGTACGAGCGCACTCACGCTGGCGCGCCTCGCTGTGCTCGGCGCTGCGCTCGCCGTAGCCTCGTTCTACGACCTCACGCAGCGGCGGATCCCGAACCGGTTCGTGGTTCCCGGAGCGGCCGCATGCGCGGCGCTGACTCTCGCCGCCGGCGCGCCGACGTCACTGCTCGCTGGACTCGCGACCGTCCTGCTTCTCCTTGTTGTCAGTCTGCGCTGGCCGGCGGCGCTCGGCATGGGGGACGTCAAGCTCGCCCTTCTCCTCGTCCTCGGACTCGATGGAAGCGCCTTGCGCGCGCTCGCGTTGGGGCTCGCGCTCGCTGCGCTTGCCGGCTGCACACTTGTAGCTCGGCAGGGCAGGACGGCTTTGAGAGCTTCGCTGCCTCTCGCGCCGTTTATCGCCGCCGGCGCACTCGTGGCGGTGGTCGTGTGATAGGCCGGACCCGGATCACACGCCGACTCGAAGGAACACTCGCGGTGACTGCGTTGCTGCTCGTGCTCGCACTGAGCTGGGAGTTGCGCCCGGCGCTGCCAGAGGTCGCGGAGTCGTTCTCCGCGCCATTGCCGTCCGGCGCGATCGACGCCGCGCTCGAGCCCGGCGCCTGGATCGTATTTGTGCTGCTCGATCTCGTGCTCATCCGAAAAGTGCTCCAGTTCGCAACCCGGCGAGAGCCGACCCACACCGAGTTACGACTGCGTCATGCGTTCGCACAGCGCGAGCTTCCATCACTCAACGGAACACGCGACTGGAGAACCCACGCGGCGCCGCTCACACCACCTGTGCTCCGGCTACCCGCACGTAGCGAAGCGGCTGAACGCGAGTCGACAGCACCACGTCTTCAGCGGCACGACCCGCGCGAGCTCTCTCCACCGGTCGAAGCCGCACCGACGGACACGAGCGATGAGCGCGTCGGTGTTCTGCTCCTTGGGCAGCTTGAGCTAGCAGGCTGCAAGAGGAAGCAGCCGCGCCGACGGGCGACGGCGGAACTGATCGCGTACCTCGCCGTCCAGCGACGCCCGGCAAGCCGCGACGAGCTTCTGGAAGCGCTCTGGCCAGGCGAAGACCCACGACGCGCCGCTGCCCGCTTCTACCAAGCAGCGAGCGAAACGCGGAAGCTCCTCGGTCAGAGCTTCGTGCGCGACCGCGACACCTACAAGCTTGACCGTGAGCAGTTGGGAATCGATCTCGATGAATTCGACTTGTTACGAGAGCAAGCGCGCGGGGCCCATACGGAACAAGAGCCTGTGCTACTCGAACGAGCGCTCGCGCTTTTCCGTGGTGAGCCGCTCGCGGGCATCGATGCGCTCTGGGCAGACGGTGAGCAACGCCGACTAAGTTCGCTCCGCTTGAATCTCCTCGATCGTCTTGGCCGGATCTGTCTCGAGGCGGGTGATTCGCCCGGTGCCCTAGAAGCCGCAAACGAGGCAGAGACCCTCGACGCATCGAACGAACATCTCGTCCAACTTGCGATGGAAGCCGAGGCGGCACTCGGTCGTCGGGAAGCCGTGGTCGAGCGATACGACAGGCTTCGCCGAGATCTAGACGAACGGTTCGGTCTCGAACCGAATCGCGAGACGAAGTCGCTCTACAGGCGCCTGATGAGCCAGGATCCAGATCCGTCGTTGACGGCCTCGTCGCGTTAGTCTGGATCTTTCATCGAGGCCGCTGGCCCATTTGAATGCAGAACTCCTGTTGCTTGAGGGACGACGCTGCCTACGGCCGGCGAACGATCACAATCAGAGACAACTTAGCCTTGCCGGCCACGCCGTCGATGCGCCAGCATCCCGTGGTCGGAAATGTGAGGGACGTCGACCAGAACCGGGTTCCGGGCGGCGCTCCTGTAACGCCGCCCGGATCGATCTTGGCGCGGATCCCTCGCGTAATCCGCTTGTCGAGCCGTTTGCCCGCGATCTTCAAGCTGCCGCTGACCCTCGGATCGCCCCACCACGGGAACTTCTCGGAGATCGAGCCGTCGGGGTTCAACGTGCGTTCGTCGGCCAGGATGACTCCGTAGGCCTCGGTTGCAAGCAGGCCATTGCCGTGGAAGCTAGCCGGCGCGCCCGGTGGCACATTGCCGTTTGCGACTGTGGCGGGGCAAGCACGTCCGAGTGCATTGTTCGACGCAAATGTCGGGACAGCCAGAGTTCCAGAGACGGCGAGAAGAACGGCCGAACTCTGAAAACCCCGGAAGATCGAGCATAAGGGCGACGACATACTGGCTCACTCTGGTCGGTGCACGCAGTTCGGGCCAAGGTCTTGCACGTACGAACAGACTAGCCACTGGTTGCACGATCCGGTGCAACTCGTGCCTCCGGCGGAGTAGCCCTCGCAACAATTGTACTTCCGGTTGTTCTGAGCCCAACAACACCACCAACACCACGAGCATGTTGGCGTGCATGTGTCGCTCGGCGACTGACATAGGTTGCAGCAGAGGTAAGGAACGGTTGCTCCGGCATCGCTGACACGAACGCCAAGGAAGACGGCGGCGGCACCTAGGGTCGCCGTTCCAGCACGCCTAAGGAAGCCGGAGCGGCTCGAAGTCTCACCGACCTTCTCTGCGAGATGTTCCAGGGACATATCTCCTCCTCCTCCGATGTTGTCATGCTGGTCAAATCAGCATTAACGCTGCCGAGTACCCAATCGCGAGGCCGATCCCGATCCGATGCATTCTTTCCAACACAGGTCGTTGAAAGTTGAGCGCCCGAAGTAGTGCGATTTGGTCACGTGGGTCTCGCACCAGGAGCGGAACTGTCCACACGGACGCTGCCCTGCCGATCCAGAAGGCAAGGAACAAGGAGCATCCGATTAGCAAGCTCGACGATCCGAAAGCGAGAGCAGCAACTAGCCAAACGCCAGGGAACGTCAACCACGTGCTGAACGCCAATCCGATGTCCAGCCCCCAAAACAAAGCTGCGACCTGCGGCCTAGCACGCTTTGCGAGGGTACCGTCGGTTTGTCGCCTGAACTGCGGAAGGTACCCTCGACCACGTGCGCTTCCCCACCAAAGACAGACAACGCCGACGCCAACCCCAGCCCGTGCGACCGCCATGTCACCGCGCATCGGGACGAACCCTCCAATGGAGGCAAGAGCCCCACCGACGAGCAAGCTCGTGAACGCGCCGCCGAGCGTGTATGCACTCACTGCATGTAGCCACGTCGACTTCTTGGTAGCCCCTTGCACGAGGGGCGTGAGCGCTCCAATGAGCGACGCCCCTCAGAGGCCGGTGAGTTGCGTCCATCCGAGAATCATCGAAGCCATCACGTAACCGCCCCACCAGACTTTTGTAATGAGCGGCGCCATGGCCAGTCCCATAACGACTGGGATGACGATTGCAAATCGTTTCGTTCGCTCATAGGTGCGTACGTCCCTCGGCGTGGTGCGCATCTCATGGTCTATGACTATGCGATCGCCTCCTCTCTGATGACGGTGCCGCGGAAAAGCCGTTCAAGCTCCTCGCCTCGTTTTGGTGCCCCGTAAGAATCCACGGTTCCATCGGCGTCGATCAAAACCGCCGTGGGCACGGCAGAGATTTTCAGTAACTGGCTGAGGTGATACGCGTCATCGCCAGCAATCATAGGAACCGCGAGGTTGTAGTGATCGATCAGCTGCTTGCAGTCATCGGCCGCCGCACGGCACACGACCACAACGTTGTTATCAGTCTTTGATTGCAACGCACCCAGCTCCTCAAGCGTGACGCTGCAAGTGGGGCAGGATGAAGAAACAAACAGAAGCGCGGCCGTTTTGCCGCCAAAGTCGCGGTTGGTTATCGCAGCTCCGTCGATGTCGTGGGCCGTGAAAGCCGGGAGCGGTGTGCCACGAGAGAGACCTTCGACTTCACCTTCGTCGGACGAGAGTTCTGCTCCGGCACGCTTAAGGAAGACCGAGCGCGTAAGGCCGAGAAGGAGCAGCGCTTGGAACAGGACGATTACCCAGAGCACCGCGTATGACAAGTAGAAGGTTGAGTCTCTCATCTATGACTCTCCCTGTGTCTGCGCCCGATCATGATTGCGAAAGATGTCCTTCAGCTCGTCAAATTCGCTTATCCATAGGCCGACCAAAGTCCAACCCACGGCGAGCGCCGCGATCGAAACGGCGTTGCCGATGGTTGAGATATGAAGGAGAGTCCGACCGCTATCGGGTACAATCCCCATGGCTGGCGTTAGTAGGATCGCGGTGAACGCTGCGCCCAAGAGCGACAAACGCGCGAGTGTCGTCCCCGTAACCTTGCGGGCGTCTCCGAAACACCCGCACTCTATGATGCGACCGCGCCGTAAATTCACCGTCGCCGCCGCGGCAAACAAAAAGACGAGGCAAAGACCGACGGCTGCGCCGCGTACCGGCATCTGGGACGCCACGAGAGACGTCCCAACCGCAAGCTCGATGGGTATCAGTGCGGCAGCCCAGATCCGAGCGACACGCGGAGGAAGGATTTCGTATTGAACGACGGTTTCTGCGAATTGCCGCGGCCGCAGGAGCTTTGACGTACCGGACACAAGAAAGAGACCGCCCACACTCAGCATGAGGGAATAGACCAGGTCTACGCTGGCCGCGCTGTTTCTCATTCGCCCCTCCTCGAAATCTTCGAAAACTCGCTGGACAGGTCGAAGGTGTCCCAGTTGAGGTTGTTACTGACTGATTCGAGACGCCACTTCGTCGACCACATCTCCGGTCCTCGACCGGCCTTGTATTTGACGCGACTAAAGACGCGCCTCGCCGCTTCGACGTGCTCAGGAATCTCAGTCCCAAACCATGGGATCGCATCACGGCTTCGCCAGATCGAGAGGCTGAAGACGCTTTGCGCGTTTTCGAAGAGCAAGGCGCTCCTAAGAAGGCCGAGGCCTCCGGCGCCTTCGATTGCTGCGAGCACAGAGCGGTAATCACGGCGAATCGCAACCATGTCCCGCCTGCGCCGAAGACCGAAGCGAGTCAGTACACACACGACGTCTGACTCGACGAGAGCATCGCCAGCGTCGCGAAGATTTAGCATCTCGCGATGAGGGCCGCTTCTGCTCTGGGCCGCCATCACTCGGTTACCGGACGGAAAGTCGCGTGAAGGGCCGGACTGTCGGGGCGCGCGCTGTATCGGGTCAAACACATCCCGACCGGCGCATGGGAGGACAAGCGCGTACGCGTTTGGGCTGTACCGCTCATCGCCCTCCAGAAATCCTGGAGCGCTTGCGGCGTGCCGCAGGAGCCAATGCGCGACTCCATCACAACAACCCCTAACTCTGGCTTGGAACCAGCGACAGTGAACCACCTCGTCTGTCGGATGTCAACTTCGTGACACACCTGCACGATCCACCCGGGACTAATGAATATGCTCTTGGTGGCGTTGCGGTCGGCTCCTCAACCCCTGGCTTGGAACCCTTGGGATTGCTTGCGTCGGCCGCCGCGCCGCTATCGATCAGGGCCGGGGTTTAGGTTGCAGATTCCGAGCGGCCAATCAGCCGTTCGCGAAGAAGGCCGCATACACCGACGTCCGCCGCAACTCCAACACAAGGCTGCCGGCGCGGCGTCGCGGATCGCGCAGCGGCGGCGCGGCGCTCGCCTTGAGGAGTTCTGCGTTGTCGATCACGCCGTTCTCTCTAACTGTTTTGGTTAGGTGATCCTCGGTCCAGTCACGTTCGCGTGGTCGCCAATCGTCACGTCGGTAGGCGTCTGAATTGCGTCGACCGGCGTCGACGCACTGAGATGCGGCTGCTCTCCCAGCCGCGCTCGGCTCTGTCTGTACTCGAGCGCCTCCGGGATATCCTCGTAGTTCAAGAGTTCGCCCGTGAGTTCGAGAAGCGCGGTCTTGACCTCGGCCGGGGTTGCGTAGAAGAACTCGCGCCGGGTGTTGACGAGGTTAACTCTGCGGTCCGCGAATAGGGCATGTAGCTTCGATTCGATTCCGACTGCGTCGTCGGAGAAGAAGAGCGCATGTGTGTCGTAGCGGAACGGCACCGATGCGTCTCCGAGTTCGTGGACACGCTCAGCGGGCTCGAGCCGCCGCGTCATGCCGATCTTGACGATGCGTTCGCCGAATGAGCCGAGGTTTGAGATCACGTAGACGTAGCCGGCGCGAATGTTTGCGGCGCGGTAATCGACGTCGGTGATAGCGCGTTCGATTTCTGCGAGCTCTGCTCGCAGTCGATCAGCAGCCTCGGTGTCGCCTTTGACCTCGACCGCTTGGAGTGCATTCAGGTAGTGCTGGCGCTCCTTTTCGAGCCGGGCACGTTCGCGTTCCATTTCCTGTTGCGCTTTCCGCTCTTCGCGAAGACGTTCGCGTTTCTCGCGCTCACGCTCTTTCTCCTCGGCTTGCTTGGCTAGATAGTCAGCCGTGAGTTCGAGCTCCCGTACGCGAAGCGATTGGTAGGTGTCCGAGACGCTGATGTCCATAGTGGCTCCGAGCCGGACGATTGTTGTTGCGACCTTCGAGAGGCGTTCGATAGCTGCCTCGAGCCGGTACGGCTTCAGTCCGCGGACGAGGTTGTCGGCTTCCGCGTTGTACGCGCGAAGCATGAGTTTCGAGAAGTCCTTGACCATCTTCCTGCCTTGAGCGGCCGAGCCGTTGACAGTCCAGGTGGTCGATCCTCGGACGGCGCCTCCGTCCGGACGCGCCATCGCCTTGATGCGTGCGCGCAGAGTCCCGAGCTCGTACTGGTATGAAACGGCAGCAGTGAGGGGATGCCGGTACTCGTAGATGCCGGCTTCCTGCAGGAGTTGAACGTCACGGGTCTCGACAACCTCGCGCTTCAGCCCCTCGATCTCCTCCGTCAACGCGTCCCTGTCGGCTCGGAGCGTCGCGAGTTCCGCCCGATGCGTTGCTTCGGCATCGAGTCGCTCTTTTTCGCGGGCCGCAGCAGCGTCCGCTTCTTCGCGCGCGATCCGAGTGCTCAAGGCATCGGCCTCCGCCACAAGCTCGTCGCGGCGCCGAGATACCTCATCAAGTGTCAGGCCACCGACCTCATCGAGGACTCGCCGCAAACGCGTCACTTCGTCTGCCAGCTCCCGCGCTCGCCTTCGTGCCCCAAAGAGAGGAACGTTGAGATCGGTTTGAGTGCCAGCCGTTGAAGCAGGCTGTCCGCGCGGCTCCAGACTACCCTCCGTAGAGACCTCCATCGGGAACGCAGCATGTCGCACATGGCCGGGGATCGCAACAGCAGTCAACACTCCCGAGAGGCCGGACGATGTGATTGCGACGCAGCTGACGGCCCGACATGAGCACCCGTAGTCCCGGAGCGGCCAGCGATCGCGCGGACGTTCGAACGCGATACGGAGCTGCGGGCCCGGCTCCCTGATAGAGCTGTACTTCTTTGGCCCTGCGGCCGACCGCTTTGGCGACGCACTTGACCATGCAGCGAGCTTCGGCTTCCCGCGTAGCCGGAGAGGCTCCACGACTCCTAGATGATCAGCGGAAGCGTTGCGTCGATCCGGTGATTTGAGGGTAGGGACAGCGCCGCGTAATGGAGTTAGGCAACGTGCACTCGACTCTTGACATCGCCTTGGCGATGTTTTAGTTATTCGCGCTGAGAGGGGTCTGTGCGGCCAGTCCGGAGGTTGAGACCGGGGAGGGGTTTGATGGGCTGGCTGCCGGCTGCATGTCTGTCGAGGTGGACGCGTCGGAGTATGTTCGCGGCCGGTTTAGCGGTCGGTGGTGCGCTGTTGTTACTCGCGGGCGCTGGTGTTCAGCGCGCGGCTGCGGCGGATTACAACGGCTCGATTACGCCGGGTGGTTCGTCGGTTGCGGTGACGCTTTCGAGTGCCGGTGACAATGGTTATCTGACTTTCTCGGGCTCGTCTGGTGACCGTGTGTTTGTCAAAGCGGTTACGGGCAGTCTGAGCAATCCGGGCAACGTTGGCGCGTACACCGTTTCGCTTTTAAGTCCGAGCTCGGTCGAGCTCGGCTCGACGGGGCTGATCACTTCGAGCCAGACGAAGTTCGTCGACACGGTGACTTTGTCTGCGAGCGGGACGTACACGGTGCGAGTCGCGCCGTACTTGAACACGACCGGGACGACGACGGTGACGGTGTATGCGGTGCCGGCCGATGACACGGGTTCGATCACGGCCGGCGGATCGTCGGTAGCTGCGTCTATCTCTTCGGTTGGCCAGGACGGCCGTTACACGTTCTCCGGTACCGCTGGGCAGAAGGTGTTCTTGAAAGCGTTAACCGGGACGATGTCGTCGACGAGTTTTCCGATGACGTTTGTGTCGATTTTGAAGCCCGATGGTTCGACGCTTGCTTCGAGCGGGCAGATCAGCTTCTCGAACGCGTATGGCTTTATCGACCGGACGTCACTGCCGTCGACGGGGACGTACACGGTGCTCGTCGATCCCAAGGAGGATGCGACGGGGACGGTGACGCTGACGCTCTATGACGTGCCTGCCGATTCGTCAGGAACGATCACGGTCGGCGGTTCGTCGGTTGGGTCGACGAACTCGACTCCTGGCCAGAACGGCGCTCTCACATTCAGCGCGACGGCTGGCGACAGGGTGTTTTTGAAGGCGACCAACGGAACAATGGCGGCGAGCGTCGGCGCGGCTGTCTTTGTCTCGATCCTGCGGCCGAACGGAAGCCAGATTGCCTCGCCCGTGCAAGTCAGCCTCTCGAATGGAAGCGGCTACATCGACACGCTCAGCCTCGACACGACCGGCACCTACACCGTCCTGGTCGATCCCTACCAAGACACGACCGGCACGACCACGATCCGGCTCTGGAACGTCCCCGCTGATCAAGCCGACCCGATTTACATCGACGGTCCGGCAGTTGACGTCTCTCTCGATGTTGGTCAGAACGCGCGGCTGCCCTTCCACGGTGCATCGGGCCAGACTGTCCGTTTCGGCCGCAGCGGCAACACGATTCCGGTCGCCACCTTCAGCTTGCTCAAGCCCGACGGCAACTCGCTTGTCGGCGGGTTTGTGGCCGGAAGTGACGGTACGTATTCGGCGACGCTGCCGTCGACCGGCGTCTACACGCTGCTTGTCGACCCGACGCAGGACCAGACGGGCGCGGCCACCGTCTCGCTGGTGATCGAGGGTGACGCGCCAGTGGACGCTGCCGAGGTGACGACCTGCGGCACGACGCCCGTGCTTCGGGCGGAGCCAGTCAGTGGTTCGAGTGCGAGCTACCAGTTCCAGGTCGCAAGCGACTCCGGCTTCAGCAGCGTCGTGTCCGATTCCGGTTCGATGCCGACAACGAACACCTACGCGCCAGACGCGGGAACGCTGAGCAATGGACAGACCTATTACTGGCGCTGGAAGACAGCGTCAGGCAGTTGGAGCAGCGGCAAGAGCTTTTCGATCAACCAGAGCCACCTCGGCGACGACGGCTCACCGATCTGGTCGAACGGGCCGCTCGCGGTCAACCAGGTCAATGGCAACTTGCTCGTCTCGCTTCCCGGCCCTGTCTATCCGACGGCGATCGGGTCGATGGGGGCGAGCGTTTCCTACAACTCGCTCAGCAGTTCGGATACCGGGCTTGGTGGTGGCTGGATTCTCGACACCGGTGGCCCGGCGGGCGCGCCGGTGGCGCTTCTCGATCTGAACCTCCTGCCCGCGGGGCAGAGGCTCGACGCCGTCGAGGCCGTCTTCGGTGACGGCAGCTCTGCCTGCTACATGCACGTCGGCGAGACCGGTACTTACCTCGCTGGGCCGGGCGACGACAGTCAGCTGGCGAAGACGTCGGTTACGACCTGGTCGTACACCAGTGGCGACACGATCGCCAGCTACCAGCTCGCCGACGCCTGGACAGGTTTGGCGCAGCTCTCAAGTGTCGAGTCGGCAAGCGCGGGCGCTGGCAACGGCAAGCTGACCTACAGCTTCGCGAGCAGCGACCCGAGCAAGATCGCCTCGATCAGCGATCAGACCGGACGCAGCGTCAGCTTCGTCTGGAACAGCGTCAACTCGTCGGGCTGCCCAGCCGCCATCGTCTGCATCACCGGGCCCGACGGCGTCACCTGGAAATACGTCGGCACCGGTGGCGGCGGCACGAGCGGCCGGCTCGCGAGCATCAACGATGGGACACGCGACATCGCATCCATCTCCTATGACGGCAGTAACCGCGTCAACGCGCTCAAGAACGCGAATGACCTCGATCCAAGCCACGCCAGCAGCGGATACAGCACAACGCACGGCCTAGCTGTCTCCTATGACGGCAATAGTCGCGTCGCGAGCATCAGCGACGGCCCGATCACAACGCAGACGACAACCACCTCGACCTGGTCGTTCGCCTACACGCCCGGCAGCGTCTCGACAACCGCAACCCGCGCGACGCACGGAAGCCTCACAAGCGGCTCCACTCGCACAGCCGCCGGCTACACGACCGTTACGCCGCCAAACCAGCAGGGCGCCGGAACGCCGAAGTCCACGAAGGTCTACTACGACGGGCACGGCAACCTGCTCGAGCGCGACGACATCCTCGGCAACATCACCATGGCCGGCTACAGCAGCCGCGATCAGCTGCTCTGGACAGAAGACGCCGACGGCAACCCCACCGACTACACCTACGACTCCGTCACGGACGTGCCGCTCACCACGACAGCACCCGACCCCGACGGCGCCGGCTCGGCAACCCGCCCGGTAACAACGCTCCGCTACGACGAGACGAAGATCGGCACCAGCAGCACCGCTGGCGACCCACTGCACGGCCTCCAAGCCTCCTACTACGAGAACAGCGACCTCGCCGGACGGCCCGCGCTCAGAACAACAGACAGCACGGTCGACTTCAACTGGTCGACCGGCGGCCCCACCGAGATCACCGCCACCAACGAGTTCTCGGCACGCTGGACCGGGACAATCACTCTCCCATCCACCGGCAACTACACATTCTCGACGGTCTCCGACGAAGGCACCCGCCTCGTCATCAACGGGATCGCGCTGATCGACAACTGGCACAACCAGACCGTCACAACCAACTCGGCGCCCGCAACGAGCTTCACCGCGGGCACCTACAAGATCAGCCTCGCCTACTACGAAGCAACCGGCCCAGCCGAAGTGCACCTCCGATGGTCATGCTCAACCTGCTCACCTGCGATCTCCGACCAGATCATTCCGTCCTCGGCGCTCCAGCCCGCCTGGAACAACCAGACTTCAGTCGTCTCGCCGCTAGGCCGGATCGCGTTCAACCACTTCGCACAGCCCGAAACCGGGCAGCACGACTACTCGCTCGTCAAGCTCGCAAGCGGCACGAACCTGATCACCAGCTACAGCTACGACAGTTTCGGTCGAATCACGCAGAAGGTCATGCCCAAGGGCAATAGCAGCGCCACCATCGCCAGCAACGGAGACCTCTCAGGCACACCGAACACCGACTACGTCACAACCTGGACGTACAACACATCCGTCGAGTCAGCCGCGCCACCATCTACGTGCGGCGGCGGAAGCGCGGTCAACCAAGCCGGCCTCCTAAAACAGAATGCCGTCCACGGGCTCGCCAACCAGACCTACATCTACGACAGCGCCGGACGGCTGATCGCAGAAACCAAAGGCGCCGGCACCACCTGCTACGCATACGACGCCGAAGGCCGCCTCCTGAGCGAAAAGGCACCCGGCGACACACAGTCGACCACCTACACCTACGACCCAGCGGGGCTGCAGCTCAGCGCGACCGATGCGGCTGGCACTCTGAGCTCCGCCTACGACGAGGCCGGCCGCCCCAAAGACGTTGTCGACTCCTACGGCAGCGAAGCGACGTATGCCTACGACGCCGACGGCAATCTGACCAGCCGCACCGCCGTCCAAGGCGTCGCGTTGAGCGGCCGGGAAATCACCGACGTCACCCGCACCCGTAGCGTGGACGGCGATGGCCGCAGCGCGCCTGACTCGAGCGTCGGCGTCTGGGACTCAACCACGAACACGCTCACAAACGGCGGTTTCGAAACCAATACCACCGGCTGGAGCGCTTACCAGGGCGCAACCCTCTCCCGCGACGCGACCGCTGCCAAGTTCGGCACCGCCTCGCTGAAAGTCATCACGCCTGGCACGCACTCAAACAATGAGGGCGCCCAGTCGCCGCTCGGTACCGGCTTCTCCTCCGGGCAGATCGTGACCGGCTCTGCCTGGGTCAACGCGACCGCGTCGGCCGCATTGCAGATCGAACTCGACGAGTACAACAGCGGCGGAACGTTCCTGCGCAGCACCATCGTCAACCTCACCGGCAGCGGCGCCTGGCAGCACGCAACCGTCACCGCCACCCTCGGCACCAACACCGCCAAGGTCGGCATCGTCATCTACACCCGCAACGCCACCACGCTCGCGACCACATTCTGGGTCGACGGCGCCCAAGTCGAACAGAAAGCGACCGCGACCCCCTACGTCGAGACCGACGGCGGCACGGCCAGCCGCAGCACTCCGGCGGCGCAAGCGCCGCCGACGGTGCTGAGCGGTAGCCAGGGCTGGTTTGCCGCCCGCATCCGGCTCGGCTGGGCGAGCGCCACGTTGCCCAACGGCGTCAGCACCGTTCCGTTCAACTGGAAGGACAGCGGCAACGTCTCCCTCGTTGCCTACTACAGCAGCGGCCACGTTTGGAACATGGAAGCCGACGTCGGCGCCACCGCCGACACCGCAACCGTCTCCGACACCTTCAATAGCGGCGACACGCGCACCCTGATCGTCACCTGGACCAGCAGCCAAGTCGCCGTCAGCATCAACGGCGGCACCTTCCATACCCACAGCCGTACCAGCGCGAGCCCATCAACCCCAGCCCAATTCACCATCGGCTCCAAAGTCAGCGGCGCAAACGCCATCGACGCCGACATCCTCTGGACAGCCACCGGCAGCGGCACCCTCAGCAACACCGACGCCGCCACCATCGACAGCTACGGCAACACCGACCCGGCCCTCGCCAGCATCCCCGGAACCCCAACCGCCCTATGGAAAGCCAGCAACCTCACCCTCCAAACCGCCAACCCATACACCACCACTTTCATTTACAACGACGGCGACCAACTCAACAGCACAACCGACCCCGCCAGCCGCACCTACAACTTCTTCTACGACACACGCGGCAACCTCAAAGCAACCCAATACCCAAACGGAACCTTCAGCTGGGCCGACATCAACCCACTCGGCCAACTCACTGCGCTCTACAACCGTCACAACACAACCAACCTCAGCACACCACTCCCCGGCAGCGTCCCAAGTGACAGCTCCTCGAGCCCGATCGCCGACTACGCATACACCTACAACGCAGACGGCCAACAAACTGAAGAGATCCGCACCGGTGGCAGCCTCACCAGCCGCACAACCGACTACAGCTACGACAACCTCGGCCGCCTCAACCAAGTCGTCCTACCAAACGGCACCTGCCGCAACTACAGCTTCGACCTCGACTCCAACCGCACCCAAATCGACGAAGCCACAAGCGGCTGCAGCGGCAGCTTCACCACAACCGCCACCTACACCTACAACCCCACAACCACCGCGGGCATCGACCAACTGACAAGCCAAACAGGGCCAACGCGCACCTTCAGCTACGACACCGACGGACAAACTACCGGCCGCGGCTCCGACACGATCAGCTGGGATGCCTGGAACCGCACCACCGGCGGATCATTCTCTGGAACGAGCATCACCTACGGCTACGACGCAGCCGGCGGCCTCCGCAGCCGCGCCACTTCCAGCGCGACGCTCCGGTACCTGCTCGGCGACATCTACGAGACGAACGGCTCGGGAGCAGTCACCACGAGCTACGCAGACGGTGCAGCCGGGAACCTCGCCAGTTACGCCGGAGTCCCAACCTCCTCCAACACAGTCACCTTCCTCTACTACAACGGCCACGGCGACCTCGCCGCAACCACCAACACATCCGGTAACCGCACAAACGCCTACACGTACGACCCCTTCGGCGCCCCGAACGACACCACCCCCAGCAACACCACGACCCACCGATGGACGGCTGCCTGGAACAAGAACCTCGACACAACCAGCGCCCTCATCCTCATGGGTGCAAGGCCTTACGACCCGACGCTCGGACGCTTTCTCGCCGTCGACCCAGTCGAAGGCGGTTCACTCAACGCATATGACTATGCGGCACAGGATCCGATCAATGGATACGACCTGGACGGCGAGCGCTGTTGGAGCCCGTCATGTATCGCAAGGGCGGCTCTGAATAGTTCGATTGTCCGTGGTGTCGCGGTCGGCGGTGTCGTCGGTCTAGCCTGTATCGGGTCCGCGGGCGTGGGCTGCGCGGTTGCGGTGGGCATCGGTGCGGGGGCCGGTTTCGCCCTGGCAAATCACGCCGTGAATAGCAAAGACCAGTCGTTCTCTTCGTATGCCAAGAGCGGTGGTACTGGAGCGCTGTCCGGCCTCTTTGAGGGACTCGGAGTCAACAAGGCGCGCCAAGCCGCCAACATCACAGGCCGCTGGGCGATTCACGCACCTCATCATTCATTCCCGATCATTGGGAGAGCACGGCACGTGCAGCTAAACATATGGCGGGCCGGAGTCAGAGGAAGTGGTCGCGCCATTCGGATCCCATTCAAACGACGGTAAAGGTGGGCCTGTAATGAATCGCGATCAGCTGAACGATGCCATCCACGACCGCTGGTTCGATGCTGAACGAGTGTCATTGATCGATCCCCAAACACTGGTGATCCCTTTTAATTCGCAGCACACTTGGAAGCCGAAGCCCGATTCGTCCAATTACGATAAAGAACTAGTAATTGAGAGCGTGAAATCATTTCAGGTTACTGACGAGGCAGAGATAAGGTACTACCAATTCGACGAGATTCTGTACGATGAAGCGACCAGCTCTGTTGCAATCACATCAAGCTTTCCCATCAAAATTGATGTCGTTGTTGAGACCTTCGAAGTCTCAATCCGACCGGCGGGCGGCGAATGATGCGCACTCGCGGAGCTTCGGTTGAGTCCAGCCGACATCGTTAGTAGCCTTCGCGAGCGTCGTGCCGCTGAATCTTGAAGTTCGCTTCAAACTCGACGACGCGACGCGCGTTGAGCGACAGCTACGGTCGATTGCGTCCGCGGCCCCCGCTCTTCTCGAGCAGGAAGACACGTTTTTCGCTGTCCGACGGGGACGTCTTCTTCTTCGCCGCGAGCTTGGCCATGCCGAGCTCATCTTCTACAGCCGACGTGACTTGCCGATCGCGCGTCCGGCGGCGTACTTCCGCCAGCCAGTAGCGGATCCAGAGTCCGCGGAGAAACACCTTGGTCGCAAGTTCGGCGTGGGCCAGCGAGTTCGAAAAGAGCGCCTCTTGTTCGACGTGGGATCTGCCCAAGTCTGCATCGACGCCGTTAGGGAGCTGGGGAACTTCGTCGACGTCCGAGTACCAATGCGAGACGAAGGGGATTTGCCCAAGGCTCACGCGGTCGTGAATCGGCTCGTCGCCGAGCTCCGTCTCGGCGAAGAGGAGCGCATTCCGAATGACTACGACGACCTGCTTGAGAAAGAACGCAAGTCATGACCGAGCTTTCCGGAAACGCACAGCCATGAGACAATAAGTTGTGTACGCAAAGACTCTAAACGTAGAAATCAAGGCTAGGTGTCGCGACATCGATGGCGTCCGTGCGCGTCTCGAGCAGCTCAAGGCTGTTCGCCGCGGTCTGGATAAACAGATTGACACGTACTTCGCAGTCCCCGAGGGGAGAATGAAGCTCCGAGAGGGGGTCATCGAGAACAGCCTCATCTACTACCGCCGCACCGACCAGCCTGGCCCAAAGGCCTCTCATGTCACCCGCGTCGACTTGAGAGCCAACGATGCCTCGCTCAGAGCCGTACTCGCCGAGGCGCTCGGCGTCCAGGCGATTGTTCGCAAGAAACGCGAGATCTACTTCCTGTCAAACGTCAAAATCCATCTCGACGAGGTCGAGGGGCTCGGGTCTTTCCTGGAGATAGAAGCGATCGATACGACCGGGCAGAGAACTAAGACGCAGCTACGTCGTCAGTGTCGGGCGCTGATGGCAAAGCTCAGCGTCTCCCCCGACGACCTCTTAGACGGCTCATACAGCGACATGGTGGATTCGACGAACTCAGACGCGGCGATGGCGAACGCCGCCTAGTTCCACTAGGTCCTGCGGCGATGCCATATCACCTCGATGACTTTCAGCTGCGCGTCGTTCGTCGATACGCGCGACAGGAACGGAATCGAAAGCTTCTCAGTAGGTGCCGCTGCATAATTCTGGAGCACGTTCTCCCGACCACTGCAGAGTTCGTTTATCATCTAAGGACCGCCGGCGCCGAAGTCTTTCAGTTCATCGGAAAGCCGTTTTCTGTAGATCCCAAGACCCTCGAGCGCCTGCGAGAAGCGGGCGTACCTGTCGAGGTTCGCAGCTATCACGACCTCGAGACGTCGGATTACCTTGGTGGTCTGATTAGACGGGCTTTGGAGCAGTGCGCCGCGGACGGCCGCGAGCTCGTCTTCATCGATGTCGGGGGCTACTTCTCCGCGCCCCTGCAGCAACTCGATGTGGAAGCGCCCCAATACATTGCTGGCGTAGTCGAGGACACGACCTTCGGGCACAACCGATACATCCGCGACGCACCGAACCTGCCAGTTCCTGTCCTATCAGTCGCTCGGAGCGGTTTGAAGTGGGTCGAAGGACGTTTTGTTGGACGCGATGCTGTAGGGGCGATGGAACGCATCCTCCGGGAGCAAGGAATAGCGCTCGCCGGCCGCCGAGCGCTTGTCGTTGGCTACGGGATGATCGGGTCAAATGTTGCTCGAGCCTTGCGGAGTCAGGACGTCAACGTGAGCGTCTACGACATCCTCGACTACAGGAACCTCCAAGCCTTCGTTGATGGATTCGAAGTGAACAAGAAGGGCGAGGTCATGCGACGCGCCGACATCGTGTTTGCGGCAACGGCTGCACGCGCGCTGAGCGTCGACGAGATCGAAGAATGCAAGGACGACGTCATCCTTGCCAGCGTCGGGTCGCGTGACACGGAGTTCGATGTGGCTGGGCTGCGCGACCTGGCCGTCCATGTGACCGAGATCGGCGAACATCTTGAACGATTCGCTCTTCCGAACACGAAGCAGATCGTGCTGGCAAATCGCGGCGCCGCGGTCAATTTCACTCTCCCTAGCTTGCCGGTCGAGATACTTGACCTGGTGTTCGCGGAGATCCTTGTCGGTGTACTGCGTCTGCTCCATGATCAAGCTGAAGAGCGGCTCCCGCCTGGTTTCCTTCACGAGAGCGAGGAGAAGACGTTGAGCCATATCGCGAAGGACTGGCTCCGAGACATCAATCCTCGGACTGCGTAGCGGCGGCGGGCGTACTGAGGTGCGGTGCTCCCGGATTAAGGGGAGGGGCGGGGCCGCACAGCGCCGGGCGAACCACCGCAACGCTGATCCAGTAGTCAACCCAAGTGGCAGTATTTGCTCGTGTCTGTGACCGACACCAACACGGTCGAGAGTCGTGGCCAGCGCTTAAGAAGGTGGGTGCGTAGTCGTGGATAGCGGCGCGCACTTCCACAAGACCGATCTGCAGACCCACTCTCCGCGCGATGTGAACTGGTCGGGAGTGAAGCCGACGACCGGGTCTGAGCGGCGGGCGTACGCGCAGAAGTTTGTCGACGCTTGCCGTCAAACGCGGCTCAATGCCGTAGCACTGACAGATCACCACGACCTTGCCTTCGTCGACTTTGTCCGTGAGGCAGCAGCAAACGAGACGGACGCAGCTGGCAAGCCGCTCCCGGAGGGACAGCGACTCGTAGTCTTTCCAGGGGTCGAGCTGACGCTCGGGGTCCCCTGTCAGGCGCTTCTCATTCTTGACGCCGACTTCCCGTCGGACCGTCTCCCGAACGTCTTGACGGTGTTGGGCATCGATGCGGCTGATCCTGACGCGCCATCAGCGAAGTCGCCTGAGCAACTCGCGCACGTCCAAGATTTCAAAGAGCTCTATGAACTCTTGGACCGGCACGCTTGGCTAAAGGGCCGTTACGTCGTCTTCCCGCACGCGAGTGACGGTGGTCATAAGACGCTCATTCGCAAGGGCTTGCA
>C688J35102_120990099_pt1 | contig 28958 bp, 20 predicted proteins | sample HopSoiMetagenom2_FD_35102 | JGI IMG/M metagenome (IMG submission 35102)
CGCCAGGCGCTATGTCAGCTACAAGAACATTTATCGCGAGGAACCCGCCGGATGAAAGTGGCGAGTGGCGAGCGAAAACCTGTGACCCAGCCGATCAAGCCGAGGCACTACAAGGATTTGCTTGTCTGGCAAAAAGGCATGGCGCTGGCGAAGCTGGTGTACGTTTTTAGTCAGAAATTCCCTCCTGACGAGCGATACGGACTCACTTCGCAGTTGAGGCGAGCCGCTGTTTCCGTGCCTTCCAACATTGCGGAGGGTCAAGCGCGCCGTGGTACTAGTGAGTTTCACCAGTTTCTCTCGATTGCGCAGGGCTCGTTAGCCGAACTTGAAACGCAACTGCTGCTCAGGGTTGACCTCTCATATTGCAAAAAGGCCGACGCGGAACCTGCTTTGCAAGAAGTCGACGAGCTTCAGAAAATGATTGTTTCACTCAAACGTAAGCTTTCCTCCTACTCGCCACTCGTCACCCGCTACTCGTCGCGCTCTGCGAAGGCTCACTGACAATGGCGACAAAATCCAAATTCCAGGCCATTAAAGGCGTCCGCGACCTCCTTCCGCCGGAAACATCGCTGTGGGCACAGGTCGAACAAACCGCGCGCGAAGTTTTCTCCGCGTTCGGCTTCGGCGAAATCCGGCTGCCGATTTTCGAGCCCACCGAACTTTTCGCGCGTTCTATCGGTGAAGACACCGACGTGGTCGGCAAGGAAATGTATACATTCGCCCCTCGGAGCGAAAATGTCGATCCCAATCCGAATATGGCGCGGCTGGGAGTATTTCTAACGGACATAAAACGGCTCTACGAGGCCGGCGAAATTCCAAAGACGCCTTTCAATGCGGTAGCTATCGAAGAAGCACAGGTTACCTGGAACCGTGTTGAATTGTTGCCTAGCGGAGAAGAAAAGATTAGGGAGCTGGATCGACTGGTTGTATTTGTCCAAGCAATGGAACTTGGCTCCTCGATCTCCCTCCGTCCCGAAGCCACCGCCTCCGTCTGCCGCGCCTACATCGAACATAATCTCCAGCAACTCCCACAGCCTGTAAAGCTGTACTACATGGGGCCAATGTTTCGTCGCGAGCGGCCACAAAAGGGTCGCTATCGACAGTTCTACCAAATCGGCGCGGAACTTCTCGGTGGATCAGACGCGCCCGCGATCGATGCCGAAGTCATCCAGATGCTGATGACCTTTTTCGAGAAAATCAATCTCGCAGGCACGACGCTGTACATCAATTCCATCGGCCATGCCGGCGACAATTGCCGCCGCGGCTACGTCGAAAAACTACGCACAGCGCTGCTCAACGTGAAAGACCAGCTCGGCGCCGATTCGCAGCGCCGCATCGGCACCAATCCGCTTCGCGTGCTCGACTCCAAGCTCGAATCCGAGCAAGCCATCATCGAAACGCTTCCCCACATCTCCGATCATCTCTGTGATGACTGCCGCGCGAACTACGCCGCGGTAAAAAGCGAGCTCGAGCTTCGCGGCGTCATCTACAAAGAAAACTGGCGCCTGGTCCGCGGCCTCGACTACTACATGCGCACTACATTCGAGATCACTGCGCAGGGTCTCGGTTCGCAAAACGCGGTCTGCGGAGGCGGCCGCTACGACGGATTGGTGGAACTCCTTGGCGGGCCGCCCACAAAAGGTATCGGTTTCGCGATCGGCGAAGACCGCCTGATCTTGTCGTTGCAAGAGGGAATGAAGGCCGCTGGCGAGACTGGCGATGTGGCAATCGCCGGCCGCGCCACACCGCTGGTTTATATCGCCTGGATGGGCGAACGCGCTTACGCTACCGCTGTTCGCGCCGCTAAGGATCTGCGCAACGCGGGCTTCAGCGTGGAACTGCCGCCAGTAGCGCAAAAATTCGGCAAAGCCCTAGGCCAAGCAGACAAGCTCGGCGCAAAATTTGCCCTCATCCTGGGCGACAACGAAGTAGCGGAAGGCTCCTGGACGCTCAAGACGCTGGCAGATGGCACGCAGACCAAATTGCCGGAGCCGGCGCTGATCGAGCACTTGCGTAACTCTTCGTAGCGGGCCATCTCAACGTACAATAGATATCACTCTTAACCCGGAAGAGGATCAACCACCGTGCTCGATTTTCTCGGCAACCTCAAACGCACACACTACTGCGGCGCCCTTCGCGCCTCCGACGCCGGCCACGACGCCATCGTCATGGGTTGGGTGGCCAAGCGCCGCGATCTCGGCAATCTCCTCTTCCTCGATGTGCGCGATCGCACCGGCATCGTCCAGGTGGTCTTCAACAAAGAGACGCAGCCTGCCGCGCATGCGAAAGCCGAACAAGCCCGCGGGGAATTCGTCGTCGCCGTCGAGGGCAGAGTCGTAAAACGCCAGAAAGCGAATCCCGAGTTGCCGAGCGGCGAAATCGAACTCGTGGCCACAGAGCTGCACATTCTGAACACCGCCAAGACGCCGCCGTTCGCGGTTGAAGATGAGACGAACGCCGCGGAAGAAACGCGCCTGCGTTATCGCTATCTGGACCTGCGCCGCCCGCGCGAGCATCGCAACCTCGCGCTGCGCCATCGCATCATTCTGGAAATCCGCAAGGTGATGGATGAAATGGGCTTCATCGAAGTTGAAACGCCGATGCTCACGCGCTCCACGCCTGAGGGCGCGCGCGACTATCTCGTGCCCAGCCGCGTGCATCACGGTCAGTTCTATGCGCTTCCGCAGTCGCCACAAATCTTCAAGCAAATTTTGATGATTGCCGGCCTCGATCGGTATTTCCAGATCGTGAAATGCTTCCGCGACGAAGATCTGCGGGCCGATCGCCAGCCCGAATTTACGCAACTCGACCTTGAGATGTCTTTTCCGCGTCAGGAAGACATCTTCCACGTCATCGAGCAGGTGATGGTGCGCGCCTGCGGTGTCGCGGGCATTGCGGCGGAAGCTCCGTTCCCGCACATGCTCTACAAGGATGCCATCCGCAAATACGGCAGCGACAAGCCCGACATGCGTTTCGGCATGGAGCTGCACGAAGTCACGGACTGCTTTCCGCAAGAGGCCAAAGAAAAACTTCAGATCGAAGGCAATGTCTTCGCCTTCGGCGCGCCCGGCGCGGCAAGCTATTCGCGCAAACAGCTTGACGAACTGACGGAGAAAGCGAAATCCGCCGGCGCACGCGGCGCATACTTTGTGAAAGTCGCCGCCGAAGGCACTACCTCAACGGTAGAAAAACTGATTGGCGCCGAAAATGTCGCACGCCTTGCCGCCGCGGTTGGAGGGAAAGCCGGCGACCTCGTCGTAGCTGTTTCGGCGAAGACGCAAATCAAAGGCACCGAAGCCGCCGCACTCGTCGCGGGTCAACTCCGCCTGCAACTCGGCGAAGCCCTCAACGTCATTGACAAGTCGCAATGGAAATTTCTCTGGCTCACCGGATTCCCGCTGTTCGAGTGGAGCGAGTCCGACAAAATATGGGTTAGCGCGCAGCATCCGTTCACCGGGATCGTCGACGAAGATCTCGAAAAGTTGGAGTCCGCGCCGTGGGAGGTCCGCAGCAAGGGCTACGACCTCGTCCTCAATGGTAACGAGCTCGGCTCTGGCAGCATTCGAATTCATCGCCAGGACATCCAGGAGCGTCTGTTCAAAGCGCTCGGCCTCAGCGAAGAGCAACTTCGCCGCCGCTTCGGCTTCTTCCTGGATGCGCTGACCTACGGCACACCGCCGCACGGCGGCATCGCGCTCGGCATCGACCGCGTCGTCATGCTCCTCGCAGGCGAAAAATCGATTCGCGAGGTAATCGCCTTCCCTAAAACGACGGCAGCTCAAGATCTGATGGCCGAATCACCATCGAATGTCGACTCCGACCAACTGGAACACCTGGGCATTGCCATCAAGCCAAGAGGAAATGGCTAACTCTGATGTGCGTTCGATCTTAGCCTTAGTGCCTACGTGTGCTTCGGCGGGCTTGTTTTTAGCTTTTTGTGGAAAAGTAGCTTGGCGCAATCGCCGCAATCGATTTTTGTTTTTTGGATGGTTGGGTGTGCTGGTAGTCTTCATTCTTATGGATTTTCTACTTTATGCGCTATATCTGAGGTCCGGAAAATAGCGTGTCGCGCATCCGCATACTTCCTGAGGCTGTGGCCAACCGCATCGCCGCAGGTGAAGTCGTAGAGCGCCCGGCCTCCGTGGTCAAAGAGTTGCTCGAAAACGCGCTCGACGCCGGCGCCACAACCATCCGCATCGAGGTTGAAGCCGGCGGCAAGCGCATGATCCGCGTCATCGACGATGGTCACGGCATGGCCCATGATGACGCCCTGCTGGCGTTCGAACGCCACGCCACCAGCAAGCTGCGCTCCGCTGATGATCTGCTTTCCATTGCCACCCTCGGATTTCGCGGCGAAGCCATGCCTACGATCGCCGCGGTCTCGCGCCTGCTGCTGGAAACACGCGATGCCAATGACGCCGAAGGCACGCGTATCGAATTCGCCGGCGGCAAGCTCGTCGGTGTGAAGCCGGCAGGCCTGCCCGCCGGAACGACCGTCAGCGTTGCTGATCTTTTCTACTCCGTTCCGGCGCGCCGCAAATTTTTAAAGTCGGACACCACTGAGCTGGGCCACATCGCTTCGCTGGTCACGCACTACGCGCTTGCCAATCCTGGCAAGCAGTTCGTTCTGACGACTCCGACGCAGACGATTATTGACTGCGCGCCCACCGAACGTCTCGCTGACCGCGTGTATCAGCTCTTTGGCAAGCAATCGCTCGACGAATTAGTCGAAATCCCAATGGTGTCCGCTGCTTTTCGCGCTGCCATTACCGAACCAGAATTGGAGGCCGAGGAAGAAAAAGCGCGCATCAGCGTCTACGGTTTCACTTCGCGCCCCGAAGTGCAGCGCCCGAATCGCAATGGCATCTACATCTTTGTGAATCGCCGGCTTGTGCGCGACCGCCTCATTCTTCACGCTATCCACGAAGCGTATCGCAACATCGTGCCGCAAGGCGTGTATCCCGCGACGCTGCTGTTTCTCGAAATGCCGTACGACGAAGTTGATGTGAATGTGCATCCGGCAAAGATTGAAGTGCGCTTTCGGCGCTCGCAGTTCGTGCACGACTTCACACGCGACGCCATCCGCCAAGCATTGATGAGCACGCGTCCGATCGCCAGTTTTGCGGCAGCTGCAGGGGCTATGACCGGCGCTGGAAATTCGGCGAACGGTTCGAACGCTTCGCCCGGTTCCTCGTTCGGCACATTGCCGGCCTTTGCCGAAGGGGTCACAGCCTCGCCAGGGAGCGTGCCCGCGGACGGGTCCTCACTCGTACCGCGCGCGATTATTCCTGGCATGGAAGAGGTCGGCCTCGGGTCCGGTGTTGGATCTGATGGCGGCTTCGATCTGACTTCCGCTCCGCTGCAGCCCATCGCGCAGCGTTTCTCTTTCGAACCCGGCTTAGCGATAGGCGCGGCGCAAGCGGTTTCCATCCCCGAATCGAATTGGGCTGCGAATTTCTCTGCGGCACGCGGCGATGCACCAGCGACCCTTCCGCATCCCGACGAAATCGCCGATCTCAAACCGCTCGGGCAGGTCAGCTCCAGCTTCATCATCGCGGTGAACGGCGAAGGTCTGTGGATTGTGGATCAGCATGTGGCGCACGAGCGCGTGTTATTCGAACAACACCTGGAAGCACGGCGCGCCGGAAAAGTAGAAAGCCAGCGCATGCTCATGCCCATGATTCTGGAGCTGTCGCCGCGCCAACTGGTGATCTACGAAAAGATTGCCGAAGAGTTGACGGCGAACGGTTTCGAGGTCGAGCCGATGGGGCCGCGCAGCGTCGCGATCCAATCGGTTCCTGCTGGCGTGGCTGCCGGCGACGCTGAAAAGCTGCTCACGGAAATTCTTGACGGCATCGAGCGCGAAAATGTGGCCATCTCAATTGAAACGCTGCAGGCGAAAATCGCTGCTTCCACCGCGTGCCACGCGGCAATCAAGATCAACATGCCGCTCGACCAAACAAAAATGGAATGGCTACTCGCAGCCTTGGCGAAAACGGATTGCCCGATGGCCTGCCCGCATGGCCGACCAGTAGTGCTGCGCTATTCGGTGAAAGAAATCGAACGTGCGTTTCAGAGAATTTAGGCGGCGCCGTGCTCTAGGCGCATTGTCATCCTGAGGCTATTGAGGAGCGTAGCCGAGATCGATTACTGCCATAGAAATTCTGGCATCGCTGGCATGAACACTGGCAAGGTGACGCCAAGTCCGAAGATGGAGACGACTGGATGAGCGAAGCACAAAAGACAGCGGTGATTTTTGGCTTGGCCAACAAGCGCAGCATCGCTTGGGCGATTGCTCAGAAATTGCAACAGGCCGGATGGCGGCTGGCAATCACCTACCAAAATGAACGGCTGGAGTTGGAGGCCAAAGACCTGATCGCGGAATTGCCAGGCGCTGCCGGCTTTATGTGTGATGTGACGAGGGACGATCAGATCGCGAAGCTCTTCGACAATTTAAAAGAGAAGTACGGAGTGCTGCACGGGTTAGTGCACAGCATCGGATTCGCTCCGGAGAGCGATCTTAAGGGGGAGTTCGTCAACACCACGCGCGACGGATTCCGGATCGCGCACGACATCAGCGTGTATTCACTGATCGCCGTAGCTCGCGGAGCGCTCCCTCTTATGACTTCCGGCGGCGGCATCGTGACGCTCACTTACTACGGCGCGGAAAAGGTCGTGCCGCGTTATAACGTGATGGGCGTTGCGAAAGCTGCACTGGAAGCAACCGTTCGCTATCTGGCTAACGATCTGGGCGCGAAGGGGATCCGCGTCAATGCCATCTCGGCGGGACCGATCAAGTCATTGGCGTCGCGGGGAATATCGGGTTTCGGCGAGATGCTGAAGACGCAGATCGAGCGAGCTCCGTTGAAACGAAACGTCGATCCCGCGGAGGTTGGCTCAACTGCGGCCTTCCTGCTTTCTGATGGCGGATCGGGAATTACCGGCGAGACCATCTACGTCGATTGCGGCTACAACATCATGGGGTTCTAACAAGTTTACAGTCGGCAATTCAGAGTTTAGAGTTGGTGCGGCAAAACGCATACCCGTGATGCATGTGTGTGTTGCCGCTGGTCGGAACACAAAGAACCCAAACGCTACCTCATGCCCAAACTCACGATTGCCATTGATGGACCTGCTGGCTCCGGAAAAAGCAGTGTCGCGCGCCGAATCGCGGGAGTACTTGGGTACATTTACCTCGACAGCGGCGCCATGTATCGCGCGCTGGCGCTGAAAGCATTGCAGCGCACAATTCCGATCGACGACGAATCCGCTCTGGAACAACTCGCACACGATACACACATTGAGTTGCGCCCGGCCACCGCGGAGCAGGAAAAGGCTGGAGCGAAGAATCAAGTATTTCTCGATCAGGCGGAAGTAACCGACGCCATTCGCACAGCGGAAGTAGCGCAGGCGGCATCCCGATTGGCCACCATCGCAGGCGTGCGGAGCGTGTTGGTGGCGGAGCAGCAGCGCGCTGGCGTCGGAGGCGGCGTGGTGATGGAAGGCCGCGACATCGGCACGGTGGTGTTTCCAAACGCTGAGCTGAAGATCTTTCTGGAAGCCTCGCCGGAAATGCGAACGGAGCGCCGCTGGAAAGAGCACCAGGAAAAAGGCGATAACGTGACCGTCTTCGAGGTGCTCGGCGAAGTGCGCGAACGCGACAAGCGCGATCGCGAGCGCAAGGTTTCGCCGCTGGTCCGCGCCGCCGATGCGGTGATCGTGGACAACACCGCGATGGATGTAGAAGAGACTGCTCGGCTGATCGTAATGCTGGCACGCGAACGCGAGAAGGAAAAGGCGGCTCTGGCGGGGAGGAATCCGTAGATGCGCCTGCTGGCGATGCTGATAGCAGGATGCGGAACCGCTCTGCTGGCGCTACCGCTGGCAGTGTTGGGACAAGGAGGTCCGGTGGCGAATCCGGGCGCCGAAAAATCCGAAGCTGCGCGAAAGTTCCGTGCGTACCTGGATGCCGACTGGAAAGCCTGGATGGAGCTGTATCCGGAGATTGCCACATTGGTTGGCTATCCCGGTCAGAACGGTCGTTGGATGGATGATTCACAGGCAGGCATCGAACGGCGCAAAAAGCACTTGGCCGAAAGCATTGCTACGCTGAAGGGAATCTCTCGTGAGTCGTTGCCAACTAGCGAGCAGTTGAACTACGACTTGTACACACAATTGCTCGAAACCTCTGAGCACGGTTTGCAATACGGCGACGATCCGCTGCCGTTTCGTTTTGTAGTTCCACACAATTTGTGGATGCCCATCAATCAGATGGAGGGTTTGCAGCAGGAGTCGGCTTCGACACTCGCCAACAGCCCACATCACAGCGTTGCGGAATACGAAGTCGTGCTGCAGCGACTGACGGCGCTACCTGCGGTTGTGGATCAGCAAGTCGAATTGCTGAAAGCAGGGCTGGCGAAGGGATACTCGCCGCCGAAAGTTGCGCTACGTGATGTGCCAAAACAAATCGCGGATCTGATTCCAGCCGATCCGATAGCCAGCGCGCTGCTGCAGCCATTTACGGAATTTCCGACCGGCATCGGGGAGCCCGAGCGCAAGCGATTGACTGACGAAGCGACGAAAATCTATAGGACCAGCGTAGCGCCGGCATTTCAAAGACTGCACGACTACTATGCGTCCACGTATCTACCAGCGTGCCGCGAAACCATCGCGGCCACATCTTTGCCCAACGGAGCGGCGGCGTACTCCTTTCACGTGACGTGGCAGACGACGACCGAGCTGACCCCGCAGCAGATTCACGGAGTCGGATTGTCCGAAGTGAAGCGCATTCGCGCGGAGATGGACAAACTCATTGCGTCCACTGGATTTACAGGCAGTTTCCACGACTTCACCGAGTTTTTGCGAACCGATGCGCAGTTTTACTACGACAAGCCGGACGATCTAGTGAACGGATACCGTGTTATTGCGAAGCGCATCGATCCGGAGCTCGCGCACGAGTTCGGCAAACTGCCGCGGCTCACGTACGGCGTTTGCGCCATACCAGATTTCAAGGCGCCTTCGCAGACGACGGCTTACTACCAGCCGGGTTCGCCGACGGCGGGCCGCCCGGGATGCTATTTCGTCAACACCTACAACCTGCACGCGCGCCCGAAGTGGGAGATGGAAGCGCTGACGTTGCATGAAGCGGTGCCGGGGCATCATTTGCAGATTGCGCTGGCCCAAGAGCAAGAGAACGTGCCGGAGTTTCGCAAGCACGTGGGCTACTCGGCGTTTGTGGAAGGGTGGGCCCTTTACGGCGAAAGCCTCGGCGAAGAACTCGGGCTGTACAAGGATTCCTACTCGAAGTTCGGGCAGCTGACTTACGAGATGTGGCGCGCGGTACGGCTGGTGGTGGATACCGGAATGCACTCAATGGGCTGGAGTCGCGACCAAGCCATCCAATTTTTCAAGGACAACACCGGCAAGACCGACCAGGACATCACCGTTGAAGTGGACCGGTACATCGTCTGGCCGGGTCAGGCGCTGGCATACAAACTGGGGCAGTTGAAAATTCGAGAGCTGCGCACTGAAGCCCAGAAGCGGCTCGGGGCGAAGTTCGAGGTGCGCAAGTTTCACGACGAGATCCTGGAACAAGGCGCGGTGCCGCTGACCGTCCTCGAGCCGCGCGTGAAGCAATGGATTGACCGAGAGGCTGGGCGTTGATCAGGTGAATGCCCGCTACGCTGAGGCGCGCCGACTCTCGTTCAGACCAGGCCTGCGCCGGAGATGCGGAACGCAACAGCGTGATCGCTCGGCGCTTTGTCCGGTAGGTCGATCCTCAGGGCGTCGGCGTCTCTGGTGAACTTGAGCTGGTTGGCGGAGCCGAGGAGGGCTACGCGTTCGATTTTGCCGGTGAGCTGGGAGTTGGTGCTGCCAAGCGCAGGGATTACCGCTTGTTTGCCGGGCCAGCCCATTATGAAGGCGTACAGGTTTCCGCCTTTGGTGGTAAAGCGCACGTCTTCAGCGGTGAGGTCTTTGCGGTCCTTTTCGTTGAATGCGGTGTCTTCCGCGCGCGTGCTCTTTGGCAGAGGACGCTGACCAGAGATCTTCCAGGGGCGAGTGCCATGGATGCCTTCTGCGTTGACGGCCATCCACTCGGTGATTCCTTCCAGTACCTTCAGCTCGCGATCGTCAAGCATTCCGCTGTTCGGCAGCGGAAAATTAAGCATCAGATTGCCGTTTTTGCTGACGATATCGACCAGCAAATCGACTACAGTCTTCGATGTTTTGTAGGTGATGTCGCGTTTGTAGTGCCACTCGCCGATGCAGGTGTCGGTCTGCCAAGGCTGCGGCCAGATGTCATCAAGGACACCGCGCTCGCGATCGAGAACGCAAAGTCCGGCATCGGAGTCTGCCTTACGCTTACTGGTGTAGACCGCTTCGACTTTCCCGCCATTGTGTTTCGCGCTCACGTTCAGCAGATTCGCCAGAGTTTCGAGCCCGTAATTGCCAAACGGCAGTTGTCCGTCGGAATACAAAAGGTCGGGATAGTAGGAGTCGACCAAATCTTTAACGCGCAAGGCCCAGTGCTGCTTCCATGATTCAGGAATTTTCGTCTCATCCCAGTCGAGCTTGTTGGTGAACAGGCTGGTGTCGTCAACCTTGTGATAGAGATCAGAAAACTTTGGATCGGCCCCGTCGTAGGGGACGCCGGCCTGCGGACCATCCTTGTCAGCCATGTGGCTAACGGCAAACCATTTGTAGCTAATCCAAAGATGATCGCTGACACCGAACTTCAGGCCGTGATTTGAGGTGGCCTGCCGGAAAGCGCCGACCACATCTTTCTTGATGCCCATGTTGGCGGCATTCCATCGATTGTGCTTCGAGTTCCACATATCGAAATTGTCGTGATGCACGGCCATGCTCATGAAATATTTAGCGCCCGCTTTTTTATAGAGGCGGACAAGATAATCGGCGTCAAACTTTTCGCCTTTCCAGAGAGGAATCAAGTCCTTGTATCCAAACTTTGAGGGATGCCCGTAGGTCTTCACGTGATAGTCGTACTGCGGCTGGCCCTGGATGTACATGTTGCGGGCGTACCAGTCCCCAGCTTCGACCGAGGATTGCGGGCCCCAATGAGCCCAAATGCCGAACTTGGCGTCGCGAAACCATTCCGGCACGCGATACTTCGACAGAGAATCGCGGGTGCCGGAGAATTGATTCGCACGAAGCGAAGCTTCTCCTTTCGCGGCATGAATCGCCGGGATTGCGCCGGCGAGAGCGACAATGGCTTGGCGTCGAGAAATGGGCACGAGGAGTCTCCTTGTTCAATGGATGCTATCGCAGATCAAGCAAGCAGTGGCGCAGATTGATAGAAATTTTCTGAGAACAAGCGGGAGAAATGTAGGAGCTAAGTCCTTTGCGAGCAATAAGCCCCATAGCCCGCAAATAAACTCGCGTCTGACTCAAAAAGCCCTTGACACAAAATGGAAAAGGCGTTACTTTGCGGTTACCTCAGATGTACGCCTGCCAGACGGCGGGTCCTCACTGAGCGTGAAACGTAGACAATGAGACACGAAGATAAAAGCCCAGACGGAATGATGTTCAGGCAAAACGGTCTCGCAGTCTATGGATTTGCGCGACTGTAAAGCAGCCTAAGTCATTCCAAACAAGCAGTTTGATGCTTTTTGACTGATGTTTTCCGGACAGCGATGTCGCTCGTCGCTTTCCGGTCCAGCTGCGGAATGGAACAGACTCCTTTCCGCCAGCAAAACCGGCGTTTCTGCCCTCGTAGTTTTTTGAAGCAGCAGAGCCGCGAATCGCTCGCCTATGTGGGCGTTACCGGTTAGTACTACTGGTGTGTCTGCGTGAGTCCGAAGGCTTGCCAATCAATCGGTGGCGAAATTGGGTTTTTGCGAGTAGCACACGAAAGGAGGTCGCGAAATGGCAGAGCCAATGTCAGTGCAAGGACCGGTGTTGAAGGTCAACGGCGAACTGATGCTGCTGATTCCGCTGGAAGATGGCGGAGTCGCGGAGGTTGAAGGCGCTAGCGGTGTTTGCGATGCGCAGGGGTCTTACCTCAAAGTCGCCATCCCGGAGTGGATTGCCGGGCTGTTGCGGATCGAGGAGGGCGACCTGGTCAGCGTTAGCAGCGAAGACGGGGAGTTGCCTGTCGAGCCAGGGCCGGTGGCGCCGGTACATTGAGAGCGGCACTATTGATTTTGGGCAAGTCTGACGCTGAGATCCTTCAGGGATCCTTTTCGGATCCCTTCAGGATGACAACTGGTTGTTGTCGGAGTGGAGTGTTGAACGCATTCAATCGAATGCAACCTCAACCAGTGCGACTACGGCCCAGTGGATTTAAGTTGCGAGCAAGGTGAGGCGCTGACGCAAAGAAGCCGAGCGGGCAGCCGCCAGATAGGACTCGTCGAAAACACGATTGAACTCTTCACATGGAGAGTAGCGTCGTCCGCAGGGAAGGACGGGCTCGAGAACTAGGCGGCTGCTTCGCGACGGCGCGGCAGCTCGACGGTTTACCAGTGGCAATGGTGCGACACCAATCGGCGAGAGGGCGGCGGGAGATCCGCCGCTTTTTTTCGTAACGATTCCTATCGTTCTGCGATCACGGCATCAAACTATTGCGCCCGCCTCAGAAGGCGGCCGCTACATTTCGGAAGCGGCTGCTTATCGCAGCGACGACAAAAGTTCCTCGCGACGACGCGCCGATGATGCCCACGACCACGCTCAATCCTCACACGTCTCGCGAGTGATGCCTTGCAACTAGAAGGGCAGGGCGGCGGCGCGCGAGGCGGCGGATTGGTAGCAGTCCGGGATTGCATTTTCTACTTGCGCGAGGCGCGCCGCTGCGCCGGCGACCGCGGACCAGTCCGCCCGTTCATAGGCGAGCAAGGTGTCATAGACGTCGCGAAAGCGATTGGTGCCGCCGCAAAGGGCAGTTCGGAGTTCGGCGGAAACCGGAAGAGCAGACAGGACCTGGTCGATGGGGCGATCCAAAATAGCGTCGGTCACCGAGAGCAGGCCCATAAGGAACAGATCGGAGCCTTGAGCGGCGATGCCGATGGGTTGCGAGATGGCTTCACAAAAGAACGCGCGAGTGAGCGCGGTACGGATGAGTTCGGGCGGCTTGTCGCCAGCCATGACCACAATAGCCACGATGGAAACCCAGCGTCGGAATTCGCGATCGCCGAGGAGCGCGATGGCGTCGCGAACGCCGTGAACCTCGCCGCGAAGCCCGAGCAGCGGGGAATTGAGGTAGCGCAGCAGTTTATAGATGATGGACGGATCGTTTTTGAGCAACGTCTCGATTTCATCATGCGAGAAATTCTCTGGCGCAATCGCTTCGAGAATACGCAGACCGTTGAGCTTGTTGCCGGGAATATCGCGCGTGGCGACCATGGCAGGCTTGCAGAAGAAAAACCCCTGGAAGAGGGAGTAGCCGAGCGAGCGTGCTTCCTGGAGATCGGCTTGGGTTTCCACCTTTTCGGCCAGGAAGCGAAGCCCACGCCCCTGAAACCGCTGCACGATCTCACGACGGGTATCGGAATCAGCGGCGCGGAAATCGACCTTGAGATATTTGACCAGGGGAATCAGCGCTTCCCATTTGGTGTGGCCAATATAGTCATCCAACGCCAAAACGTAGCCGGCGGCGCAGAGTTCCTTGCAGTGGTGGATCACTTCGTCCGAGGGAGTAACACTCTCGAGTATCTCGATGACCACGCGATCGGCCGGCAACAAGCGTGCGGCGCCACGGCAAAGCGAGAGCTCATCGAGGTTAATAAAAGCTTTGGCACAGCCGGTGAGCGCAGGCAAGTCGAAGAGCATCACCGAATCCACAATCATGCTGCTGGAAGCTTCCTTGCGCGGCTTGAAGACATTTTCGCTGCCGGCGCGGAAGAGCAATTCGTAGGCGAAGAGCTTTAGCCGGTCGTCGAAGATGGGCTGGCGAGCGATGAACTTTTCGTACATCAAGCCTCCTAATTGCAAAAAGCGGTAATGCGAAAGAGTCGAGGCCTGCATGCGGCGGAGCTACGCCATCCAGGCACAAGCCTAAAGGGGAACAGCAAGTACTCGCGGTTCGAGAGGAGAACTTTGCGGGAAGGGAAGTCAGCTTGCGACTACGTACGAGATTACAACAGTTTCAACTTTTATCAGGCGAGCTCCGATACTTTGTTCCAAGAGGAGCACTGAAGGCCGGGCCGGATCAAAGAGCGGATATGAACCAGAAAGCGCGCATCACTTGCGCTCAGACGAAGCTCAGGTTGGCGCGGACATCGAGCCAAGGAATTCCGTGTTGGATTTCGTCTTTGTCAAGCGAGAGAGCAGAAGTTCCATCGCTTCCACAGTGGAGAGTGGGCTCAGAACCTTGCGTAGTACCCAGACACGGCTAAGCTCGTCGGGGGGAAGCAGTAGTTCGTCTTTACGCGTGCCGGAACGCTGGATGTCGATGGCCGGAAAAACGCGCTTGTCCGAGAGCCGGCGGTCCAGGTTGATTTCCATGTTGCCGGTGCCCTTGAACTCTTCGAAGATGACGTCGTCCATGCGGCTGCCGGTGTCGATCAGCGCAGTGGCGACGATGGTGAGCGAACCACCTTCTTCCACATGGCGCGCGGCGGCGAAGAAGCGGCGCGGACGCTGCAGAGCGTTGGCGTCAATACCGCCGGAGAGCACCTTGCCCGAAGGCGGAGTGACGGCGTTGTAAGCGCGCGCGAGACGCGTCACGGAGTCGAGCAGCACCACGACGTCACGCTTGTGCTCCACGAGGCGCTTGGCCTTTTCGAGCACCATTTCAGCGACCTGAATGTGGCGCTGGGGCGGCTCGTCGAAAGTGGAGCTGATGACTTCGCCCTTCACGGTGCGCGTCATGTCGGTGACTTCTTCCGGGCGCTCGTCGATCAGCAGCACGATCAGCGCAACTTCTGGGTGGTTGATGGTGATGGAATTGGCGATGGACTGCAGCATCATGGTCTTGCCGGTGCGCGGAGGAGCGACGATCAAACCGCGCTGACCTTTGCCGACGGGGCAGAGAAGATCAAGGACCCGGCCGGTCATGTTTTCCTTGGTCGTTTCCATCTTCAGGCGGCCCTGCGGATAGAGCGGCGTCAGGTTGTCGAAGAAAATTTTGTTACGCGCGACTTCCGGGTCTTCGAAGTTGACCGCTTCGACTTTGATCAATGCGAAATAGCGCTCGCCATCTTTGGGCGGACGTACCTGGCCGGAAACCGTATCGCCAGTGCGGAGATCGAATTTGCGAATCTGCGAAGGCGAGACGTAAATATCGTCGGGACCGGGGAGATAGTTGTACTCGGGAGCGCGGAGAAAACCGAATCCATCGGGCAGGCACTCCAGGACGCCTTCGGAGAAGATCAGGCCGTTCTTCTCGGTTTGTGCGCGGAGGATCTGAAAGATCAACTCCTGCTTGCGCATCCCGCTGGCTCCGGGGATGTTCAGGTCTTTGGCGATCTTAGCCAAGTCTGTGATGTTCTTTTCTTTCAGCTCGGCAAGACTGATACTCATCTGATTGCTTCCTTCAACGCTTGTTTCCTTCATATGTCCTTAACTTTTTTGGTTTGAAAATTTGAGATTTGAAATTGACCGTGACTTCCGGATTGCAATGAGGTGGTGCACAGCACTGGCAGGGAAACTAGCCAGGATGGGCAAACCAGACTTTGTATCAACCGGTGGCAACGCCGCACCGCATGAAACTGGCGACCGCGCCGCGTGGTGGCCTCGGATAGGCCGGGACCAGACCACAGGCGAACGGAAGCGACGCTGCTTAGTTGGTCAAACTCTTGTCTTTCTCGGTACCACCGACGAAAGGTTCCGCAACGGGTGCAACTGCGGCATGGTCCAGCGGGACGATCAGGCGCTCCAGCGCGATCTGCAAAACTTCGTCCATGTTTTCGACAAAGTGAACTGTAAGGCTGGCAAGGATTTCCTGCGGGATGTCCGCCAGGTCCTTCTCATTGTCCTTCGGAAGCAGCACGATACGCAAGCCCATTCTGTGAGCGGCCAGGAGTTTCTCTTTGACACCGCCGATCGGCAGGACCTTGCCGCGTAAGGTGATTTCGCCGGTCATGGTGAGATCGCAGCGGACGGGAATTTTCGTCAGGGCGCTGGCGATGGAGGTACAAATGGTGATGCCCGCGGAAGGACCATCCTTCGGGATGGCGCCTTCGGGAACGTGCACGTGAATGTCGATGTTGCGATAGAAATCTTTGGGCAGCCCGAAGACATGCGAGCGCGACCGAATGTAAGCCATCGCGGCCTGCGCGGATTCCTGCATCACATCGCCAAGCTTGCCCGTGAGCGTGAGGCGGCCTTTGCCCTCCATCAGCGTGGCTTCGGTGACCAGCACCGAGCCGCCGACTTCGGTCCATGCGAGGCCGGTGGTCAAGCCGACTTCGTTGTGCTTCTCCAGCCAGAATTCGCGGTATTTGAGCACGCCGAGGAAGTCATTGGTGTTCGCGGGTGTGATTTCCACCTTCGAGGATTTTCCTTCGGTGACAACCTTGCGAGCCATTTTGCGAGCGACGTTCTGGATCTCGCGCTCCAGGCTGCGCACGCCAGCTTCGTGCGTGTAGTGGCGAATGATGTGCAGCAAGCCCTCGTCGGTGAGCGTCAGATTTTCTTCGCTGAGGCCTGTAGCTTCGCGGGCGCGCTTTACAAGGAACCGCTTAGCGATTTCCAGCTTTTCCTTTTCCGTGTAGCCGGGGATGCGCAGAACTTCCATGCGGTCTTGCAGCGGCTGCGGAATGGTGTGCAGCACGTTGGCGGTGCAGATAAACATGACCTTGGAGAGATCGTACTCGACGTCGAGATAATGATCGGTGAAGCCGTGGTTGAGCTCGGGATCGAGCACTTCCATCAGCGCAGCGGATGGATCGCCGCGAAAGTCCATGGACATTTTGTCCACTTCATCGAGCACGAAGATTGGATTGGTCGTGCCAGCCTTCTTCATCATCTGAATGATCTGGCCGGGCAGCGCGCCAATGTACGTACGCCGATGGCCGCGAATTTCGGCTTCATCGCGAACGCCGCCCAGCGAGACGCGAACGAATTTCCGTCCGGTGGCATGACCGATGGACATCGCGAGAGAGGTCTTGCCGACGCCTGGAGGCCCGACGAAGCAAAGGATCGAACCCTTTGGATTTTTTACCAGTTGGCGAACGGCGAGGAACTCGAGAATGCGGTCCTTGATCTTTTCCAGGCCATAGTGCTCCTGATTGAGGATCTTTTCGGCGGCCAGGATGTCGCGAATTTCCTTCGATTTCTTCTTCCAGGGCACCGCGAGGAGCCAGTCGAGATAGTTGCGACTCACCGTGGACTCGGCGGACATTGGCGGCATGAGTTCCAGGCGCTTGAGTTCCTGGATAGCCTTCTCGTGGACGTCCTTGCTCATGCCGGCAGAGTCAATTTTCTTCTTGAGCTCGTCGATCTCGCTCTTTTCGCCGCGGCCCAGTTCCTTCTGGATCGCTTTGAGTTTTTCGTTGAGGTAATACTCTTTTTGCGCGCGCTCCATCTGGCGCTTCACGCGCGTATTGATGTTGCGATCGACGTTAAGCTTTTCGAGTTCGATTTCGAGGATATCGCCAATGCGGTTCAGGCGCTCGATAGGATCGACGGTCTCCAGCAGATCCTGTTTTTCGTCCACGGGAAGCTGCAAATTTGCGGCGATGGTGTCCGAGAGGCGCGCTGGATCGTCGACGCGAGCGGCGGCAATCATGGTGTCGTAGTTCAGGCTCTGCGAAAGCTTGATGAACTGTTCGTACAGCCCCGTGATTTTCTGGACGGTCTGTTCCACCGCTGGCGAAGGCTCAACACGAGCATTCAGCAGCCGCACAGTGGCGCGAAAGAAGCCTTCTTCAGTGGCAATCGACAATGCGCGAGCGCGCTCGACGCCTTCCACCAGAACCTTGATGTTTCCGTCAGGAAGCTTGACGCTCTGAACGATGTTTGCGAGCGTGCCAACTGCGTAAATTTCTTCCGGCTTGGGATCATCAACAGAAGCATCGTGCTGCGTGGACAGGAAAATTTTCTTGTCGCCAGCGAGCGCTTCCTCGAGCGCACGGACGCTGGCTTCGCGGCCCACGATGAACGGGGTCATCTGCTGCGGAAAGATGACCATGTCGCGCACCGGCATCATCGGGACGCGTTTCATTTCCTGCTTTTCACGATTGAACATTAGGGCCCCTGAATTCACCTCGTGCGCCCGCGCGAACGCCGACCCTGGGATGCGGACGCCCGAAGCGGCCTATCCGGCCTTTTCGAGCAAACTCCAATTGATTTCGCGTGTCCGAACCATGTCTTCGGTGACCACGAAATCGCGCACCTTCCGTTGCATTGGGAGGTGATACATCACTTCCAGCATGAGGTCTTCGAGGATCATGCGCAAGCCTCGCGCGCCAACTTTGCGCTGGAGAGCCAACTCGGCGACCGTGTCGAGAGCGTCGTCGGTAAAGCGCAGGCGAACGTTTTCGAATTCGAACAAGCGCTGATACTGCTTGAGCAGCGCGTTTTTCGGCTCAGTGAGAATGCGAACGAGCGCGGACTGATCCAGGTCGTTCATCACACCGGCAACCGGCAAGCGCCCGACAAACTCTGGGATTAAGCCATAGCGGATCAAGTCGCCAGGCTGCACCTGTTCGAGCAGTTCGGTGTTGCGTTTCTGTGCCGTGGCGGGCATTGCGTCGGTGTGGAAGCCCAACGCGCGACGGCCGGCGCGCTTCTCGATGATTTTCTCCAAGCCAACGAAAGCGCCGCCGCACAGAAACAAAATGTTGGTTGTGTCAACCGGCGTAAATTCCTGGTGCGGGTGTTTGCGGCCGCCTTGCGGAGGAACATTGGCGACCGTGCCTTCCAGAATCTTCAGTAACGCTTGTTGCACGCCTTCGCCGGAAACATCGCGGGTAATCGACGGGTTTTCATCTTTCTTCGCGATCTTGTCGATCTCGTCTATGTAGATGATGCCTTGCTGCGCCTTCTGCACGTCGCCGTCGGCGGCTTGCAGCAGCTTCAGAATGATGTTCTCGACGTCTTCGCCAACGTAGCCTGCTTCGGTCAGCGTCGTGGCATCCACGATCGCGAAGGGTACGTCCAGCATGCGCGACAACGTCTGCGCCAAAAGCGTTTTTCCCGTTCCAGTGGGCCCAATCAACAAAATATTCGATTTGCTGAGCTCCACATCGCCAGGCTGCTTGTTCAGAAAGATGCGCTTGTAGTGGTTGTAAACGGCAACCGCGAGTTTTTTCTTGGTGCGATCCTGTCCGATCACGTAGCCGTCGAGGAATTGTTTAATTTCAGGAGGGCGGGGAAGGCGGCGGGCGGGAGCGGTGGCCTGCTCGCGCTTTTCGTCCTCGAGAATCGTCTGGCAGACGCTGACACATTCGTTGCAGATATACGCGCGAGGATAGTCCGAAGGCGAGCTGATCAGCTTTTCAACCTGCTCCTGCGTTTTGTGGCAGAAGGAGCAGCGTAGCGGCTCATCTGGATTGAATTTTTTCACAGGTGTGAAGGCCCTCGTCTCCGCTCACTGGCAACGGAGTCTATGCTGACATTCTAGGCCGATTGATCCCCCGAAAAAAAGAGAAACCTCAATCGCGCATACTAACTTTTAGGAACAAGCCCCAAGCGAAAATGTCGACGAACGCGCGCTGCCTCTCAGGCCTAGCGATGCTTGTAAATAATCTCGTCGATCATTCCGTATTCTTTGGCCTGCTCCGGATTCATGATGAAATCGCGCTCGACGTCTTTTTCGATGCGGTCCACAGTTTGGCCGCTATGCTTGGCGAGCAGCGCGTTGATCATCGTACGCATGCGCAAAATTTCCTTCGCGTGCAGATCGATATCGGTGGCCTGGCCGCCGAGTCCAGACATCCACGGCTGGTGGATCAGGATGCGGGCGTTCGGCAACGCAAAACGCTTTTTCGGCGCGCCCCCGGCGAGCAAAACCGCCGCGATGGAAGCGGCTTGGCCGACACAGGTGGTGACCACATCTGGCTTGACGAATTGCATGGTGTCGTAAATCGCGAAACCAGCGGTGATGGAGCCGCCCGGCGAATTGATGTACAGCTGAATATCGCGCTCGGGATCTTCCGCTTGCAAAAACAGCATCTGCGCGGTGGCCAGATTCGCGACATGATCGTCGATCGGCGTGCCGATAAAAATGATGTGCTCTTTCAGCAGCCGCGAATAAATGTCATAAGCGCGCTCGCCCCGGCTGGTCTGTTCCACGACCATAGGTACAAGGGTGGTCGCTTGATAGGCTGGATAATCGCTAAAATTTTTCATTTGGTTAGAGTTGCCCGTTCAGGATCCCGACCCTTGTGCTTTCGATTCTTCTGCGGTGACGGTGCGAATCTGGGAGTTCTGGGCGAGCCAGTCGAGAGTTTTGTCACTTCGCAGCTTCGCTTTCATCCTATCGAGCGTACCTTGCTTTGTCAAACGAGCCTCAATTGCTGCTACCGATTCGCCACTATGAGTGGCCGCATGTTCGAGCTCATGTCGCAGCTCTTCCTCGTTGATGTCGATATTTTCGGCGGTCGCGATGCGATCCACGATCAATTCCGCCTTCACATCGTCGGTGGCGCGGTCTTTTTGCCGGCTTCGCATGGTGACCCAATCGACATTTACAGCGCGGGGATCGACACCTTGCGCCGCCAGCGACCTCACCACACGTTCCAAACGGATATCCATTTGATGCTCTACCAGCGATTCCGGTACGGGAAAGTCATGCAGCTTCACCAGCGCCTCAATCACCTTGCCGCGCAGCAGATCTTTTTGCCGGTGATCCCGTTCGTGGTCCAGACTCTCGCGAATTTTTGTCTTCAGTTCATCGAGCGTGGTAGCGTCGCTGACATCTTTCGCGAATTCATCATTCAGTTCCGGCAACTTCTTGGTCTTGATGCCGGTCACGTCCACTTCATATTTGAATTTCTTGCCGGCCAGCTTGGCATCCGGATAATCGGCGGGATACTGCACATCAAAGCTCTTGTGATCGCCCACGTTCGCGCCGCGTAGGTTCTCGTTGAATGATTCCATCGTTTCTTCAGCACCGATGTGACACAGCACGCTGTCGGCTTGCAGGGGTTCGCCCCCATCCTCCGGCGTGCCCACGAGTTTCAGTTGGACGTAGTCATCGTTCTCCACCGCGCGTCCTTCCACCGGGGCGTACGCCGCGGCTCGTTGGCGCATCTCCTCGAGCGTCTTGGTGACGTCTTCATCGGTGATGTCCATCACCGGCATCTCGAGCTCTAGACCCTTGTAGTCTTTGATCTCAAATTCAGGCAACACCTCAAACACTGCGCGGAATTTCAGCGGCTGTCCTTCGGAGAAATCAAGTTTCTCAACATGCGGTTGCGAAACGGGCGTGAGCTTTTGCTCACTGACCGCTTGCTCCACCCGCTGCGGCACCAGCGATTGCACCACTTCGCCCTTGATGTCTTCCGCGAAACGCCGGCGGATCAGCGAGACCGGCGCCTTCCCGGGACGAAATCCCGGAACGCGAGCGACTCGCGCGAACTCCTTCGCCACGCTCTCCATCTTCTTCGACACTTCGTCGGCGGGAATCTCCAGATCAAGTTCACGGCGGCACGTTGCGGTAGCTTCAGCCATGCGGGAATCCTTTCAAATTGTTCATTCGCTGTTTGCGGGACACGCTTGCGAAAGCTTTCCGGTTGACGCCGTGCGCGTTCTTCACGACAGCACACGCCCGGCTTGCATTTCCCGGATACGGAGACTTTTCAGAAGAGACCAGGCAGGTGAGAAGTCACCCTGAAAACGCGAAAGATAAGTATAGACGCACGTCGAAACTCCGGTCAATGGATCGCGGCACGTCGCGCGATCGCGCCGTGAACTCTTGCAGGGTTAATCCACGCCGGGTGCGTGTGATGCCGACGTGAGATCCGCATGCAGCAATCGATGAAAGAGGTGCTCGCCGGCTTCGCGACGCACGGACAATCGCCCTGCAACGTAGGCGTGCGAATGCAACCCCCGCTGTACTGCATCGCAGATCGCCATGTCCTCGTCCTGCACCTTCTCACTCACGGCAATGCTCTCGCGATTGTGCGCTTCCGCCGCAGCGCTGATGTCGGCGAAGTAGTAGTCGAACACCACCGCACACTTGTCCACGCCGAGGGGAACGACGACATTCGTGTCCATCACCCCTTCATACGCATTGATCATGAAGTTCGGATAGATCCACAAATAAAATGCGCGGCCCTGGCGGGTGGCGGCTACGCCCCCTTCTGTATTCGCATCGGAAGAAAGTGGACTTGACTGCAAGCACGACCGTTCGAAATTTTCGATCGTATATTTCGTATACTCGATGACACTGCTGAGACCTTTGTGAGCGTGCGGCACGTGGTAACCGCCATCGAGATAGTTATCGACATAGACCTTCCAGTTGCAATTCAGCGTATACATACGGCGATCGAAATATTGCAGCTTCTTCGTCAAGTGCAGCGGCGCCACCAGCTCTGACACGGCGCCGAGGAAATCCTGCAGTGGCATGCATCGCCCGTCCAGATTCACAAAGACAAAGTTCTCCCACACGTCCAAGCGAATCGGCACCAGTCCATTCGCCGCGCGATCGAAATTGCATACGCCGTCGAACTCGACCATTCCTTTGAGCGCGCCATCGATGCCGTAAGTCCACCCGTGATACGGGCAGCGGAACTGTTTTGCGCAACCAGCAGTGTCGGGAACCACTGCCGCGGCATGGTGCCGGCAGACATTATAGAAAGCGCGCAGCTGCGCATCGTCACCGCGCACGACCACGACCGGCTCGCCCGCTACATCCGCAGTGAAGAATTGACCATTCTCGCGAACCTGATCCGCGCGCCCGACGACCTGCCACTTACCGCGAAACACTCTGCTGCGCTCCAGATCCGCTACACGCGTATCGCGATACCACGGCGCCGGGATCGTAAACGCGTTCTCCAAAGGCGCATTCGGATCGTACAAGTTCAGAATTTCGCCAACATCCCGCCCCATACGTTTTGAACCTCCGTCGTCACACGCCACGTGCAACACAGGTGCCGCGAACCAGAAAGTAGCACAGACACTCGTGTCTGTGCCGCAGCATTCAAATACCATTCGAACGATTTCTCGACCTTTAAGCGCGTGTTCGAGCCAGGCATCGTTGGATGGAATAGGAAATTGGGTCCGTTCCCGAAGCGGCTAAACAGGGAACAATCGTGCGGCGTTGTCATGCAGAATCTTTCGCTTCACGTCTTCGCGAAGGGACAACGCGTTGAACTTCGCAACATTATCCGAGATCTCTCGCACTCCAGGACTCGGCCAGTCCGTGCCCCACAAAACCTTGTCCGCGATCCCTTCGATACGTGGAAAATATTCCAACAGTTTCTGTGGCGGTATGCCTGAAATATCCATGTGCATATTCTTGTGCCGTCGCACCAGGAAGAATGCCTCCTGCATCCAGAGCGGCCGGCCACCGTGCGCCAGAATTACCTTCAAGTTCGGGTAATCGACGCTGATTTCGTCGCACAACATGGGCTGGGCGTGACGATTTCGCGCGCCGGGAAAAATTGAAGTCCCGGTATGAATCATGATCGGCAGTCCGTTGGCTTGCGCGCGCTCGTAGACAGCGGCCAGTCCGCCATTTCCGTGAACGTAGCCATTCGGAGACAGCGCCTGGTGAGATGGATGAATTTTGATCGCACGGATGCCCAGCTTCGCCATGCGATCGACCTCTGCCGCCGGATCCGCGACCGCGCTGGGGTGCACGCCGCCGAACGCGAGCAACCTTTTCGGCGCCGCTGCACAATAGCTCGCAATCCAATCGTTTACGTCCGGCGTGAATCCGATAATCTTCGGCGAAACGTAGTTGATCAACCCCGCCCGTTCGACCCCGATCGAATCGAGCAATCTCAAAAATTTCTTCGCGTCAGCGCAATAACCCTCCACCTCCGCGCGATCTGTCCGCCCTCGCCAAATCAACTCCAAAGCAGCAGCATTCATCATGTGATACGGCATGATGTGAACGTGTATGTCGATGATTGGCTGCACTCAGGCTCCGCGACTATCTGCGCTCAAAATTCCGCAACTTGAATCTCTAAATTGATCGATGCCAGCGTCTAAACACTTGCCATGTTGTCATCCTGAAGCTACCCGATGAGGGTAGCTGAAGGATCTCAGCGTTACCTCAACGCTGGATCATAACGACGTGGTTCCCGTTTTCAGAGAGAATCGCTCAACCGACTGCGAATAAGAAGAGTACGCGCTCCACGCTAATTAAAGCGTACGTACTCGAAATTTAAAGGCTGATTATTAATCCCGCGGATCGGCGGTGCAATCCAGTTCGCGAACTTGCCCAGTTCCGTAACGCGTCCGGTCATCAGCGACTGCACATACTTATAATCCGCGGCGCTCGGCAGCCATTCGAATTCCCGCTTCTTCCAGGCCTCTTCGGTCAATACATCTCCATCGACGCTGATAAAGTGGCCAGCGAAATTACCGATCTCGCGGTGGAATCCTTTGTGTGGGAGTGTGAGCTTAAAAGGCACGCCGGCAGTATCAATCACCTTTTGCCAACGCGCCACGCCATCTTCAATTTCACCGATGTAGTCGTCGCGCAGCCGTTCATTCAGCGCCGTAAGCGCGGGAACATCCTTGCCCACGATCTTGCCGCCGATCACTTCCCACACCCGATAGCTGGAATCTTGTAGTTGGTGATCGTCCTCCAGCTTGGTCTCGCGGAAGCGTCCCTTCAAGCCATTCGTAAAATAGTTCGCGGCATTCGAAGAAACATCGGAGCCATACAGATCGAGGGTGACGCTGTAATGGAAATTGAGGTAGCGCTGGATCGTTTGCAGGTCAATCACGCCCATCGCGCGCACGTCGGACGGATCGTCGATGTTGTTTTCCTTCATCACCTGGCAGGTGCGCTGGATGATACGGCTGATTCCCGTCTCGCCGACGAACATATGATGCGCTTCCTCGGTGAGCATGAAGCGGCAAGTGCGGGAAAGAGGATCGAAACCGGATTCCGCGAGCGCACAAAGTTGAAACTTGCCGTCGCGATCGGTGAAAAACGTGAACATGTAAAATGCGAGCCAGTCCGGGGTTGGCTCGTTGAATGCGCCCAGGATGCGCGGATTGTCGGTGTCGCCCGAGCGCCGATCCAATAACGCTTCCGCTTCTTCGCGGCCGTCGCGTCCGAAATAGCGATGCAACAGATACACCATGGCCCACAAATGACGCCCTTCCTCGACGTTCACCTGAAAAATATTTCGCAGATCATAGAGTGAGGGACAGGAAAGCCCCAGCATTTTCTGCTGTTCTACCGAAGCCGGCTCGGTGTCTCCTTGCGTGACAATGATTCGTCGCAATGTGGAGCGATATTCACCCGGAACTTCCTGCCACGCTGGCTGACCTTTGTGCGTGCCGAAATTCACCAGTCGCTTGTCATCACGCGGCTGCAGGAAAATTCCCCAGCGATACTCCGGCATTTTTACGTAGCCGAATTGCGCCCAGCCGTCGGGCTCGACACTGGTTGCGGTGCGCAGATAAACGTCGTATCCACGGCTCTCGTTGGGTCCCATGTCCGACCACCAGCCGAGAAAAGCGGGTTGCCAGTGTTCCAGCGCGCGCTGCAGAACGCGGTCGCGGCCCAGGTCCACATTGTTCGGAATTTTCTCGGTGTAATCGATCATAACCGTCTCCTCAGGAAAATTGGTTTCTGTGTTGCTCGGTCGGGGCTGGGCAGCCGCTTTTTAAACTCGTTCCCAATTAAATTTCACCGGTACGCCCGTTCCATAAACTTTGAGCGCTCCATTCATTCCTACGGCGTTGGGACGGACAAAAATCCAGTTTTGCCACGCAGATAGACGGCCGAAGACTCGTGTTTCCAATGTTTCCTGTGAGCCAAAACGCAAATTTGCTTCCAGCCCGGTGAGCGCGTCAGGAGAAAGCGCAGTGCGCGATTCGATGGCCTGACGCAATTCGTCTTCCCAATCGAGATCGTCGGGCGCCACGGTGACCAGGCCTGCTTCGAGCGCTTGCTGCGGCGAAAGTGTGGCGCCAATTTTGAACTTCAGAGCGTCCGCTTGACCCGTATCACAACCCAACCGTGCGGCCAGGCGCGAAAGATGGTTTACCATCGGCAAAGCGCCGAAATTCATCTTCGACAGCGTGATGCTTGTGGCTTCACCTTCCTGCGTGTCGCGCATGAAAATGCGATCCGCCGCAAAAGCCAATTCCAGCAGGGAACCAGCAAAGCATGAGCCGCACTCGACAATCGCATAGATCGATCGCGCGCTCACGTCCAGTCGTGCAAAGGTTCGTCGAATCATGCCGAGGACTTCGCGCACAAACCAGTTGGATTGATTGGACAGGATGAAATCGTCCAGTGCGACAACGGTTTCCGCGTTTCCTTCGGTTTTCATTAGCCAAAGCCCGAGATCCAGTTCATTCGTGCGCAAATGCAAGATGGCGTCATCGAGTTCACGCGCCATTTGCAGCGGCCACCAGCTAGCTCCCGCGGCAAGAGCTTCCTCGATGCTCTCCACAGTCAGCGATTCGGGCGCGCGGACGGTAAAAGTTGCTGTGCGCGCTTCGCGATTCAATTGCACATCGACGTACTGGTAATGAATGCCGGTCGAGTCGATCGTGCGCTCGATCGGGCTCAGCGCGACGCCTTTTGCATTTGTAGGACGATCGCTCTTGTTGGCCAATTCGTTCGCGCGCTGCTTGATGCGCTCTGTCAATTGTTGCGGCTTCACAATTTCGTCCACTAGCTTCCAGTCTTTCGCTCGCTGTCCGCGCACGCCGTCGGGATTGGTGCAGAACACATCGGCATGATCGCGGCGCACCTTGCGCTTGTCGGTGAGGCGCGTCAGGCCTCCGGTTCCTGGTAAAACACCGAGCAGCGGAAGTTCCGGCAGGCTGACGGACGAAGATCGATCGTCGACCAGAATGATTTCATTGCAGGCCAGAGCTAGTTCGTAGCCGCCGCCTGCGGTCGTTCCATTGAGAGCCGCGAGAAATTTCAGCCCGGAATGCGTGCTGGAATCCTCCATTCCATTGCGGGTTTCGTTGGTGAATTTGCAGAAGTTCACTTTCCACGCGTGCGACGAAAGTCCCAACATGTAAATGTTTGCGCCGGAGCAGAAAATGCGGCTCTTGGCGCTGCTGATCACCACCGTGCGAATCTCAGGATGCTCAAAGCGAATGCGCTGCAGAGCATCATGCAATTCGATGTCTACACCAAGATCGTACGAATTCAGTTTGAGTTTGTAGCCCGGCCGCAGGCCGCCGTCTTCCGCGACGTCCATGGTGAGCGTCGCGACCGGACCATCGAAGGAAATCTTCCAGTGTTTGTAGCGTGATGGATCGGTGCGATAGTCGACTGCTTCCGGCTGAGCTTGAACTTCTGGGGTGCTGACGGCGTCCACGAGATTCTCCTGCGGCTATGAGAAATTTGTTTGCAGCGACGATTTCAACTTGGCGAAACTTTCTTCCACCGAAGCTCCTGAGGTGTCCAGAACCAGATCGGCTTTGCGATACAGGGGTTCGCGCGATTCTAGGATCCTGCGAAGATCTTCCATGGCGCGATTGCTGGCGGCGATAGCGCGGAAATCGCCTTGCGCGATGACGCGGGACATGTGCTCTTCAGGTTTCGCTTTGACCCAAACGGTATAGCAGTGCGAAAGAAGAAAATCGTAGGTTTCCGTTTCTGTGACGACTCCGCCACCAACGGAAAATACGCCGCGATCGTTTTCCTTGAGCACGCGTTCGAGTGTGCGGCGCTCGATGGCGCGATAGCCGGACTGACCGTACAGCGAAAAAATCTCTGACAGCGGTATTCCCGTGTCCTTTTCGATCTCGCGATCGAGTTCCACGAATGGAATCTGGAAAGTCTCGGCGAGTCTTGCGCCGAGAGTGGATTTCCCGGCGCCGCGCAATCCTACTAGAGCGATGCGCATCTGTCGGACTTTTTCCTGGTGGCCGAAATCGCGCATCAGGCGATATACGACGTCTTCGAGCCGATGCGCGGGAACGCGTTCCAGAAAACGTTGGATTAATCGCTTTTCGACCGGCTCATTGCTTTCCGGGGAAAGAAGTTCGACGAGAGAAACGCCGAGCGCGGCCGCGATTCTACGCAGCAGAACGATGGAGATGTTGCCCTCACCGGTTTCCAGTTGTGCCAAATGCCGCTCAGAAACATCCGCGGCGAGCGCCGCAGCTTTTCGCGTCATGCCGCGTTGAGTGCGGACTTGGCGGACACGCGCTCCCAGCGACTCCAAAAAAGACGAGCGAGAGGAGGCGGGAGGTGACGTGGAGTTAAGATTGGAATTTGGCGCGGCAGACATGGTGACCTAGCGACTGCTCAGAGGCATTATAGTACTTGGCGAAGTTATCGCGGTCAAGAAAAATACTTTTACTACCAGTGGGAGCTGGACTCGTTAGCAGAATATTGCTGGCAAGGTGCTGTCCCTCGTGTTTTGTACAGTGCGAGGACAAGTGTCTGACAGAAAAGCCTTCATCATATTGAAAATCCGGAGATTGTATGTCTATCTATACGGGTCTCCTTCCCCAAAGCATGCAGCCCCGACTTTGGTTCGGCGGTGCAGCCGCCCGGTCAGCTCCTTCAGAAATCTCGGCTCGTTTCGGGGATCTCCCCTTCAGGGCTGCAGTATTATGCAGCTACAGGCAGACGCACTTGAGGGCAGCTTGATTCTTCGGGTGGACGGACGAGCCCACGTTTTGCAAACGGCGCCAAGGATGGGCGACCCGGGAGCAGTCGATGCCTGATCTATGACTGATCTATGCTTCTCTCACTGGCACCAGCGTTTTCGAGGACTTCCAGAGCTGCCTGTTGATGAAGTCGGGGGCGAGGCGGCGCATCAATGCAAGCGTTTTGGACTGTCCGGGACGGATCTCGATAACTCCCGCTTTCAGGGACGCGAAGGACTGCCTCACCAGTTCGTCGGTGGTGATCACAGTAAAGGCGCCGCCTTCAGGAAGCTCTGCCGTCATGT
>C688J35102_120990098_pt1 | contig 28862 bp, 27 predicted proteins | sample HopSoiMetagenom2_FD_35102 | JGI IMG/M metagenome (IMG submission 35102)
CGTCCCCGATGGCGTGCCCACCATCCAGTCCATGCGTCGGCGAGCATGGCGGGCACGGCGCGAAGGCGCGCCTTTGCCCACCCTGCGGACTACGGAGGCTGTGCGCGGTGTTGCCCCGTACGCCGCCGCATTGTAAGGGGGAGCGGCACCTCGCGTGCCGCGCCGCGACGCCTGCGCGGGCCTGTAGCTCAATGGTTAGAGCCGGCCGCTCATAACGGTCTGGTTCCTGGTTCGAGTCCAGGCAGGCCCACCATCATTTAGCTCAAGTCAGCGCCCATTGCTCGGCGCTTGCACCGGCCAAGGCCCGGACACGCGCCTCGTCGGCGGCGAGTTCGTGGGCCGATCCGGAGTAAACCACAATGCCATCGTCCAGCACGTAGGCGTTATCGGCAATTTCAAGACTCATTCGCGCATTCTGTTCCACCAGCAGCACGGAAATGCCCTCGGCCTTCATTTGCTGCACGATCCGAAACACCTCGCGCACGATCAGCGGCGCCAGCCCCTGGGACGGCTCGTCGAGGATGAGGAGCCTCGGATTGAGCAGTAATGCGCGGCCGATCGACAACATCTCCTGCTCGCCGCCGGACAGTTGACGGCCGCGATTGAGCTTGCGCTCCGCAAGACGGGGAAACAACTCGTAGATCCGTTGCACGGTCCATGGTCCGCTGCGCTCGAGCGGGACCTTGAGATTTTCCTCGACGCTGAGGTTGGCGAAGATACGCCGGCCTTCCGGCACATAGCCCACGCCTTGGGCTGCGATGCGGAACGTCGGCCAATGCGTTGTTTCTTTTCCGAAGATCATAACGCGGCCTTCACGCGCCGGCGTCAGGCCCATCAGGCTGCGCAATGTCGTGGTTTTTCCCGCGCCATTGCGCCCAAGCAACGCTGTGATCTTACCCTCCGCGACTTCGAGGTCGACGCCATGCAGGATATGGCTCTTGCCGTAATAGGTGTGGAGGCCTTTGGCGGTAAGCGCTGCGGTCATGCGGCATTTCCCAGATAGGCGGCCTGAACCGTTTCATTGGCGGCTATTTCCTGGGCCGTGCCTTCCGCCAGCAGTCTGCCTTGATCGAGAACGCTGATGCGGTCGGCGAGATGAAACACCACGCGCATATCGTGCTCGATCAGCACGATGGTGTAATTGCTGTCGCGGTGCAGCCGGCGGATCAACTGGGTGATCTGATAGGTTTCCTGGTCGCCCATGCCGGCAGTGGGCTCGTCGAGCAGCAGTAAATGCGGCTTCAACGCCAGCGCCATGGCGATCTCGGCGGCGCGCTGGTCACCGTGCGCGAGTTCGCCGACCAACCGGTCGGCTTTGGTCTCCAACGACACCAGTTTCAGCGTCTCCTCCACGCGCCGATGGACGTGCGCTTTTTCCGAAGCATTGATCCAGGGCCGCAGCCGATACCCGCCGGCAACTTCGGCCGCGATGCGGACGTTTTCGAACACGTTAAGTTCCGGGAAGATTTCCGTGATCTGGAAGGTCCTGGCCATGCCGAGCGTGACGCGCTGGTGCGTGGCCAGCCTGGTGATGTCGCGGCCGTCGAATGTTATGCCGCCCGACGTCGGCGGAAAGAAACCGCTGATCAGGTTGAAGAACGTGGTCTTGCCGGCGCCGTTCGGTCCGATGATCGCGCGCAATTCTCCCTTCGCAACCTTCATCGACACATCGCGCACGGCCACCAGGTTCCCGAACCGCTTGGTCACGTTGTTGATCTCGAGAACGTTCATGCTTTGCTCCGCCGAATGAAGCCGAGCAACCCGCGCGGGAAGAACAGAACCACCAGGACGAAAAGCAGCCCGACAAACGACATCCAGTTGACCGTTATGCTGGAGAGATAATCCTGCAGGATCACGAAAACGGCGGCGCCGAGCAGCGGGCCCCAAAAGCTCCGCATGCCCCCCATCACCGCCATCATGACGAAATCGCCGGACTGGCTGTAATGCAGCCCCCGCGGGTCGGCGAAGTTATTGACCAGCGCGTAGAGCGCGCCGGCAAATCCCATGAAAAAGCACGACAATGTAAAGGCGATCCAGATATGCCGCTCCACCGGGATGCCGAGAAACCGGGAGCGGCGCTCATTCTCGCGGATCGCAATCATGGTGCGGCCGAATGGCGAGCGCAGGATAAATCCCATGGTGGCCACCGCCAGGGCGAAACAGAACAATACGAAGAAATAGAAATTGTTGGCGTTGGAGAGGATGTCGAGCTTGAACGCCCCGAAATCGAGCGGCTGACGCGAGAAGCCGCGCAGCCCGTCGTCGCCGCCCGTCAGCGAACTCCACTGAAACGCGATATAGTAAAACACCTGGCCGAAGGCGATCGTCACCATGGCGAAATAGACGCCGCGTCTGCGCACGATCAGCGTGCCGAGGATGGCGCCGCAGACGCCGCCGAGCAGCATCCCCGCGACAAGCGCGAGGGGCGTGCTCGGCGCCAGGAATTTCAATGTCAGTCCCGCCCCGTAGGCGCCAAGACCGAAGTAGGCGGCATGGCCGAACGACAGCACGCCGGTGAATCCGAGAAGGAAATTCACCGACATCGCCGCGAGGCCAAGCACCAGCACGCGGGTCGCGAGCGCCGTATAGCCGCCGAGCGGCACCATCCAGTAGGGCGCGAGCAGCAAAATCAGCCAGATCGCCGCGAGGACGATGAGCTTCCGGGCCTGCTCGGCGCTCAACTCATCATTCCTTCTTCGCCCAGCAACCCGCGCGGACGGATCAAAAGGACCACCGCCATCATCACATAGATCACTGCTTCGCTGGCGGCAGGCAGAAACACCGCGGTCAATCCGGATGCCACTCCGATCAGCAGGCCGCCCAGCAGCGTCCCCGGCAGGCTGCCGATCCCGCCGACAATGATGGCGATGAAGCTCGGCATCAACAGGCCGGTCCCCATGGTCGGCTCAAGCCCCAATTGTCCGGCGGCAAGCACGCCGCTGAGGCCCGCTAAAAAAATACCGACGGCAAAATTGAGCGAACGCAGCATCTGCACATTGATCCCGAGCGCGGCAACGGTCTCAAGATCGAGCGTGCCGGCGCGGATGCGAATCCCGAGCCGGGTATAACGCAACAGCACGAAGAGCAGCGCCACGGCGATCATCACCACGGCCACCATGAACAGGCGATAGCCGGTGATGAAAAAGAAATCGCTGCTCAAAGGCTGCGCCAGGAACGGCGGAATGGTCACCGGCTTGCCCTGCGGCCCGAAGATGAAGCGGGTGCCGTCCTCGATGATAAAGGCGAGGCCGAAGGTGAGCAGCAGGCTGTAAAGCGGATCGCGCCCGTATAGCGGCCGGATCAGCACCCGCTCGACCACGATTCCGATCAATGCGGTCAATGGCGGGGCGACCAGGAGTGCGCCCCAGAAGCCGATATAGGGGGTGATCGCATAGGCGATGTAACCGCCGATGACGAGAAATCCGCCGTGGGCGAAATTAATGGTGTTGCTGAGGTTCAGAATAAGCGAGAGGCCGAGCGCCATCAGCACGTAGAACGCACCGATGATCAGCCCGTTGGTGATATTGAACAGGAGAAGTTGGGTCATCAGTCACCGGAAGGAACCATGCACGCGATCCGGGAGGCTTTACTCCCGGATCAGGAAACAGCCGACTATGCTAGGCCGGCCACTGAATTTTGCAGCCGGTGTCTTCGACCGGAGGAGCGGTCTTGTCGCCCGGCACAACCTCGTCGACGCGGTACAGATCTTCCGGATCGTCCTTGCCGTTCGATTGCGCCTCGCCCACGAAGGCCGATGTCATGAGCTGATGATCGCCCTTGCGGTAGTAGCACTTGTTGGGCTGCAGCTTGACATCGTCCGGCAGCTCGAAATTCTCCAGTGCCGCTGCAAGCTTGACCGCGTCGAGGGTTTTCTCGCGGTTGGCAACGAGGGCAAAGGACATCGCCGAGGCATAGCCGAACCAGTGGCGCGCCGTCGGCACATGGCCGCCGTTGACCTTTCGGATGTCGGCGACGAATTTTTCAACGCCGGGCACCCCCGGCTGTTTCCAATACCATTCGAACATCCAGACGCCGATCCGCGCTTCCGGCGGCAGCCCGGCCAGCGATTCCAGCTCCTGCTGCGTTCCCGCGACGTGGATCTGCTTGTTGAGGCCGAACTGCACGACCTGCTTCAGGCAGTTGATCATGTCCGAGCCCTGCACCAGCAGGATCATCACGTCGGGATTGGCCGCCCGCGCCTTGATCAGGTAGGCGGAAAAATCCGTGGTGCCGAGCGGCGTAAGCTCATTGCCGGTGACGGTGCCGCCCAGTTTTTTCAGATCGGCGGTGCATGCGTCATACAGCGTGTGTCCGAAGGCATAGTCGGGCGTGATGAAATGCCATTTCTTGCCGTACTTCTTGAACAACACGTCCGCTACGGAGTTTGCTTCCATGCGCGTGGTATTGCAGACCCGGAACACATTCCACTTGCAATCCTTGCCGGTGATCGAGTCGGTGTGGCCTCCCGAGACGATATGCAGGATTTTCTTTTCACTGGTGACCTGGGCGATCGCCGCCGCAATGCCGGAATTGACGTCGCCGATCATGAAGTTGACCTGATCGCGTTCGATCAGCTTGCGCGCTTTCTGCACGCCGGTTCCGACGTCATTGGCGGAATCTTCCACCAGCAGTTCGACCTGCCGTCCGAGGATGCCACCCTTGGCATTCATCTGCTCGACGGCGAGCTTCGCGCCCATCACCTCGTTGCCCGCCGGCGCCGCATAGACGCCGGTGAGGGGATCGACCATGCCCATGCGGATCGCTGCTTCGCCCCGTGCCTGGATGATGAAGGGTGACGCCACCTGGAAAGCGCCGAGCGCGGCTGCGCCCTTCATGAGCGTACGGCGATTGAAGGTCGCGGTGAAATCGGGCAATGTCATGAGGTTTCCTCCTGAGGATTTTGTTTCTTGTTTGATATTTTCGAAGCGCCCTGGCGTCGTCAAACGCCAGGCCGCGTTTTGTCGTGGATCAAGCCGGCCATTGGATTTTGCAGCCGGTGGCCTCCGCGGGACCGGCGGCTTTTTCGCCCGGCACAGGATTGCGCACCGTAAACATCTTGTCGGGATCGCCCTGGGGCGGATGCGCCTCGCCGACGAAGACGGTGCTCATCAATTCATGATCGCCAGCGCGATATTCAGGCGCTCCCGGTTGCAACGCAATCTCCGGCGGCAGCTTGAATCCGGAAAGCGCACGCGCCAGTTTTGGAGCGTCCAGCGTCTTCTCCTGGTTGGCGATCACCGCCAGCGTCTGCACCGATGCATAGCCGAACCAGTTGCGCGCCGTGGCGGCCACGCCGGTGATCTTCTTGATTGAGGCATTGAATTCCGCGACGTGCGGCACGCCGGGCTGGTCCCACCACCATTCCATCGTCCACCATCCGACCCGCGCCCCGTCGGGCACCGCGCGAATGCTTTCAAGTTCGAACAAGGTGCCGCCAACGGCCATCTGCTTGTCCAGACCGAATTGAACGAATTGCTTCAAACTCGAGACCTGATCGCCGCCGCCCATGACATTGATGAGCACCTGCGGACCGAATGCCTTGGCCTGGATCAGGTAGGCCGAATAATCGGGCGTTCCCAGCGGCACAAGGGATCCGGAGGAGGTGCCTCCCGCGGCTTTCAGAAGCTTTTCGAAGCCGGCCTGAACCGAGTGGCCATAGGCGTAATCCGGCGTCAGGAAATACCACTTTTTGCCGAACTTCTCCATCAGTGTCTGGGCGATGGCGCTGGCGTCCATAGTGGTAGAGTTGCATACCCTAAACACGTTCCACGAGCAGTTTGCGCCGGTGATGGGATCGGTGTGGCCACCTGATACGATATGGAGCACCTTCTTCTCGCTGGTGACCTGAGCCATCGCGATCGCGATGCCCGAATTCACGTCACCGATAATGAAGCTTACCTGGTCGCGCTCGATCAGCTTGCGTGTCTTCTGAACGCCGGTGCCGACGTCGTTCGCCGAGTCTTCGATCAGCAACTCGACCGGCCGGCCCAGAATGCCGCCTTTCTTGTTGATCTCCTCGGCCGCAAATTTTGCACCCACCACTTCGCCTTGGGCGATAGCGGCATAAACGCCGGTCAAGGGATCGACCATCCCAATCCGGACCGGCGTATCGCCGCGTGCTTTGATGATGAAGGGTGATGTGAGTTGCACCGCAGCAACAGCGGCGCTGGTTTTAAGAATCGTCCTCCGATCGACCGGCCATGACCGCTGCGACGTACCCATGCTGTCCTCCCAGACATTGTGACGTATCTTGGCTGTGAGGCATTCTCCGATGCCTTGGCCACAGCGTAACCGTTCCGAATTGTTTTTGCCAATGATAAGCCGGTGAAGGCCTGCAACCTTCGGCCTAGTCGATCACGACAGGAAAGTCACAAACATGCGCATCTTCCTCACGGGCGCGAACGGTTTCATAGGCGGCGCAGTCGCCGCGGCCTTGATCGCGGACGGGCACACGGTTCGCGGCCTGGTTCGCGACAAGGCCAAGGCTCAGGCCGTTGCCGTCCACGGCGTCGACCCGGTCATCGGTTCGCTGGAGGACGCGGCGTTGCTGCAAGCGGAAGCCAGGGCTTCGGATGGCGTCGTCAACGCGGCCAGCAGCGATCACCGCCCAGCCGTCGAAGCATTGATCACCGGCCTCGTCGGTTCGGGCAAGCCTTTCATCCACACCAGCGGCAGCAGTATCGTGGCGGACAAGGCCATGGGTGAGCGTTGGGATCGGATATTCCATGAAGGCACGCCAATTGAACCGGGGGCCGAAAGGGCCGCTCGCGTTGCCATCGACCGGCTTGTTCTCGGTACATCTGGCATTCGGACGGTCGTACTCTGCAACGCAATGATCTACGGCAATGCCATCGGCGCTCCGGCGCAAAGCGTACAGATTTCCCTGCTGGCCCAGCAGGCCAGGGCATCCCGCATCGCGCGTTATATCGGCGCCGGCCTGAACCGGTGGTCCAACGTGCATATCGGCGACGTCGCGGCACTTTATGCGCTGGCCATCGCGAAAGCGCCGGCCGGCAGCTTTATGTTTGTCGAGAGCGGTGAGGAAGCATTGGGCGAGGTGGTGCGAGCTATCGCGTCGCGGCTTGGTCTAGGCCCTGCACAATCCTGGCCGGCGGAGCAGGCGATCGCGCTCTGGGGCCGGAACACGGCGACATTCTCGCTCGGGTCGAACAGCCGTGTGCGCGGCAAACGCGCAACCGAACTCCTCGGTTGGGCGCCCACGCATCGTTCGATTACAAATTGGATTGCCAACGAATTCGTATAACGGTCGCCTGAAAGGTGTGGGCCGTGTCGATCTGCGGGCGATCAGAAGGTCATGGGAGGAGCGGACATCGCGCCACGCTTGCTGAAAAAAGCATGGCGCATGTCTTGCTTCTAAATGCGAGCTTCATTGGAAGTCCATTGCCCTTCTTGACAGCGAGAAAGTGCGAGACCACGATTGACCAACATCTCTGCCGCCGTCCGCAGCGAAAATAAACGCCGAGGAAATCATGACAAAGTTGCTTAGCGAAAGCGAGGTCGAAGCCTATCGCCAACGCGGCTACCATTTTCCGATCGATGCGCTGAGCGAGAGCGAGGTGGCCGGCTTCCGCAAGCAACTCGAGGACTATGAAGCCGCGAGCGGTGGCCCGATCAAGGGGGAGATGCGCCATCGCAGCCATGTCCTTTTCACTTGGATCAACGAAATGATCCGCCATCCGAAGATCCTCGATGCGATGGAGGATTTGCTTGGGCCGGATATCCTGTGCTGGAACACGAGCTTCTTCATCAAGGAGGCCCACGATCCCGGCTTCGTGTCCTGGCATCAGGACGCCACCTACTGGGGCCTCGACTCCTCCGATGTTGCGACCGCGTGGATCGCGATGTCGCCGGCGAACAAGGTGTCCGGCTGCATGAAATTCATTGCCGGAACGCACAAGCAGCAAGTCCAGCACGAAGACACTTTTGATGCGAATAACCTGCTCACCCGTGGTCAGGAGATCGCGGTCGAGGTCGACGAGAACAAGGCCGTCTATGTGGAATTGAAGCCGGGCCAGGCTTCACTGCATCACGTGCTGCTGTTCCACGGATCGGAGCCAAACCGCTCCGATCAGCGGCGCATCGGTCTGGCGATCCGCTACATCCCGACCCGTCTGAAGCAGGCCGTCGGCCAAAGGGATTGGGCAACGCTGGTGCGCGGCAAGGATAGCTACGGGCACTTCCTGTCCGAATACGTGCCGAAGCGCGACCTCGAGCCCGAAGCCCTGGCGCACCACAAAATGGTGTCCGAAGAGCAGGTGCGCGTGCTTTATCGCGGCACCGGCAAGCAAGCCTATCGCGCGTAACATCGAGGTGCGTTATCGCGGCGAGTTCTCGCGGCGAACGCCGCCCGCGGATTCCTCGCGCTTGACTTCCGGAAACAGCCACATCGCGAAAATCATGAAGCAGCCGAGGAAGGCAACGACGTACTGGATGCGATCGTGGCCGAGCACGTGTTGATAATAGGCCGCAATCCCCGCCACCAAGACGACAAGCAGCGAAAGCCCAATTTTGATTTTTACAGGCATCGCTGAACCCTCCTGACGATCATGACATGTTTGCCCATGGCGGCGCTGCGAGCTTTGCAAGGGTTGCGAGCGCCAGTATCTGGACGCCGATCAGCACAACGAGTCCAGTCCGGCCATCGCGCAGCGATGATGGCCATAGTTCGAAAAGTCCCGGCGCAAACAGCACCACCAGGCCGGTCACGATAATCAAGCTGCTCCACGTCAGTTCGGCATAACCGTAAAAGCCCGTGCCCACCATAAGGGCCGGCAGCAAGAGACCGTTGCCGATCACAAGTAGCGTCGCCGCGCCGGATCTTGCCGCCTCGGGCCGCGATCGAAGTGGAAACATGCCGGCGACGACAAGAAAAGCGATCATGCAAATCGTCGCGAAGGCCGCGAACCAGATCAGGGAACCCCAGTTCGGTTCGATGGCAGCCATGGCATTTGCTCCGCGGGCGGCGCGCCTATTCGGCGGGCGTGGCAAAACCCGTGGGATGCCGCGCGATACCGGGTTTCGGCGTCCGCGAGGTCTTGCGCATATCGGTCTTGACGAAACGGGTGTCGTAACCGTTGAACAAATGCCCGATCAGCCCGCGATCGAGATCGGAGGTGCCGAGCAGCCAGTCCATCACCGGGAATGTCAGGTTCATGTTGCGCTCCATCATGATCGACTGATTGTGATGGGCGGTGTGGTGACGGCGGATGGTGTTCACGAAGGGTGCGTTGCGGACGAACCAGTTGTCGTCGACGTGGCAGCAGAAGTGCATGAACTCGTAGATCAGGTACATCGACGTCGTGGTCGAGATCAGCAGCCAGCCAACATTGGGCGAGATCAGCCAGCCGAGCACCAGCGCCGGCGGAATCGACATCATGGTGAACGTCACCAGGGCGTAGGGCGGAAAGAACGTCACGCGCCAGTCGTGATGGTCGGCGAAGCGCATCTCCTGCTCGGTGAAGAACTGGTGATGCATCAGCGTGTGCCGGTTGTAGATCGCGCGAAACGCCTTCACCTGGGACGGACGATGCATGACGAAGCGGTGGATCCACCATTCGAAGAAGTTCGCGAACAGGAAAGTGACCGGCACGATCGCCAATTCCCACCAGCGCAGGTTGCTGACGTTGCCAAAATAAATCGACAGTGCGGTGAAACCGATCACGTAGATGACCAGGACATGGAGCCAGCCGTTGTACCAGCCTGCGATACGGTACCGGTAGTTTGCCCGGTAGCTTCGCTGCCGCTCGGTCATCGAGCTTGATGCCAATTCCATCGCCGTCTCCATTCAGGCCTTCTGGCGTGATATATCACCAGTCTATTAGCTCGGCAACGCTTTTCGAGGCCGCTGCCTCGGCTGGCCGAAAAAACCGCTTGCTGCGATGTCTCTGATATATCTATGGTATGCTGACAAGCGCACCCAGATGCGCAACATCGACGGGAGGCATTAATGAAGCTCACGCGCCGCGATTTTTCCAAACTTGCGGGGGCCGGCCTCCTCGCCGCCGCTGCTCCTCGGTTGTTTGCACCGGCCATTGCGCAGGGCAAGCCGCTCAGGATCGGCATCATCGCGCCGCGCTCGGGCGCTGCCGGTACCGCCGGCGAATGCGGCATTCGCGCGGTGCAATGGGCTACCGAGCGAATGAACAAGGAAGGCGGGATCGCCGGACGCAAGTTCGAACTGGTGATTGAGGAAGAGACCAATCCGAAAGACACGATCGAGCGGCTTCGACGCCTGATCCTGCAGGAAAAGGTCGATGCCATCCACGGCCTGATCTCGACCGGCGTCAGCCTTGGCGTTGCGCCCGTCGCCGAGGAGGAGCAGGCGCTGACGGTGATGTGGGACGGCACCACTCAGGACGGCGTCAAGGAGATGATGCCGAATTCGAAATATGTTTTCCGCTCCACCGATAACGAATGCGAAGCGGTGATGGGCTCGCTGCTGGCGATCAAGCATTTCAAGGGGAGGTTCAAACGGGTAGCCGGGATCAATCCCGACTATTCCTACGGCCGCAATAACTGGGAAGCCTTCAAGCAGATTCTGGCGCGCTACGGAGTCGAGGCGGAGTTCGTCGCTGAGCAATGGCCGAAGGTCGGGACCATGGACCTGACCTCGCACGTCGCGGCGCTTAACGCGGCCAAGCCCGACCTGATCTTCTCGTCGATGCTGTTCGCCGACCTGCCCGTGTTCATGAAGCAGGGTCATGCGGCCGGGCTGTTCAACAACGTCAAACTGGTTATGCCGGCGGCGGGATGGCAGATCAATCAGCTCAAGAAGGAATTCACCCCGGAAGGCATCATCTTCGGACACAACACGCTGTATTTCGATCATCCGCAGGCCTCGGCGCTGCAGAAGGCCTTCGTCCAGGATTACATGGAGCGTTACAAGGAAGCGCCGCACTGGGAAGCGGACCGGGCGTATTTCGCACTCGCCACTTATAAGGCGGGCGTCGAGGCCGCGCAAAAAACTTTAGGTAAATGGCCGACCCAGGAGCAGGTCGCCGAAGCAATGCCGGGCCTCGAGGTCGAAAGCCTCGGCGGCAAGGGCCGCTTCCGCAAGGACAAGATTGCCGAACAGGTGTTTTACCAAGGGCCGTCTACCAACAACAACAAGTACGATTTTCCGACACTCGCTTCGATCGACACCTTCGGAGCCGAACAGCTGCAGAAGCCGCCTGGCGCGGATTTCTGGGAATGGATCAAGACGGCAAAGATGCCGGTCTGAGGCATGACGGAAGTTGTGGATGTCGTCCTCGGCGGGACGTTCCACGCCGCGGTGCTGTTTCTCGTTGCCGCAGGGCTGCAGCTCGTTTTTGGGGTGCAGAAGATCGTCAACCTGGCCTGTGGCTCGTTGTACGCGCTGGGCGCATATTTTGGCATTACCGCGGTAGGCCTTGCGCTCAAGCTCGGCATGCCGCCGGTGTTGTTCCTTCCAGTGTTGATGGTGGCCGGACTGGCCGTTGGCCTGGTCGGATTCCCGATCGAACGCGTGTTGCGCACGGTCTATCGCCGCGACGAAAGCTATCAGCTGCTGATCACTTTTGGCTTTCTGCTGATGTTCCAGGACGTCTTTCGCTATCTGTGGGGCGCGACGCCGCGCACCATGGACAACGTCTATATGGCCTATGGCACGGCGCATGTTTTGGGTGTGCGAGTGCCGACCTACAATCTCTTGGTGATCGCCGCGAGTCTGGCAATCGCCGTTGGGCTCGGCCTATTGCTGGAGCGCACCAAAATCGGGCGGATTGTCCACGCCACCGCAGAAAACCGCGACATGGCCGAGGGGCTTGGCGTCGATGCCTCGAAGATTTTCGCGCTGGTGTTCACCGTCGGCTGCATGCTGGGCACCGTCGGAGGCGCGCTGGTGGTGCCGTCCGGCGCGGCCTCGCTCGATATGGCGGTCGAATTGGTGGTGGAATCTTTCGCAGTGGTCGTGATCGGCGGGCTCGGCAGCATGCGCGGCGCGCTGGTCGGCGCGCTGGTGGTCGGCCTGATGCGCGCGGCGGCGATCTCGCTGATGCCCGAATTGGAGATGCTGTCGGTATATCTCGTCGTTGTCGTGGTGTTGATCGTCCGGCCGGCCGGCCTGTTCGGGAAGGCGACCGCGTGAGCAATCCATCGATCGACATCGCTTCGCCTGCGAATGCGCGCCGAGCCGCGCTGCGGCCTAACGGGTTGTGGGTTCTTCTGGGGCTGATCGCCATCATGGCGCTGATGCCATGGGTGGCTTCGCCCTATGCGCTGCTGTTGATGCTGCCGTTCATCGGCTACAGCATCGCGCTTCTCGGATTCAACCTGCTGTTTGGAAGCACGGGCCTGTTGTCGTTTGGCCACGCGCTGTTTCTCGGCGTCGGCGCTTATACCGCTGCGGTGCTGACGTCGAAATTCGGTATCTTGAGTTTCGAGATATTGCTGATCGCGGCGGCCTTGGCGTCCGGATCGATCTCGCTGGTGGTCGGCGCATTGTGCGTTCGCTACACCCGAATCTTCTTTGGCATGCTGACGCTGGCATTCGGAATGCTGTTTCATTCATTCCTGTTCAAGTTCTATTCTATCACCGGCGGCGACCAGGGCATGCGCGTGCTGCGCCCGTTGCTCCTCGGCGTGGAGTGGCGCGGCGGCAAGACCGCGTTCCTGACCGGACCGTTCTACTACTATGCGCTTGTCTTGCTCGCGCTGCTGGGTCTGGCGATGTGGCGCGTCACCCAATCGCCGTTCGGCCTGCATCTCCGCGCGATACGCGAAAACGCCGGCAAGGCGTCCTATGTGGGTGTGCAGATCTTTCGCATGCGGCTCGCCGCCTTCGTGATCTCGGCAGTCTATGGCGGCATCGGGGGTGTCATTCTCGCGGTCACCACCGGATTGGCTGATCCCGAACTGGCCTATTGGACCCATTCCGGCAATCTGGTGTTCATGGCCGTGCTTGGCGGAAGCGGAACGTTCGCGGGGCCGGCGATCGGCGCACTGGTGTTCGTAGTGCTGCAGGATTTCGTAATGTCGATCACGCAATACTGGCGCTTTTTGATGGGGGGTGTCCTCGTTCTGCTCGTGGTCTTCATGCCGCAAGGCTTGTCGGGCACCATCCAGGCATTGGCCAACCGGCGCAACGGAGGGCGATGAGATGCAGCCCGCGCGCCTGACCGATGCCGTACCGCTGTTCGAGACCATCAACGTCTCGAAAACCTTCGGCGTGTTCAAGGCGCTGAACAATGTCTCGTTCCAGGTCAGCGACGGCGAGTTCGTCTCAATCGTCGGACCGAACGGGGCCGGCAAGACGACGCTTGTCAATGTGGTAACGGGTCTGCTGCGGCCAACCGCTGGAGAGGTCCGCTTCCTGGGCCGCGATATCGCGGGCATCGGGCCGGTTGAATTGGCACGACTTGGAATGTCGCGCTCGTTTCAACTGGTCAACATTTTCCCGGCGCTGACCGTGCGCGAAACGCTGGCGGTGGCGGTGGCGTCCCGGCTGCGCCGCGTCGGCAACCCGTTCCGGTCGCTTCGACGCGACGACGCGTTGCAGGCCGATGCCGAACGTGTCGCGGAAGTTTTGGGCTTGCGCGCCCGGCTGGACACGGTGGCTTCGACGCTGTCGCAGGGCGAGAAGAAATTGCTCGATATCGCCAGCGCCTTTGCGCTCAATCCGAAGGTCATCTTGTTGGACGAGCCGACCAGCGGCGTCTCTACTGGCGACAAGCACGCGATCATGGAGGTCCTTGTGTCGGCGGCGAAGGCCGCCGGGGTACGCGGCATCGTCCAGGTGGAGCACGACATGGATTTGGTCGAACGCTATTCGCACCGCATTGTCGCGCTGCAGGAAGGCACCGTGCTGGCCGACATGGCACCCGACGCATTCTTCGCCGATCCGGCGATGATCGCCGCCGTGGTGGGGACGCGCCCGCAGACCCACAGGAAGATGCTCTGATGCTGAATCTTTCGAACCTGCAAGTCGATATCGATGGCAGCCGCATCCTGAACGGCATCAACCTCTCGGTGGTAGCGGGCGAACTCGTCTGCCTTGTCGGACGCAACGGCGCAGGCAAGACCACGACGTTTCGCAGCATCATGGGATATCGCCGCGCGCAGTCGGGCGCTATCGAGTTCGACGGCGGCGACCTCACAAAACTGCCGACTTGGCAGATCGCGCAACGCGGCATCGGGTTTTCCCCCGAAGAGTCGGAGGTCTACTCGGATTTAACGGTGGCCGAGAATATCGAGCTTTCGACCTGGACCCGGCCCGCGGGCCGTCCCGCCGCCGTCCGCATCGAAGAAGCCTATGCAGTGTTTCCAAAACTTCGCCAATACCTCGCGCGCGGGGGTGGGCAGTTGTCCGGCGGCGAGCGCAAGATGGTATCGATCGCGCGTGCGCTGACGCTCGATCCAAAACTGTTGCTGCTGGACGAACCGTTCGAGGGCCTGTCGCCCGCGGTCATCCCCCTGATCGCGGAAGGCGTGGCGTCGATCCGCGCGATGGGCAAAGGAGTTCTGATTGCGGAATCCAACGTCCACCACATTCCCGATTACGTCGATCGGATCTATGTTCTGGAACGCGGCGAGGTGATGTTTTCGGGTACGCTGGCGCAGGCCTATCGGGATCGCAGCGTCATGCGCGTGATCGCAGGTCAGATTGAAGTCGCCTCGTGATGGCGAACCCGATGTCGAAAGGCAGGAGAGAGCGGCATGAAACACTATGTGGGAGACCGAACCATCGATGGCGTCAAGGTAACCGTCGATAACGTGGCACTCGATCCGTGCATCAATGTCGTGGAGTTCACCAAGAACGGTTTTGAGTGGAGCTATGAGGGCCCGGAGCCGCGCCAGCTCGCGCTCGCGCTGCTGGTCGATCATCTCGGCGACAAGGACAAAGCCAGGGCCTCGGTTGAGCTTTTCATGCAAGCCATCGTCGCAAACTTCGGGAATGAATGGGAGATGACGTCGGCAGATATCGATGATGCCCTTGCCGCACTGGGCAAGGCGGTCGCCTGATGCCGTTGCACTTTCGTGCCGCGGTGCTGCATGCCCCGCAAACGCCGATGCCGGTCGAGACCGTCACCGCGGCGGAGTTAAAGCCGACCGATGTGCTGGTTAGGATCCGCGCTGCCGGTTTGTGTCACACCGACCTCGAAGTGATCGAGGGGTCGCTGCGTTATCCCATGCCGATCGTGCTCGGACATGAGGCGGCGGGGGTTGTCGAGCAGGTCGGCTCGGCCGCGCGCGGCGTGAAGGCGGGCGACCATGTGGTGCTGTCATGGAATCCGCATTGCGGGCATTGCTTTTACTGCGACCGCGACGTGCCGATCCTGTGCGAGCAGTATCTTGGCGAAGGGCCGAAGGCCGTGGGGTTCGACGGCGAAAGCCGCGCCAGCTTGGCCGATGGCCGGCAATTGCAGCAACTGATGTATCTCGGGGCCTTCGGCGAATACTGCGTGGTGTCGGACCAGCAGGCAATTCCCGTTCCGAAGGAGATCCCGTTCGACCGCGCCTGCCTGATCGGTTGCGGTGTCATGACCGGTGTTGGTGCAGCGCTCAATCTTGGCGCTATCGCGCATGGCGACAGCGTGATGGTGATCGGCTGCGGCGCGGTGGGCCTCGCGGCGGTGCAGGGCGCACGGCTGGCGGGCGCCGGCGCAATTATCGCGGTCGACATCAACCCGGCGAAACTCCTGCTCGCGGCGAAAATGGGTGCGACCGTCGGTATCGATGCCTCGAAGGATGACGCGGTCGCGATCGGGAAACGCGAGACGGGCGGCCGCGGCGTCGATGTGGTGATCGAGGCGGCGGGCAGTGCACCCGCGTTCCGGATGAGCTCCGAGGCGGTGCGGCCCGGCGGGCATGTGATCTGGCTCGGCAAGATCGACGTCAGCAAGGATGTCGCGTTTCGCTGGGGCTCGCTGATGCAGGAAAAACGCATCCGCCGCGTCAGCTACGGCAACGCGCGCCCGCGGCGGGATTTTCCGCTGCTTGCGCGCGCCTATCTCGACGGCTCGCTGCTGCTCGACGAGTTGATCTCTCGTCGCATCACGCTGTACGAGATCAATGACGGCTTTGCGGCGCTGAAGCGGGGCGAAACCATCCGCAGCGTCATTGCATTCGATTGATCGGGCAGTCAGGTATCCAACGTTTTTCGCGCAAAATCTTCGATGTAGTCGATCAACTGGTCCGACGCAGTCGCGGCCGCCTTGACCTTTTTCTGCGCGACGGCGTTCGCGACCGCGGCGTGCAGCTTGGCGGCAAGGGGGAGGTCGGCGACCTCCTGGTAGTGCTGATACCAGAACCGGCGCGACAGCGCGTTCATCAATCCTATGGATCGGCGGGCGAATTCGTTGCGCGCCGCAGTCGCGATCAGGATGTTGAAACGTTGGTCGAGGCGCATGAAGGCGATATCGTCGGCCTTGGCCGCGGCCGCGAGCATGGCTTCGGCCACCTCGGCGAATTCGCGGCGTTCATCGGGAGTGGCGCGCTCGGCCGCCAGGCTCGCCATCAGGCGCTCCAGCTCGCGTCGCACCTCAAGCAACCGCAACTGCAGCCGCAAATTGATCTCGGACACCATGATCCCGCGCCGGGGCATGATGACGACCAATCCATCCCGCGCAAGCCGCTGCAAGGCTTCCCGGATCGGCGTCCGTCCGATCTTCAGGCGAACCGCGAGCGCCTGTTCCGACAACACCGTTCCCGGTGACAACCGCAGCGTGACAATCATCTCTTCGAGTTCGCGATAGGCGCGATCGGTCAGCGTGCCGTTTTCCGTCTTGACGGTGTGGGAACGGCGTTTGGTCGGCGTTTTCGGCTTCAAATCGTCTCTCACATCAGCCGGCCAAGAGTTCTCGGGGGATCTGTTCGGACTCCGATCCGCACATATCTTAGGCATATATCATGAGGTTGGCGAAGGCCGATTTGGACTATTGAATCTCTTCCAAGCCTCAGCGGTGTAGGTTAGAGCTGGTTGGTCATGTGACGAGGGACCTTGGTTCTGGTGTTAGAGAAATTGAGCACCTCTCCGGAAGCCTATGCGAGAGGCTGGATCAACGCCTTCAGTCACTCCTTGGCGAGGCAAGACGCTGAAGCAATAAGCCGATTGTTTCAGGCGGACAGCCATTGGCGAAATCTGTGCGGGATTTCGTGGGACATGGCGACCATCAGCGGATCCCAAAAGCTGTCCGACGCATTGTGCCGGCGCGCGAGGGAAGTTGCAGCGATCGGCTTTGAAATAGATTCTCAATTGCTGCCTCCGCGCAAAGCGGTTGTTGCCGGAGTCGAAGTCATCGAGGCGATATTTCGCTTCAGCACCGTCAATGGCGCTGGGGTGGGCGTGGTCAGACTCGTACCCGCCCTTGGCGGTGATACGGCGCCTAAGGCGTGGACGATTTCCACGCTGCTTGACATAGAAAATATCTCTCCCGCAAACGCGACGGCCGCATTCCCCTCTACGGACAGGTTTTCGGCATCACCAAGCTGGCTCGATCAGCGCCGCATTGAGATGGCATTCGAGGATCGAGAACCGGATGTTCTGGTGGTTGGAGGCGGACACGCTGGTATCTCTGCCGCAGTCGAATTGAAACGAATGGGTTTTGATGCGCTGGTCGTCGATAGGCATGAACGCGTCGGCGACAATTGGCGTCTTCGCTACAACGGTCTAAAACTTCATAACAAAACGCCGGTCAACCATTTGCGATACATGCCGTTCCCGCGGACTTGGCCGGATTACATACCCAAGGACAAGATCGCAAATTGGCTTGAGGCTTATGCCGACAGCATGGAAGTCAACTTCTGGACTCGGACGAACTTCGAGCGAGCCGAATACAACGAAGCGGCGCGGTCGTGGATGGCGCTGGTTCGGCGCGGCGATGGCAGCTCTCGTATGCTTCGTCCAAGACATATCGTGATGGCAACTAGTGTCAGCGGCACGCCCAATATTCCGACGATAGCGACAATCGAGAATTTCACTGGAAAAATCTTGCATTCGAGCCAGTTCGCCGGCGGAGCGCAGTGGAGGGGTAGCTCCGTCGTGGTGATGGGGACCGGCACGAGTGCCCATGATATCTGTCAGGAGCTGCACGCCAATGGCGCTGATGTAACGATGGTCCAGCGCAGTCCCACGCTCGTCGTCAATATTGAACCTGCGCAACTCTACGACAAAACGTATCTCGGCGAAGGCCCGCCTGTCGATGTCCGGGACCTCCTGAATGCGTCCGTGCCGCTGCCGGTGATCAAGGCGTCACACAAGCTAATTACTAATGAGGTCCGCGCCATGGATGCGGCGCTTCTGTCCCGATTGGAGCAGGTGGGCTTCAAGCTTGATTTCGGGGAAGACGGTACGGGATGGCCATTGAAATTTCGCACGCGAGGTGGCGGGTACTACTTCAATGTGGGTTGCTCGGAGCTGATCGCGGACAAGAAGATCAGGCTCCTCCAGCACAGCGAGATCGAGAACTTCGTATCCAACGGATTGCGGCTTAAGGACGGTTCGACCTTGAGCGCAAATCTCGTTGTGCTCGCCACCGGTTATAAGGGACCGGATTATATCGTGAATTCGCTTTTCGGTAAGGATGTCGCCGATCGAGTGGGGCCGATCTGGGGGTTTGACAGCGACAGCCAGGAGCTTCGCAACATGTGGAGTCGCACCAGGCAGGCTGGGCTATGGTTCACAGGTGGCGCGTTCTCGCAATGTCGGATTTATTCCCGGTTTATTGCGCTGCAGATCGACGCCATCGAAAGCGGTCGTTTAGAAAAGGCACCAAGCGCCGTTCGCTCAAAGTTACACGACGAAGGAATCCGGCCTTGAACAGTGCTGACATCCGAGGGCAACGCGCACCGCTGCCTGCAGACTATGAAGCTGACATTCTGCGGGCGTTTGGTGAGCTTCCAGCCCTCCTTGATGCCGACGCTGCACTCGTCGGACGCGGCTGCCGGTTGAGCGTCGAATGCCGGCTGGGGCCGCAAGATCATCCGTTTCACGTTTCGTTTGTCGCGGGCCGGATTGTCGATATGACGCCGGCGCCCGTCCTGATGCGCTCGTGGTGTTTTTCTTATTGCGCCGCGCCGGGCGCGTGGGCTGAGTTCTGGAGGCCTATTCCACGCCCGGGGTGGCATGATTTGTTCGCGCTGACCAAAAGCGGCGAGGCCATTTTGGAAGGCGACCTGTTTCCATTCATGAGCCACCTGCAATTTTTCAAGGACGTGCTCGCGTTACCGCGCGGCAGGGTCAGAGCAGCAACATGAGCGGATTTATCGAGCCGATCATCGGGCGCTACGTGCATGTCGAGATCGAAAACGAAGTCAACCGCATTTACTTCGAGGAGAGCGGCAGCGGAATTCCTTTGGTATGTTTGCATACCGCAGGTTCGGATGCTCGGCAGTGGCGCTACCTGCTGGCAGATGAAACTTTTGCGAAGCATTTTCGGATCATCGCGTTTGACATGCCTTGGCACGGCAAGTCCAATCCGCCAGCTGGTTGGACCGGCGACGAGTACAGGCTGACCACCGCCCGCTATACCGAGACTATTCGCGCGTTCTGCAGCGCATTGTCGCTCGACCGGCCGGTGGTGATGGGATGTTCGATCGGCGGACGCATTGTTCTCAATCTCGCCATCGCGCATGCCGCCGAATTTCGTGCATTGATCGGGCTTGAAGCCGCCGATTTTCAGGCGCCATGGTACGACACAAGCTGGCTCAACCGTCCGGATGTTCATGGCGGTGAAGTCTGTGCGGCCCTGGTTTCAGGACTGATCGCGCCGCAGAGTCCCGATGCCTCGCGGCGGGAAACATTATGGGCATACAAGCAAAGCGGCCCCGGCGTCTTCAAGGGGGACCTGTATTTCTATCGCGTCGATGGAGACCTGCGCGGGCGCGTTGCCGCGGTTGACACTGACCGCTGCCCCCTGTTTCTGCTGACCGGAGAGTATGATTTTTCCTGTACGCCCGCCGATACGCTGCGCACTGCTGCGAGCATAAAGGGCGCCCAGGTTGTCATCATGGAGCAACTTGGTCACTTCCCCATGAGCGAAAATCCGGCTCAGTTCCGTCGCTACATTGCGCCGGTCCTCGACTGGATTGTTCAAACGGCGAGGATTCCAACACAGCCGTCGGCTGGTTGAGGACGTTTCCGAAGGTGAAGTCAATGTATCCGGATCCGCAGTCGGCATCGCGCCTCTTGTACGATCGCGCTCTGGCAAGCTTGCCTGGGGGTAATTCGCGGACCACCGTCTTCATGAAACCTTACCCGATATACGCCGCGCACGGGGCGGGCTGCAGGGTCTGGGATGTGGATGGCAACCAATACATCGACTGCATCAACAATTTCACCTCGCTCATTCATGGCCATGCTCATCCGGCATTGATTGCGGCGGCCACCGCACAATTGTCGTATGGGTCGGCGTTCGGCCTGCCGACGGAATCGGAGATCGATCTCGCCGAGCTCCTGGTGTCGCGGCTGCCGTCGGTTGAGCAGGTGCGCTTTACAAACTCCGGCACCGAAGCGGTCATGATGGCCTTGAAGGCCGCCCGGGCGTTTACGGGCCGTCCCAAGATTGCCAAGTGCGAGGGCGCTTATCACGGATCTTACGATTACGCGGAGGTCAGCCTCGACCCCGTCCCGGACGGATGGGGGCGCAATGCGCCCGTTTCGGTTGCCTACGCGAAGGGAACGCCGGAAAAAGTACTCGAGGATGTCGTCACCATTCCCTTCAACGATGTCGAGGCGGCGGTCAGCCTGGTACGGGAGCACGGCCGCGAGCTTGCTTGCGTGATGGTGGATCCGATGCCGAACAGGGCAGGCTTGGCGCCGGCGGACAAGGCTTACCTCAACGCATTGCGCCAGGTTACCCGTGAAGTCGGAGCGCTGCTGATTTTTGATGAGGTCATCACGTTCCGGCTGGGTTATCACGGCGCTCAGGGACTGTGGGATATGGATCCCGACCTTACGACGCTGGGGAAGATCATGGGCGGGGGCTTTCCGGTCGGGGCCATCGCCGGCCGCAAGCAATTCATGGCGGTATTCGATCCAAGCCATGGCAAGCCGGCACTGCCGCACGGCGGTACGTTCTCGGCCAACCCGGTTACGATGCGCGCGGGGCTTGCGGCCATGGAATTGCTCGACGAGACGGCTTTCCGGCGGCTTGATGTGATGGGAGAGTGGGTCCGCACCGGTATCAACGAATCTTTTGCGCGGTGCGGGCTGTCCGGCGGCACAGTAGGGCTCGGTTCGCTATTGAAGGTTCATTTCGCCGATCGTCCGGTCCGCGACTACCGGTCGGCCTATCCGAGCGAGCAGGAAGCTCGGCGGCAGGCCATCTTCAATCTGGGACTGCTCAACCGTGGTGTACTAGCCGCGGGTTATGGTTTGATGGCGCTGTCGACGCCAATGACGGATGAGGATATTGACCTGATCATCGCGGCCGCATCGGCAGCGCTGGCAGAGGTAGCCTCTTCGGCTTGACCGTCCGCCGCCTTCAGAGCAACTCCTTCCCGGCAGAACTCAATGACTATCAAGATCGATCCTATCACCCGATCCGTGGTTCAGCACCGGCTGAGTTCGATCGTGACCGAAATGGGCGAAGCCATGCTTCGCACCTCCTATTCGCAGATACTGAACTCAAGTCGCGATTTTTCGCTCGCGATCTGTGACACCGGCGGGCGCCTGATCGCGCAGGCGGAGCACATCCCGGTTCATGTCGGTGCGCTGCCATGGGCGACGCGTGCCGTCGAGAAGCGATTCAAGGATGTCAGGCTGGGCGACGTCATTCTTCTTAATGAGCCCTATCACGGCGGCAGTCATTTGCCGGACCTGACCGCGTTCGTGCCGATCTTCGATGGCGAGCGGCGCCTGCTCTGGGCCATCGTCCGCGCCCATCAGAGCGATATCGGCGGGGCCACGCATGGCGGCTACAATCCTGCGGCGACGGAGATCTGGCAGGAGGGATTGCGGGTTCCGCCGATCAAGCTTTACGAAGGTGGGAGGCTGCGCGATGACCTGCTCGATCTGCTGGCGCTAAATATCCGTAATCCGCGAGAGTTCCGCGGAGATCTCGCAGCCATGGTCGGAGCGGCCCATGTGGGGGAGCGCCGGCTGTCGCGGCTATTTGCAGAGTTCGGAGCTCCGGTTGTCGAGGCCGCCGTCGAGGCGATCCTTGACGCGGCCGAAACCCAGGCGCGCCATGTGGTCTCGAGCTGGAAGGACGGCACATTCTATGGCGAAGCATTTCTCGATGATGACGGCCATGGCCGAAACGACATCAGAATAGCTGCAAAGGTGACCAAGAGGGGCAGCGATATTGAGGTCGATCTCTCCGAATCCGATCCTCAGTCGACCAGTTTTGTGAACTCGTCGCACGCGAACATGCAGGCTGCTGTGGCGATGGCCTTTGCCTATCTGATTGACGCCGATATCCCCAAAAACGATGGCGCGCTGCGGCCGCTCAAGGTCATCGCCAAACAAGGAACGGTGGTCTGGGCCGATCCCGGGCGACCAGTCACCCTTTGCACGAGTCATCCTTCGAACGAGATCGTCGAGGCGATCGTCAAGGCGCTATCGGCGTCCTGCCCGGACCGCGCCATGGCGGGCTGGGGCCGCCGCTTTCGCATTGCGATCCAGGGAGAAGATCCGCGCAGCGGACGAAACTTTATCTGGCATATGTTCCAGGCGCGTCCGGGCGGCGGTGCTTCTTCGGGCGGCGACGGCTGGTCGTCGATCGGCGAATGGCATTCGGTCGGAGGTATCAAGTTCGGCAGCATCGAGGTCGCCGAGGCCAGGTTTCCGTTGCATTTCGCTCAACATGAATATCGGGCGGATTCCGCGGGAGACGGACAATATCGCGGCGGACTTGGCGTGGCGCTCGACCTTGTTCTGAAAACGGCAAAGCCTGCTTGGGCAAATACCGCGGGCGACGGCGCACGCCACGGCCCATGCGGGATGTTGGGTGGCAAAGACGGCGTTCCTCACGACTACCGTTTGATATCTGCTGATCGCCCGCCGCGCCGGTTGCGGACCAAGGAAGTCGGCATCGAACTCCTTCCTGGCGATCGCCTCGAAATTCGCTCTTCGGGCGGTGGCGGTTGGGGTTCACCCGCGCGGCGATCGCAACGGGCCCGTCAGCGCGACAGCGACCAGGGACTTACCGTCGGGCGTGCCCTCCATGGGCGGGGTTCCTGACGAATGTTTACGATCGGAATTGACGTCGGAGGGACCTACACCGATTTGGTTGCGATCGACCAAAACGGACAAACCGTTTTTGCGAAATCGCCCTCGACGCCTTCGGACCAATCGATCGGCGTGATGGGGGGTTTGGAGGAGATCGCCCGAAGACTAAAGCTGACGCGCGCGCAGTTACTTGCCGACACGGATCGCATCGTTCACGGCACGACGGTCGCGACCAACGCTTTGCTGGAGCGCAAGGGTGCGAAAACTGCACTTCTCACGACGGCAGGACACCGCGACGTCATCGAAATGCGCGAAGGCCTCAAGGGTGACCGATACGATCTGCGCTCGCCACCGCCTGAACCGCTGGTACCACGCGAGCTCAGGTTCGGGGTAAGCGAGCGCCTCGATCCTGCCGGCGATGTCGTAATCCCGCTTGACGATCGATCGCTCGGCGACGCCATCGCCGCTATAGCCCGCACCGATGCGAAATCCGTCGCAGTCTGTTTCCTGCACTCGTATCTGAACCCCGAGCACGAAATCGCGGCCGTGGAGCGGCTAGGGCGAGAGCTCCCTGAGCTTAGCGTGTCGCGGTCAAGCGACGTGTTGCCCCAGATTAAGGAATACGAGCGTGTTTCTACCACGGTTGTAAATGCCTATGTCGGCCCGCTAGTCCGACAATATCTGCTGAGCCTGGAGCAGCGTCTGATTGAGGCAGGTTTTTCGGGCAGCGTCTTTGTCGTGCTGTCGCACGGCGGCATCGCGCCGATTGAGGAAGCGTCGCGGCTTGCGGTGCGTACGGTGCTGTCGGGCCCGGCCGGGGGGGTTGCGGGCAGTAAGCGATGTGCCGACTTGCTTGCGATTCCTGATCTCGTGCCGTTCGATATGGGTGGGACCAGCACCGACGTCTCGCTAATTTCCGAAGGGAGGGCCGCGCTTTCCGCAGACGGAATCCTCGCCGGTCAACGCATCGCCGTGCGCAGCCTCGACATCGCCAGCATCGCTGCTGGGGGAGGATCGATCGCCAGCATCGACGCAGGTGGGACGCTGCGCGTGGGTCCGGAAAGTGCGGGTTCGGTGCCGGGGCCTGCCTGTTATGGCAATGGGGGTAGCGCTGCAACCGTTACTGATGCCAATGTCGTGCTCGGTTATCTGGATGCGGCCGCGTTCATGGGCGGCCAGCGGCCGCTCGATCGCGCTGCTGCGGAAGCTACCATCGACCGTGTCGCGGCCTCTCTCGATTTATCGCGAGTGGAAGCAGCCGCCGGCATCTATCGGATGATCAACTTGAAAATGGCGGACGGCATCCGGCTTATGACGTTGCGTCGCGGGCTCGATCCACGGCGTTTTGCGCTACTAAGCTTTGGCGGCGCGGCAGGTCTGCATGCCGCCGAGGTTGCACGCGAGCTGGACATAAAGCGCATTATTGTGCCGACGGTCGCCTCGGTTCTATCCGCATGGGGCATGCTGACAAGCGACTTGCGTTATGAAGTGAGCCGGACCCACTACGGAGGCGGCCGTCGTATTTCCGCTGCAGAGGCGCGCGGTCTATTCGCCCAACTGGAGAGCGAAGCGGCTGGCCGGCTTCGCTCCTGGTTCGCCGGACCCGTGGCGATGGAGCTATCCGCCGAGATGCGGTACGGCGAGCAGATTTATGAGATCGACGTGCCTCTTGAAGATGTCGACTGGGATGCAGCCGATCTGGTCGAACAGATCGAAAGCCGCTTTCATCGCCGCCACGAAGAACTGTACACCTATTCATCGCCTGAACAGGAAGTGGTATTTGTCAACGCGCGCGTGGCGGCGGTTGGCAGGGTAGCCCAGCCCGGCCGGGCCTTGAGGCCGCTATCGTCGTCGGGCACCTGCGCTCCCCACGCAAGGCGTCAGGCATTCTTTGGTGAGTGGCGCCAAGTTCCGGTCTACTCGTTGGAGTCTCTCCCGCCGGGCCAGTCATTGCAAGGTCCTGCGATCATCGAAGCCGAGACGACCACGGTCGTTGTCAATGTAGCGGACCATGTGACCATCAACCCGCTCGGTTGGTTGGACATCAGGCTAGCCGAAGGGTGATTGGCTTTGCGGTCCATCTGGATGCCTGCGCGGACACAGCGAGACCTATGCAAGGGACGAAATGCCGGGCATATTGGGCGGCTAATAAAACATTCTGAGATTCACTCAGACGCAGCTGTCGGAGGAAATATGAGACGATCTATTGCGGCCGTGGTGCTGACCACCAGCCTTGTGTTTGCCTGCTCCGCTTTGGCGCAGGGGAAACTCGACAAGGTAGTTAAGGTCGGGAGTCTGGGCGACCAATCAGGCCTGTACGCCGACATCGGCGGGCCGGGCTCATCCGTAGCAGCGCAAATGGCGATCGACGATTCTGGCCTCTTGGCCAAGGGCTGGAAGATCGATCTCATCTCGGCGGATCATCAGAACAAGCCTGATGTCGGCACCAACATCGGAAAACAGTGGGTCGACGTCGAGAAGGTGGATGTGTTTGTCGACCTCGCCAGTTCTGGCGTTGGCCTTGCCATTGCTAACCTTGCCAAGGAGAAGAACGTCGTCAACCTAAACTCCGGTTCAGCGTCTTCCGACCTGACCGGCTTGCAGTGCTCACCCAGCACGGTGCACTGGGTATACGACACCTACATGCTTGCCAACGGTACCGGCAAAGCGCTGGTCAAATCCGGCGGTGATACCTGGTTCTTCCTGACTGCCGATTACGCGTTTGGACAGGCTCTTGAGCGCGACACTAGCGCGGTGGTTACCGCGAATGGCGGCAAGGTACTCGGCGGGGTCAAGCATCCATTAAACAATGCCGATTTTTCTTCGTTCTTGCTGCAGGCGCAAAGCTCCAAGGCCAAGATCATCGGGCTCGCCAATGCCGGGGGCGACACCACCAATGCGATCAAGCAAGCAGCGGAGTTCGGCATCGTTGTCGGCGGGCAGAAACTCGCAGGCATGCTGATGTTTATCACCGACGTCCACGCGCTCGGGCTCAACGTCGCACAGGGCTTGAACTTCACCGAGACGTTCTACTGGGACATGAACGAGAATACGCGGGCGTTCACCAAGCGCTTCAACGAGCGCTACAAGAAGAACCCTCCGACAATGGTGCAGGCTGGCGTCTATTCGTCGCTGATCCATTATTTCAAGGCCCTCGAGGCGCTCGGCGGCAATCCACACGACGGCGCCAAGGTCGTCGCTAAAATGAAAGAAATGCCAACTGACGATTTATTATTTGGGAAGGGTTCCATTCGTGCGGACGGCCGCAAGATTCATCCGGCTTATCTGTTCGAGGTGAAAAAGCCGGCGGACTCGAAATATCCGTGGGACTACTACAAGCTTGTAGCCACCATCCCGGCCGAGGAAGCTTTCGTACCCTTGGAGAAAAGCGTTTGTCCTATGGTCAAGAAAAGCTGACCAATGGCGCGAACTCATGTGGCCCGGCGAGCGATGCCGGGCCACCTCGGCTTTGTCGGTATTATCGCGTAAATGCCCGATGGCAAATGAGCCCGGCAACGCCATTTGCGTCATTCGACGAGCCGATATCGTAAGTCATCGCGCCCGCCGCGTTCCTTCGCCGTCGTCTCGGGCCACGCGAAACCCGATATTGCTTGCAGAGCTGTCCGGCGTGTTGGAGCTTCTGGCAGCGACACGGTATCGGTTGCACCAGGACTGGTGGCAAAGAAACGAGCCTCCACGCAGCGAACGATTGGGTGCAGGTTCACCCTGCAGCGGATCGCGCGCGGTGGTGATTTGGTGGTAGTGGGGCGAGAAATAATCCTCACACCATTCCCAGACATTGCCGGCCATATTGTAAAGGCCATAGCCGTTGGGTGCGAACGCGTGAACCGGTGCCGTTCCGGCATAGCCATCCTCGGCCGTGTTGTGCTCCGGAAAATCGCCCTGCCAGATATTGCAACGGTGCTCGCCGCCCGCCGTCAATTCATCGCCCCAAGGATAGGTTTTCTGCTCCAGTCCGCCCCGCGCGGCCATCTCCCATTCGGCTTCCGTCGGCAGCCGCGTCCCGGACCATAGGCAATAGGCCTTGGCATCGTTCCAGGAGATGTGCACCACCGGATGGTCGAGCCGGTCTAGGACGTTGCTCGGCGGTCCCTCGGGCTGCGCCCACCAGGCATGCGGTGTCGGAACCCACCATGGCGTCTCGGCAGCGCGGCTGCCGATCTCGCGCCTGGTCTGTTCGGGCAAAAATCCCGCGAAGACATAGCTCCAGCCATATTTTTCAGCGTCCGTGACATATCCGGTGGCGCGGACGAAATCGCCGAACTGAAGATTGCTGACGGCGAAGCACGCGATTACAAACTCGCCCAACGTAACCTGCCGCACCGGTCCTTCGCCGTCATCGGCAAACCGCTGGTCGTTCGACCCCATGATGAAGGTGCCGGCGATGGGCGAACTCCAGCGACGGCCGACCAGCGTTCGGCTCGGCTCGATCTCGCGCGCCGCCGTCGCAGGGGCCGCCGCTTTCGAACCTGCGTCGGCACCGCGCTGCGCGCAGCAAACCGGACTTTCCCCGTCATCTCCCATTCACTGCTCCGCCCCTGGCTCGGGCACCAAGGTGCTACTTCTGTTTCTCTTCTTCCCAGAACGCCGTTCCGCCCTCCGCCTTCATCAACTCCAGAATCTTCTCGCGCGGGATCACGCCGCACCGGCTGGCCCAGGCATGATATTGGTCGCTCATGGCGCTGACGCGTTCGGGATGCTGCGCGGCCAAGTCATGCATCTCGGTGCGGTCGGCCTCCATGTCGTAGAGTTCCCAGGCGCCCGGATATTTGCGCACCAGCTTCCATTTGCCGATGCGGACCGCGGCATTACCCTCATGCTCCCAGAACAAGGGCCCTCGGCCCCCGTAAGCCGCTTCAAATGAAGGTACCAGGCTTTCACCTTCGCATGGCGGAATGGTGTGGCCATCGAAGACGGGGGGATAAGCGGCTCCGGTCACGTCGACAATGGTGGCCATGATGTCCGGTAACTGGCCGGGGTTGTGCCGCAAACCTCCCTTGTCCTTGACGCCGCGCGGCCAGTGTACGATGAGGGGCGTGGCGATTCCGCCCTCATGGATCCAGTGCTTGTAAAGCCGGAATGGCGTGTTGGACAGGTTGGCCCAGGCGGTGCCGTAACTCTGATAGGTGTCTTCGCCGCCCGGCATTAGCAAGGGGTTGTTGCCGAACCGAACCGGTTCTCCGGTTCTCGTCCTGGCTTTCGCGATCATCAGTTGGTCGACCAGTTCGCGCGCGGTCACCCCATCCGGAATATCCTCGGCGCAGGCCCCGTTATCAGACAGAAAAATTATGAGAGTATTTTCGAGCTGCGCGGTCTCTTCCAACGCCGCGATGATACGGCCAATTCCCTGGTCCATGCGGTCGATCTGTGCGGCATAGACTTCCATACACCGCAGCGTCCACTCGCGGTGCTCGGCTTCGGTAAACGGCGGCTGGGTCGGATCGCGATCGGTCAGCTGCCAGTTCGGATGGATGATGCCGTCATCGACCAGCCGCTTCAGCCGCTGCTCCCGCAACTTGTCCCAGCCAGCGTCGAACCGGCCCTTGTATTTGGCTATGTCGTCATCGTGCGCGTGTAACGGCCAGTGCGGGGCGGTATAGGCCACATACTGAAAGAATGGCGCGTCGGGACTCGCTTGCTTGTGCTGCCGGATGAAGGCGGCGGCCTGATCGCTGATCGCATCGGTATAGAA